>Ga0181394_1000012_pt1 | contig 65663 bp, 80 predicted proteins | sample 17SPOviralmetaG_FD_130123 | JGI IMG/M metagenome (GOLD analysis project Ga0181394, IMG submission 130123) | Marine viral communities from the oligotrophic San Pedro Time Series (SPOT) site, San Pedro Channel, CA, USA - 17 SPOT_SRF_2010-11-23 | ecosystem: Environmental > Aquatic > Marine > Strait...
AATGGCCCAAGTTGTGCCAGGGTATCATCACTTAAAGAATAAGTATGACCTGCTGTGGGATCAACAATCTCCGGACGGATACTTAAAAATCTGTGCTATCTTACAGAAGTATATTGACCAAGGCATCTCGGTTAATACTTCTTATAATCCAGAACACTTTGAGGATAACAAAATCCCTATGTCAGAAATGATTAAGGATACTGTCACTGCGTATAAATTTGGATTAAAACAACTGTATTACTTTAACACCTTTGATGGTGCTGGAGAAATGACAGACGAAACAACACATCATACATATTATGAAGGCGAGTCTGAAACATACGAAGATGATGATTGTGAGAGTTGCAAAATTTGAAAAAGAAAGAACGAATACCTCTAAGTGGTGGAGATGAATGGGATGCTCTAAGTAAAAGATCCCGTAAATACTACGCCTGGGGTAGGGGAACACTTAAAAAAATTAAACGAAGATATAATAAACGATTTAGACAAAAAGGAAAATTAAATGCCAATATTGAAAAGGAATAAAAAGTCACATCTGGAGAAAAATATGTTCTTGGATGAAGGCGTAGATATTCAAAGATATGATGAACTCAAATACCCACAATTAGATAAGATTACAGAGAAACAACTTGGATTCTTTTGGAGACCCGAAGAGGTAGATATTTCAAAAGATAAAAAGGACTTTGATGGTCTTACAGAACACGAGAGACACATCTTTACATCCAATCTCAAAAGACAGATTGTATTAGATAGTGTACAAGGTCGTGCTCCTAATCTTGCATTCTTACCAATTGCTTCTTTACCCGAAGTAGAAAACTGGATTGAATGTTGGTCATTCTTTGAAACAATTCACAGTAAGAGTTATACTCACATTATCCGTAACGTATACCCAAACCCATCAGCAGTATTTGATGGTATCCTAGACACTAAAGAAATTGGTAATTGTGCCGATTCTATTAGTTCATATTATGATGATTTGGTTATATCGAATAACGGCCCTACTAATAAAATGCAACACAAGAGAGCTATTTGGATGGCAATGATGTCTGCAAATGCATTAGAAGGGGTAAGATTTTATGTGTCATTTGCATGTTCTTGGGCCTTTGCCGAGTTAAAGAAAATGGAAGGTAATGCTAAGATTATCAAGTTTATTGCTCGTGATGAAAATGTCCACCTTGCCTCAACAACTACTATGTTGAAACTCTTACAGAAAGAAGATAAAGATTTTGCTAAGATTGCAAAAGATACAGAAAAAGAATCCATTCAGTTATATGTAGATGTAATTGAACAAGAAAAACAATGGGCAGAGTATCTATTTAAAGACGGATCAATGATTGGTTTAAACGCGAAGTTATTATCCGACTATATAGAATGGATCGGTTGTAAAAGAATGAGAGCAATTGGTCTAACATGCCCATACACAGTATCACAAATGAATCCATTGCCATGGACAGAAAAATGGATTGGTGGTGGTAATGTACAGGTTGCGCCACAAGAGACAGAAATAAGTTCTTATGTGGTCGGGGGTGTAAAACAAGACGTTGACGATAATACACTAAAAGGACTAAGTTTATAGTGGAAAAGAAAGTTCTGCAAGTAGTAAATTTAGCACCAAGTGAATCTTGGATAGAAAAATTAACAGAAATGCATCCAATGCGGCAAGTATTCTGGGCCAGTATAATACAAATGTGTGTATTCGGGTTTATGTTACTAGCCTTTTGGATAATTAATGGAGTAGTAAATTGAATATAGAAATATACAGTAAAGACCAATGCCCATATTGTGATATGGCAGTTCATAAGGCGCAGGCCATGATACAAGAAAGTTCGGATATATCTTATAAGGTTTTAAAACTCGGTAAAGATTTTGGCAGAGAAGAAATGCTAGAAACTTTTCCTGGTGCAAGAACATTTCCTCAAATAAAAATTGATGGAAAAAACATTGGTGGGTGGTTAGAATTTCAAAAGGTTTAACAAATAAGGAGTTACTTATGACATACGGAACTGCGCCGACGCATTGGTATGTGCACGATTGTCAATTTTGCTATAAAAGGTCTTTTATATCCATAGAAGACGAATGGGATACGGACGATAGATTCTGTCCTAACTGTGGTATATCATCAGAGATTGATGCAACACCACATTATGATAGTGCTGATACTACCGTAGAAACTTTGGACTATGACGAAGATTACGAGGAATAATCCCCCATGGCTTTATCAAGGCATCGAGTGGCAACCACCCGAAGAATTCGATCCGACCAGCGTATATGGTTTTGTCTACATAATAACCAATCTGCAGAATCAGAGGAAGTACGTAGGGAAGAAATTCTTTTGGAGTCAGAAAACACTACCTATTACCAAAACAAGGAAAAGGCGAAAGAAACTTAAAGTCGAATCTGATTGGAGAACCTATTGGGGGTCTAATAGGCACCTAGTGGCTGAGATTGAAGAATTTGGAACTGATAATTATACCAGAGAGATTCTTCATTTATGTAAGACAAAAGGGGACTGTGCATATATGGAAGCTAAAGAACAGTTTGATAGGGACGTATTACTTACCGAAGAGTATTACAATGGTATCATATCTTGTAAAATTGGTGGACAAACAGTTAAAAATTTAATTAAATAGGGGTTTACATTTATGGAAAAGTGTAGTATAATATACCTATTATGAAGAACAATATCATACAATTTCCAACTGAGCGAAGACAAGCACAGATTGAGGAAGAAAAGGAATGGGAGTATGAGAACTTCACAGAAGAATGTGTAGACACTGCCCAGTTCGCATTACTCTTATTAGAGGACTATATTGATTCCGATGAGGCAAGTACCTTAAAAGAACTTGATTTTAGAAATCCAGAGTATGCAGAATCCCGTGATATGTTTGTAGTAGTTAATTTACTGTCTTCTATGTTCATGCGTTATGGTGGTGTAACCCACTTCTTGCAAAAGGACTTGGAGACTTTATTCACTAAGATACAAGAAACCAGAGAAAATAATGATTTTACTTGATTATAGTCAGATCGCACTATCCAACATCATAGTGCAAAAACTTAATGATGAAAATATGATACGCCACATGATTCTTAACAGTATCCGTATGTATAATAAAAGATACCGACAAGAATATGGCCAAATGGTTATATGTGCCGATGGTATGAATACATGGCGAAGAGCATACTTCCCAGAATATAAAGCAATGCGCAGGAAGGGTAAAGAACAATCTGATATGGATTGGAATGAAATTTTTAGGATTCTTAATTTAGTACGAGAAGAAATCCAAGAAAATTTACCATATAAAGTACTGCACATGGAAGGGTGTGAGGCAGATGATATTATAGGTGCACTTGCAATAAGAACCCAAGACTTTGGACAGGGCGAACCGGTTATGATTATTTCATCAGACAAGGACTTTATCCAATTACAGAAGTTTAATAACGTAAAACAATTCTCACCTATTCAAAAGAAGGCAGTAACAGATAAGAACCCTAGAACATACTTGTTCAACCATATCATGCGAGGTGATAGTGGCGATGGTGTTCCTAATGTATTATCAAAAGATGATACCTTTATCAGTGAATCAAAACAAACACCATTAAGACAAACACGCATTGATGATTGGTTAGATAGAAGTGATAATCTGAAAGACGCTATGCCAGAAGAAGTATATCGCAATTACCAAAGAAACAAAAAATTAATTGACTTGACTGAAATCCCTGAGGACATACAAGAATCAATTATAAATAATTATGATAGTCAGAAACCGGCAATGAAAATGAAAGTTTTGAATTATTTAATTAAGAAAAGATGTAACAACCTGATTGAAGTAGTGGAGGAATTTTACAATGGATAAAACCAGAATGGTGTCGGGAGTATTAAAGAATGCTTCTAAGCTAAAAACCAAAAAAGAAAGAGTGGCGTATTTAAAAGAACACGATACACCAGCATTAAGAGATATTATCAGAATTAATTATGATGCAGATATTGTCTCTTTATTACCTGAGGGCTCCCCGCCCTTCCGAAAAGATGATGCACCCGATGGGCATGAGTACCAAACGTTGCATAAAGCACATAAAGGGTTCGCATATTATTTTAAAGGCCCATATACCAAAATGAACCAGATGAAGCGTGAATCCATGTTTGTAAATATGTTGGAGTCATTACATGGAGATGAGGCTGAATTGGTAGTTGCTGCAAAAGATAAGTCAATGAATTACAAAGGTATAACCAAACTTCTATGTAAAGAAGTCTGGCCAAATCTTATTGTAAAATAGTTATAACATAAACACGGAGGATCGCCTATAGACAAACCTTTATAATGATAGAATTCAATTAACCAACATGGAGAAACATTATGCATGTACAAATTGAGCGCCTTAAAAAAGACCAAAAAGAGGCAATATACTATCAGAAGAAACTGAAACGCAAAGGGAAAGATGTTCTGGCTTATAAGATGCAGAAAAAAATCGAATACCTGAATAAATATATCGAAGATATGGCGGCAGTTCAAGGAGGTTAAAACAGGGTTACGGCCCTGGTCTACAGGGCCAAGTACCTATGACAAAATATACCAAAGAAGAATTAGAAAATTCAAAAAGAATTTATAAGTCTGCAACACCAAAATATACCTTAGATTGGTATGTTAAATGGGTGGCATCAGTCTTCGTATTGGCAGCAATGTCAATGAGAGGAATACCAGAATTACAGATGTGGGACTTAGGTCTATCAGTTATCGGAATTACATTATGGTTAGTGGTTTCTATTCTATGGAAAGATAGAGCACTAATTCTACTCAATGGAGTAGGACTATTATTTTTATTAAGGAATTTTCTTACTACATTTAATGGTTGACAAATACAAAAAACTGTGATATAATATACACATTATGAATATTTTTATACTTAACGAAGACCCAGTAATTGCTGCACAAGAACAATGTGACAAACATGTGGTTAAGATGATTGTAGAATCTGCACAAATGTTATCCACAGTACATAGAATGCTAGACGGCTCGATCGAGCAACGTCCATCCAAATCAGGAAAAAGAATCCTAAAATACTACAAACTTGACGACAGTAGAGAAGATACTCTCTATAAGGCTGTACATCATAATCATCCATGTACGGTTTGGTCTCGCGAGAGTTGTTGTAATTATTCTTGGCATTATGAACACTTTATTGCTCTATGTGATGAATATACATATAGATATGGTAAGACACATTCAACGGATTCTAAATTGAGAGAAATACTAAAAAGAATACCTAATAATATTCCACGTAATGTCGGTAGAACACATTTTAAATTAGCTATGGGTTCTAATCCAGAGTGTGTAGTACATGGGTTAGGTGGTACGGATGCTGTAGAATCATACAGAAATTTTTATCAAACAAAACAAGTGAGGTTTAAAATGGATTGGACTAAACGTGAAGTGCCGGAGTGGTTTCAATATGCCTAGTTACGATTTTAAAAATAAGAATACTGGAGAGGTAAAAGAATATTTTATGTCTTATAAAGACCTTGACCAATTTAAAAAGGATAACCCAGATTTAGAACAACAGATATCTGCTCCAAATTTTTCATATAAAGAAAGTGCTCTAAAGAGTGCTGGAGACGGATGGAAAGAAGTCCAAGACCGAATTAAGAAAGGCCAACCACCACGATATAAGGATAACATTAGAACAAAATGAGTCAGAAACCATCACGTTTAAGAACAGAACATCTTATCACATTGGACCCTCTTACTGAGGCGCAAGAAAATGTATTTACATCATGGAAAGATGGATTTAATTTAGTATTATCTGGATCTGCAGGTACAGGTAAAACCTTTATTTCAACCTATCTATCACTATTGGATATTTTGGATAAAGAAAAACAGCAGAATAAACTTGTGATTGTGAGATCAGCAGTACCTACTAGAGATATGGGATTCTTGCCAGGAACATTAGAAGAAAAAGAAGATGCGTACAAAACGCCTTATTATGCAATTCTTTCGGATCTCTTTGAAGATGCCGATGCATGGAAAAAGATAGAAACTGCTAAACAAATTGAATTTTTAACAACTTCTTTTATAAGAGGTATCACACTTAATGATTGTATTGTTCTCATTGATGAATCACAGAACCTTACATATCACGAACTCTGTTCGGTAATTACTCGACTAGGAAATAATACAAGAATTATTTTATGTGGAGATTATTACCAAACTGATTTTACGAAACAAAGTGATCAGATGGGGTTAAAGAAATTTCATACTATTTTGGAAAATATGAAACACTTTGATCACATAGAATTTAAATGGAAAGACATTGTCAGATCTGGTCTGGTAAGAGACTTCATAATGACAAAGGAAATGATAGAAAATGACAATTTTAAATAAGGGAGAATTTATACATGAAAAGGTTGATTTGGGATATGACGACCTTTCTGCAAAGACAGGCTCTGGTGGTAGAACATACACCGCTCCTGATGGTAGTACTTATCCTTCTATTACAACAGTACTGTCCATTTTAAGTAGAGAGGCAATCCAGGCATGGAGAGCAAGAGTAGGGGAAGAAGAGGCAAACAAGATATCAAGAGTTGCCTCAACAAGAGGAACGGCAGTACACGATATGTTAGAAAAGTATGTGGACAATGATCCAAACTTTGCTGAAGGTGTACTGCCTCATATTATACAATCATTTTATGATGTAAAAGATGTACTCGATACTAATTTACAAAAAGTTTATGCACAAGAGGCTCCACTGTTTTCTGAACATTTAGGTTTGGCGGGTAGAGTGGATTGTGTTGGTGTATGGGATGGCAAGAATTCAATTATTGATTACAAGACATCTCGTAAACCGAAAAAGAAAGAATGGATTGATGGTTACTTCATGCAGTGTGCAGCATATGCAATAATGTGGGAAGAAAGAACCGGAATGCCCATTACACAATTGGTTGTTATGATTGCAGTAGATAATGAAGAACCACAGGTCTTTATAGAACATAGAGATAATTGGGTAAAGAAATTATTTGATGTAATCGAACAGTATAAACTCGAAAAGAAACGAGAACATATATTTGGAGAAAGGAGGTAATATGTTAACAGTTGGAGATAAATTCCCTGCGTGTACATTGCAGGGTGTCGATAAAAATAATAGTTTTGTCGAAGTAAAAATTGAGAATGGTTATACGCCACATAAACAAGATTGGAGTGTGGTTTATTTCTATCCGAAAGATTTTACCTTTATCTGTCCTACAGAAATTGCAGGAATGGATATGTTGGTAGAAGAAGCAAATGTTATCGGTATCAGTGGTGATAACGAATTCTGCAAACTTGCATGGAAACAGAACAACGAATTAATCGGAAGTATTAATCACGTTCTTGCTGCAGATTGTGGGTTAGGACTATCACATAGGCTAGGTATTGTCAACGAAGAAGAAGGAGTGTGTTATAGAGCAACCTTTATCTATGATAGAGATATGGTTATTCAACACGTATCTGTCAATGCATTGGATACAGGTAGAAATGCACACGAAGTATTAAGAACTTTACAAGCACTTAAGGCTGGTGGTTTAACTGGCTGTGAGTGGAATCCAGGAGAGGAGTTTGTAGCATGAGAGAATCAATGATAACTGCACTAAAGAACCATTATCACGGTGAAATTGGTAAACATAAAATGAACGTTGAGGCGTTTCTAACCAACCCAGTAGGTGTTGGAGAACATATCGACATTATGGAAACCATATCTGGCGAGATTGGTAAGATTGCCGAATATGAAGATAAATTAATGATTTTAGAGACACATTTCACTTCTGAACAGGTAAAAATATAATAAAAAAGTGTTGACAAAGTCCTATAAATGTGTTATAATATACACATGAAAAAGGAAAAAAGACATATTATATTTGACGTTGATGGAACCATCGCAGACGTACAACACAGACGTAAGTTTGTAGATGGTTCCCAACAAAAAGATTGGCCTTCCTTTAAGGCTGCTACAGTAAATGATACCCCTATTCAGTGGGTATGCGAGGCGGCTAAACAACACGTAAAAGATCAAGATGTAGTAATATTCGTATCTGCAAGGAACACTTCTGAAAAGGATATTACAGTAAAACAAATACAAGAATGGATAGGTATACAAGATCCTATACTATTTTTAAGACCAGACGGCGACTTCAGGCCTGACCACGAATTTAAACAAGACGTATTGGGTCATATACAAGAAGCCATAGGTGGTAATCCAGACTTGGTATATGACGACAGAAATCAAGTAGTTGATATGTGGAGATCAAATGGAATCGAAGTTAATCAAGTAGTTGATAGAACATCAGGTAACTTTTAGTGAGGATACTAGGTTCGGGACATCATATGACGATTATAAACTACCCGGTAATCATCGCCCTAGTATCCTCTCTAAAATTACTTGAAAAAAGATTAAAAAAAGTGTTGACAAATACTTCAAAATGTGTTATAATATACACATATGATAAGGAGAAATATGAAAGATAATGTAATTTTAATTGACTGTGATGGAGTACTATGTGATTGGGAATACGCATTTACTCAGTTTATGCATCACAAAGGATTCCCAACAGTTGAACCAAGTGCATATAATGTTGGTACAAGGTTTAATTTTACCAGAGAACAAGGTCATAACTTCGTTAGAGAATTTAATGATTCAGCGGCCATAGGTTTTCTACCCCCTTTAAGAGATGCAGTTTACTACGTCAAAAGGTTGAATATGTTACATGGATATAAATTCCATTGTATCACATCATTGAGTACCAATAGGTATGCTCAGAAACTAAGAATCCAAAACCTCGAATTACTATTCGGTAAAGAGTTATGGGAAGATTTTACTTTTCTACCATGCGGAGCGGATAAAGACGAAGAACTTGCTAAGTTTAAAGATACTGGATGTTTCTGGATCGAAGATAAACCAGAAAATGCACAAGTCGGTGTGGATATGGGCCTCGAATCTATCTTAGTCGCTCATACACATAATACTGATGAGGTAAACATTCCTAGGTATTGGAAGTGGAAACATATTTACAAGCACATTGTGGGAGAACTATAATGGAACCATGGGAAATAATTAAACACATCGAAACAGATAACAGTAGGTTATTTAAAGAGGATGTCCTAAAACAACACATGGACAATGAAGAATTTGTCAAGGGTCTGCAGAAGTGTTTCGACCCTTTGATTACCTTTGGGACAAGGGAAGTACCAGTAAAGAAAGAACCTAACGGGCTAATGGAGCCATGGTTTACATGGTCACAATTTGAACAACTCTGTTATAACCTAGAAACCAGAACTCTTACAGGTCATGCTGCAAGAGATGCCATACTCAATGCTATGGCCATTTGTGATCAGACAGCATGGAATTTTTGGTATCGTAGAATTTTATTAAAGTCTATCGATGCAGGATTTGGAGAAAGAACCATTAATAAAATTGCCAAAGGTACTATACCAAGATTTAGTTGTATGTTGGCCAAAGATGGTAAGGATGGTAAAGGTCTTGTAGGTAAATGTCTTATCGAATACAAGTATGATGGTGTAAGGTGTATTGCAATTGTAAAGAATAACGTTGCTACCCTTTACAGCAGAAACGGTAAAGTATTTCCTAATTTTCCTCACATAGAGGCCGCATTAAGTAAACCTGAATTTAATGATTGTGTCTTTGATGGCGAGATTATGAGTGAGAACTTTCAGGCTCTAATGAAACAAGTTTATAGAAAGTCAGATGTACAAACAGAAGATGCATTTATGGCTCTCTTTGATATAGTGGACTTACAAGAATGGGAGAAAGGTAAAGGTCAGTTAAATACTTTGGAAAGAAAAGAAATATTGGATAATATGGTCTTTGAAGATTGTATTAAACCAGTTGATTATACCATGGTAAACTTTGATACAGAGAATGGTAATAATACATTCAAAGCCATGAATAAAGAGGCTTTAGAAAAAGGTTACGAAGGGTTAATGGTTAAACCTATCGAGTCTTTATATGAATGTAAAAGATCAGCCTCTTGGTTAAAAATCAAACCCATTATTGAAGTCACTCTTATGGTAGAGGCCATAGAAGAAGGGCAGGGTAAATTTATAGGTACTACAGGTGCTCTAGTTTGTGAAGGTGTTGATGATGGAGTCAATATTAAAGTAAACGTAGGGTCAGGTCTTACAGATGAATTACGAGATGCAATTTGGAATAATCAAGAAGATGTGTTACATCAATTGGTTGAAATTAGAGCAGATGCCATTACTCAAAATGAGGATGGTAATTACAGTTTAAGGTTCCCTAGGTTTAAAACATTTAGGGGTTTTGAAATAGGCGAAAAAATATAAGGAGTAAATTATGAGCTTTTCAGGAACTAGTATTAAATATAAAGGTATTGCAAAGGATTCTACTATTGTGTGGAAACCTAAGAAATACGAGGTCGATGCATTTGATTATGATAAGGTGAAGGCCAGAGTCGAAAAATGTAAAGAAGAAGGCGATAGAAAGGCCTTAGAGGTGATCACTAAAAATATTAAAAGGGTATGTAAAGATAACCCAGATATTTTTGATGATTTTTTAAAACTTGTAACATAAGGAGAATAATGCCAACAAAATTAGGAAAGTCTTACAAGACTGTTGACAGAGCCACTAAAAAGGTAACTGTAATGAACCCATACATTAAAGGTATGGCCAAAAAGGATCTCATAGAGAAGTATAACGACAAAAATACTAGACCGAAAGATAAGAGGAAGATTAAAAATGAATTGGTTAGGAGAGGCGGTGTCGTCTTTAATTAAGGGATTCTTTAATATAATTAAATGGGTTATAATATTGTTCATAGTAGTAGCAATATGCATGACCGTTATTCAATACGGTAGTATAACTCAATTCTAAATCTCTGGCTGTATAAATAGATATATGGCCAGAACAGCAAAAATAATAAAAACAATTGCCACTAAACCCAAGTGTTCTTCACAGGGGTTAGGTGGTCGTGGTCGTTCAACCAAAATAGGGTTGAGTACTATGAACAAACATAGAAAACGGAGCTATAAGGGTTATCGTGGGCAAGGTAAGTAAAAACGATATTACTGGAGACAGTATTCAAACAAAAGTAGCAAGTAATGCATATTGGGATAACTATGATGCAATATTTGGAAAGAAACAAAAAGTAAAACAACAGTCAATGACTGAACTTAATTGGGATGGAAATGAAGACCGAGGCAGGTATGGCGAAGATGAGTCGAAACAAAACGAGGTATCATCGAGTTCTGTTTGATCAGGACAGTCCATTCAAGCGTCATCAAGTTGTTCCCAATAAAAAGAAAAATATTCCGCGTAAGTCAAAGAACGGGAATATAAATATAAAAGAGGATTAAATATGGCAGATTTATTAGATTTTGATTTCGGGTTTACCGCAGTTGATGAAAATGAACTAGAGGCAGTACAAAAGGTTACTACTGAAGCTTCTAGCACGTCTGCTTCCTTACAAGAAACAGAAGAGAAACTTAACAAATTGTATAACTCGATCTTGCCACTTCTTACTAATTTAAAGAAGAATCCCGAAAAGGAATATATTCTCTGGCCAAATAGAGTAGAGAAAATAGAGCAATTTGAGGATTTAATTTCGGGGATAATTAAATGACACTAATTTCAAGTGGTGCATTGGCATTAAAAGATTTAGGAACTAACCCATCCTCTAGTACAATATTGGATACTGGTTATAATGCATTTTCTCTGGCATCTGATACTTCGTTTACTTTAAATCAGGCTTATAGGCTATATTATGATGGCGAAGTAAATGCTTGGGAATATGCCAATGATGTGCTTGTTGATGGAACTGCATATGTATATAAAAGGCAATCAACTTCGGCCTATCACGATTCAGGCCACCAGACAGGTATTTATAGCGCCACTGGTTATACTGCTGATATAGGTACTGCATTAGAACGAACAGGACAAGCAACAGCATACTCTTCCCAAACATATGTTTCTGGAATTGGTTTAAATGCTAGTTCAAGTTCTACACTAGGAAGTTTAACCTCAGCTGCTCAAACATTTGGATCTCCTGATGGTAATACTCGTACTATTAGTGATTTCGGATTATGTCAAAATACAAATTCAAATACTGGTTACAACCAATCCCAAGATAAGGGTAATATAATTTGGTTTGGCCTTGTCGGTTTAGTATCTAATACTGATACTGCTGCATTTTATAATATGACTATTTATGATAGTAGCGGTAATGGAATAACTGGCCTCACTAGATCAAGTGCAACTTATGTATATGACGGAAATGTCACAATATGGACTTGGCATAACGTTGCTGATAGCTCTATGAATTATGTGTCACAAAGTGGTATAACCAGAATGATATTAACTTCGGCAAGTGCAACATCATTTAATAATGGTATTTCAGAAGAAATGTCAGGCGGCACTGATTCTAATCCGATTAAAATGAGCGACTATTATAAAGGTGGAACTTATCACAATACCCCGAATATACCCACTTCTGGACAAATAGAATTTTCAGATTTTTATGGAAAGGCAAGAGTTGGGGCAGGCGGCACTAGTATACATGCAACTAGTTGGGTTGGGGAATTTAATTGGAACTATGTATCGTTTTCTGGATTTAATAATGCATCAAGTCTAGGATCTATGGGCACTGCTTCTTTTACTTATCCAAGTAGTACTACTGCATCAATTATTACTCTTTATAATATTAATAACGGAAACACTTATCTTACTTTAAGCGGAAACCAGTTTCCGAATAGTGGTTGGTCGAATTTAAAAATATGGGTAAATAATTCCACCGGATCGGGTAGTCCGACTTATACCTTTACCCGAAGTAGTGGAACTAGATCAGTAAACACATCTGCTTCTCCTAATACAACAACTTGGCTTTGGAGTGGTAGTCACGCATATGCGCCAGCAACTATTGGAGCAACATATAATAACTATTTGGTAATCGACTAATGGAATATACATATAAAAATTTGGGTGGTGAATCTATACCCGCTGATGAAAACTTACCAAGACCTAAATATCCAATTATTAGAGTTACTGATAAGAATGGTAGTTTTTCTGAAAAACAAATGGTCTATACTGACAATGCATTAGACTTTGATAAAAGTCAAAGATCAGTTTTGGCAGATTATGAAATGGCTATAGGTCAAGGTAAGACCCACATGGACTATACTTTTGCAAATTTAGGAAAGGTATGGAGAGATGATGTATATATGGCTGGGGAATTAGCCAGACAAGATATTTCTATCTCAACAGATGAAGGGTCTTCTATAGTAGATAAATTAGAAGCAGGATGGGACGGATTTGTTCCTGATTACAGGACACGGAATATTAATTTAGTATCAGAGTTTACTCCTTTGAGAGCGCCGTATGTCAATAATAGTATTTCTTTTTATGAACAGAATTCTCCAAGCGAAGAATTAATTACTCAATATGGTCTACCCTATGAAACATATTTGCCATGGTACGGTTTAAAATTCGACAAGGTCACTAACTCTGTTGCAATGAAGGCTGTATTACCATTCGTTGAAATGCACAGAGTTCACTCAGACATTGCTACGAAAATAGAAAAGTTAATACCAGTTTGTGGTAATCATTTCTTTGCAGTTATATATAATACAGAGAAAAAAATAAATAGTAATATTGATGTTTATTTTTATGCAAGTCACGATACTGTTTCAAACTGGATTAATACTAAAAATCCGGATATGGCATTACCATATACAGATACTTCATTAAATGATAAACTATGGATTTGGGGCGCTGTATATAATACAGAATTAAATAAACTTACGCATCTTAAGGCGTATATAAGATATTATTTAGAGGATTAATATGTTTTTTAATAGAGACAAAGATATTGACGTTGATCAATTAAGAGAACAACTTATTATAGATGAGGGACAAGTAAATGAAATTTATAATGATCACCTCGGTTATGCTACATTTGGCATTGGACACTTGGTACTGGAAGGAGACCCAGAACATGGGATGGAGGTCGGTACTCCAGTGGCAGAGGATAGAGTCATTGAATGTTTTGCCAAGGATGTAGAAACAGTTATCAAAGATTGTAAAAAATTACATGATGGTTGGGACGGTTACCCACAAGAGGTGAAACAAATCGTTGCAAATATGATGTTTAATATGGGACTCACGCGCTTGAGCAAATTTAAGAACCACAACGCAGCGCTGCAATGTGGTGATTGGAAGGAGGCGGCTGTAGAAGGTCGTGATTCAAGATGGTACAAACAAGTGACAAATCGAGCGGAAAGACTTATGTCGAGACTAGAGGCGGTATAAATTATTATCATACCGACGAACCTCAAACTGAAAAAGGATGGTATTGGTGTTACGAAAAGAAAGGTCTTTTCAGATACACTGATTGGAATATAACTAAAGAAGAAATGGAGAAGAAATATGGCTGACTCAGTCGAACTTTTGGGATCTGAAACAAATTTAGCTTCTGCAACTAGTGTAGGTAATGCTACCTTGGTTAGAGTATATAACTCTGGTAATGCTGGATTGGTCACTCTTAAAGATGGATCAACAGTAGTAGGTACAGTTACACTAAAGCAGTATGAATGCTTAAATATGCAAAAGGCCCCAGCACATACGTTAGAGGGTGGTTCTGGTTTTAAGGTTGTTAAAATAGCCTTTACGAACTAATTTACACTTTCTTAAGGTCATACCTATATAAATAAAAGTATGGCCGAAATCTTTGAATTAATTGCTCAAGTCGGTGCTCCTATTGCGGGAGCACTCGCTATGGGCGTCTTTATTTTCCTAATTATAAAACAAATTTTAGAAGGGCTAGTCGGGCAGATTAGAACCCTTACACTGTTTTGTGAGTCATTGGAAAATAGAGCAAGAACTATGGCGAATGAAATGATTAAAATTGATATGTTAGTCAGTAGTGCGCTTGAATTGAGGCCAGATATAGAAAGAGTTGCACGTGCAGAAAACTTTGTTGAAGATGGTAAAGTTGATGTGAGACGTGACTAATGGTAGACGAAGTCGAAATGGTTGAATATTCATTTACTAGAGACTTTATTCTAATGTGTTCATTAGGACTGAATGTGGGATTTTTCATAAGTTTATTATTTATTTAGGAGAATAATATGGATCAATTGGTAAACGGTATTTCAGATTATGGATTCCCAATTGTTGCATGTGTTGGTTTTGGCTACTTTCTATATTATATTTGGTGTTTTATTTCAGATGTAATAGAACCTGAAATAGAGAAGATGCATATGGCATTAATTAGAGTTATTGACCAAACAAGAATGCTCGATCAGGATTTAATAAGATTGCAGCAAAAGGTCAATGTGGTTTTGGAATATAAGGAAAATGAAAAAAAGAAACGCGAATAACAGAGAATGGGAATTATTAAAGAGCGCTGTAGGCCCTAGAATTTGGGATAGATGGGATTTATTTCATGCATTTATTTTTGGATGTATTATAACATTTTTATTTATGTCGCCTGCTGCTTTTGCAGATGAAATAAAATTTGGGTTTAAAAATCCATCTTTTAGTGGACAAGGTACTGGAGCTCATTATTTAACAATTGAGAATCAAGAACATTCCCGTAAAAAGGCAATAGAAGATGCCTTAGAGGCCGCTAGAAAGGCAGCCGAAAGAGAAGAAAATAATACAACACTTGCTAAGTTTATACGAAACTTGGAGAGCAGAATTTATGCTCAAATGGCCAAACAGATGGTTGAATCCATGTTTAGTAATGATGGCTCAGTAAGATATGGTTCATTTACATTGGAAGGCAGTGTGGTAACATACGAAGTACTTACCAATGAGGATGGTTCAGAATATATTAAAATGACAATAGTAGATTCTGAGGGAACAGAAACTATAATTGAGATTCCTGTAGGCACAGGTAACTTCGGGCAAGACTCGGATGGCTAAGTATATTGGAATCATATTTTTAAGTATTTTAACTGGTTGTGCATCTATACCGCAATGGAGTCCCGATCCGAAAGACTGTAACGATTTGGCTGGCAAGTATGATGAAGGTTTTAATCGACATCTTCAAATGGGTATACAGAAGACTATGTCCAGAAAGTATATCTGTGTGGATGAACCAACTGCAGTTAGGTTACCAGCATATGTGGACTTATTAAATCTTCCACCTGCTAAGGAAAGACCAGTAGTTGCAGTATATAGTTTTATTGATAAAACAGGTCAAAGAAAATCAGTAGATAATATTGCATCATTTTCTACTGCAGTTACCCAAGGTGGTACAGAATTATTAATAGATGCTCTAAAAACTGCAGGTGGAGGCACCTGGTTTAGAGTAGTAGAAAGGCAAGGTATTGATAACCTAGTCAGAGAAAGACAAATAGTAAGGTCGACACGACAAGATGTAGCAAAAGCATCAGGTGTAGACGCTAAAGGTGTGGGACCACTCTTATTCGCAGGAATGATTATAGAGGGTGGTATTATTGGGTATGATACTAATACCGAAACTGGTGGCCGTGGAGCACGAACACTTGGTATCGGGTTTAGTAAAATGTATCGTAAAGACGTTGTAACGGTTTCTGTAAGAGCAGTATCGGTACTAACGGGTGAAATATTATTAAACGTTCAAGCCAAGAAATCGGTACTTTCTTATGGTGGTGGGGGTGATGTGTTCAGGTTTATAGAGCAAGGCACCCAATTAATTGAATATGAAGACGGAGTGGGAAATAATGAGTCAGTGACATACGCAGTACGGTCTGCCATTGAGGCTGCTGTACTTGAATTAATATACCAGGGGCATGACCGTAACTTCTGGGACTTAACCGAGGGCCACAGGCATCCGCATCAGTCTAACGGAGCGAATGCAAGGCACTCATTAAAAGAGGATAACGAAAATGATGAAGAAAAAGATTAGTTTATTGTTCTTAATATCTATGGCGAGTTCATCAGTTTTCGCTGATGCAGATGATAATGAAATCATGATAGAACAGAGTGGTGACACTTTGACTCTATATATTGATCAAGTGGGATATGGTAACAAAATTGGTGGTAATGACTTTTCATCGTCACCTAGTGATATGGTAATTACAGGTTCTAGTTTAACATTTAATCTTGACATGATTGGTAACCAAAACTTGATTTATGGGCCTTTAACACTTGATTCATCCAGTTTAACATTTAATCTGACTGGTGATTCTAACGAAGTAGATTGGAGTGTTGGAGTAACTGGAAGTTCTGATACTTCAAATTATAACTTTGCAGTGACCGGTGATTCAAACACATTTGATATTGATCAAGGTGCCGTAGTAAGTGCTGAAAGATTGGATGCAGATTTAATATTATTAGGTAATTCTAATGTATTCGATTTGGATTTTGAATCTGATGATGCTACTTGGAACTTTGATATTACTGGAGATAGTAATAATGTTAATACTCTCCAAAAGGATGGTGAACATACTATAACAGTAGAATGGAATGGCGACGGCGGAGATATTGATATTAATCAGTTAAGTGGTACTTGTGTTGGAGGTTCGCCTTGTGCAACACCTAATGCAATTATCAATTTAGATATTACATCTGACAATGCTACAGTCCAAATTAATCAGACAGACAAAGCTAACGATAGTTAGTTTTTTACTATTCGCCAGTGGGGTTAAAGCTGATTCCATTGGTGATATAGTAGAGTCAACTGGTGTTGGCCAGATCGTTAGAAATAACGAGCAGATAACTGTTACTGGCCAAAAAATACCTGTACAGTTATATGATGAGGCGAAAACTGGAAACGGAAGAATATTAATTGAATTCTTAGATAAGGCAGAACTGGCCTTAAAAGAGCATTCAGAGGTATTAATAGACGAAATATATTATGACCCGGATCCTTCACTCTCAAAAATGAGTATGAAGTTTACAATGGGTACAGCTAGATTTGCATCTGGTAGATTGGGTTTAGTAAATAAAGCCAATATAGACATCTCAACCCCTACTGCATCGATTGCTGTTAGGGGAACAGATTTTACTACTACCGTAGATGAATTGGGCAGATCGCTTATTATATTATTACCAGATGATAATGGTGACCCTTCGGGAGAAATAGTAGTTTCAAATGAAGGAGGCGAGGTTACCTTAACTCAGGCCTATGCGGCCACAATGGTATCTTCACTAGACCAATCACCAACACAAACAGTTGTCGTTAATGGTATCACACCAGCTTTAATTGACAATATGTTTATTGTTGCACCTCCGCCTGAGGTTGAAGATCAAATAAAAGAAGAAATGGCGGATGATGCAGAACAGGATAAAGGTCTTCTTGATATTGACTTTTTAGAATTTGATGAATTAGAAAAGGATGAATTAGAAGAAACAGAAGAAGACTTAGATTTTAACGAACTTGATATTGATGAATTAAATGTCGATTTTTTAGTTGACGTTTTAGATATTATTGATTCTTCCGATTTATTTGATACCTTAGGTGAATTTAATATTAAGGGCGCAGCAAAGGGGTTCAATGATGAATCCCAATTTAATGTATTCTTAGAAGACGGCGCATTGGTTCTATATAGAAATGTGAATGGTAAAATAAGAATTAAAATTGGAGCTGGTGGTAATTTTACAGTGGACTCCATAACACCAACTTGGGAAGGTATCATAACAGGGAATGAGGGAGAAGATATCCTCATTTATATTAATCAGGTGAATTAAATGAAAGTAACAGGAACACATTTAGGCATATTAATTATATTATTATTCTTTACAGCACAAATATTTGCTGATGATAATATAATCTCGTTAGAACAATCTGGAGATAATTTACAGTTAGGTGTTGATCAGATTGGATATGATAACGAAATTACAATGTTAGATGGTAATTCATATATTAATGCATCAAGCCTTGGTATGTACTTGGTTCAAGTGAATACAAGCACTGGTTCTAATCCTAACACAATCACATTCGATGAAGTGAGTGGAACAGGTAATAAAATGAAACTCGGTCAAGGTATTGCTTGGACTACACTTGATTCTGATACTGATTTAACATGGTACTATGATAATTACGAAGGTGGTGGCCATGAGATTGATATAACCATGTATGGCGACTATAATGAATTAGCAGTTCAACAAACAAACCAAACAGGTGCATTAGATGGACATGATTTTGATTTACACTTGGCTGGTGATTATAACGATGTTCAAATAAAGCAACAAAGTAATGGTGCAAAAAATATAGACCTTACAATATATAACGACTATAATGATGTATTCATTCGGCAGAAAGGTGCCAATGCAACTCACAGTGCAAATGTAACACTTGATGGGTTATATGGTACCGACTTAACATTAAAACAATTAGGAACTACAACACAAACATATAGTATTAGCATTAACTGTATGACAGTAGGTGGTTGTTCTACAACAGTCGAGCAAGGTAATTAATAATGGAAGAATTTAAATGCCCAGAAGATATGATTTGCATGACAGACGAACAGTGGTATGATTTTGTAAATGAATACGAAATAGACCTAAGTGGCGAATTAGAAATGGCAGAAATAAGTGACGCCCAGGCAGTTGCTGATTTTACATGGCAAGTATTATTCTTAACTCCATGGGAGTTGGCATATATTGCATTACCGATGAGTGTCTTGGCCTTCTACGGGTTAAGTATATACGCAATCTTTAAATACATTCAAAGAAGATTTAGCTGATGAATTCTTATCAAAGATTTCTTCGTCTTAAATATGGGTGGGGTATTCCTAAAGGCTTATATATAGACGTATACGCATGAAATATATTACTTCGATATGGACTACAATAGTTCTAATAGCATGTATTCTTTTTGTAAGAATAAATGATCCTGAATTCTTACAACAGATCAGACTAACAGTCTTTGATCAATATATAAACACACTACCAGAAAAACATTCAGACCAAGTTGTTCTCTTAAATATTGGAGAAGAATCCCTTGGAGAATTTGGCCAGTATCCCTTTCCTCGTCAGCAGTATGCACAATTAATATCCGATTTAAGAAATGCCAATGCAGGTATGATAGGGTTTACTATTATGTTTCCAGAGGCAGATAGGTTTGGTGGGGATGAAGTCTTTGCGTCATGGGTAAAAGATAATGGGATTATACTCTCACAAGATGCAGATAATAGTGGGAGAAGTTCAAAGGCTCCCTATGTAGGTACTGCTGTATTTGGTAGTGGAGATCCTTTAAACCATGTAATTCGATATAATGGACTTGTAACAAATATATCTGAAATAGAAGAAGGTGCCTGGGGCCATGGATTAATCAACGCTATGCCAGAAGTTGATGGAGTGGTAAGACGAATACCTCTAATCTCTCAAATAAATGAAGAATTATATCCATCATTTGCACTAGAAATGATACGAGTGTTAAACGAGAAAATATCTTATACGGTAAAGGTTAACGAAGTAGGGTTAGAAGAAATCATATTGCGACCTTTCAGAATATCAACTGATGTGAATGGCTCGATCTGGATTAATCCTAGATACCATTTTCAGGATATAGAATATACTTCTGATCCTCTTCCGAATCTACAGGGTAAGACTGTACTTGTGGGTCTAACTGCAAAAGGTCTTGCATCTCAGATTCCAACTTCTCAAGGATTAAAATCGGCTCATCAGATTCAAGCATCTGCGATTCAGACGATAATAAATGGGGATCAGATAACCCGTCCTCTTTGGGCTGATATTGTGGAGATTGGTCTATCTCTGATTGGGGCTTTATTGATCGTAGGAGCAGTTTATTATCTTCCGATTTGGAGTAGTGGTTTAATCTTCTTTGCCGTTGTTGGGTTATCATCCTACGGCGCATTGTTTTTCTGGAACGAATTTGGATATCTCCTTGACCTTAGTTATTCACTAATATTATATATACTTTCGTTCACTTCAGCATCGTTTAATAATTTCTATAAACAGTTTGCACTCAGACAACAAATTAAGAAACAGTTCGGAACCTATCTATCACCTGATATGGTTTATATGTTACAGAAGGATCCTTCACTACTAGCACTTGGAGGTGAAAGAAAAGAGATGTCGTTCTTATTTATGGATATCTGTGGGTTCACCCCCATCAGTGAGCACTATAAGAATAACGACGATCCCGAAGGATTGGTAGAATTGGTCAACGAATTCTTAGATTCCATGACAAAAATCATACTTAATAACGGCGGAACAATAGATAAGTATATGGGAGATTGTATTATGGCATTCTGGAATGCCCCTATCCCATGTGAGAATCATGCTGAGATGGCCGTTAAATCATCAATAGAAATAGAGGCTAAAACAAATGAACTTAAAGAAATATATAAGGCAAGAGGTCTTCCTGATATTAATGTCGGTACTGGCATTAACACCGGCGATTGCATTGTTGGTAACATGGGTTCTGAATCCAGATTCGATTACTCAGTCATTGGAGATGCAGTCAACCTTGCAGCCCGTCTCGAGGCCACTGCCGCTCGGCACGAGTATGTAGAATATAAGACAATCATATCATCATTCACCCGAGACCAGTTACCTGAACAGTATAAGTGTGAAGAAATTGGTAACATAAAGGTAAAAGGCAAAGACGAACTTATAACCATTTATTCTCCTAAGTTATAACGTTATTCCAAAATATTCTAAAAAAATACAATTATTTTTAATAAATGTGTTGACAAACTGGTTGAGCATGATATAATATACCTATATTAAATGATAAGGAGTTTAATTATGACAGATACCGAAATCAAAGATTTTTTCCCAATCTTGGATGCACTACGTGATAGTGGTGCAATGAACATGTTTGGTGCACCCCGTTGGTTAATAGACAATATGGATATAACCAAACAAGATGCAAAAACTGTTTTCCTTGCTTGGTTAAAAACATGCTAGACATTGTCATTACTTCCCACATCAAACATAAGAATGACGTATATGATTATGTTTGGGACATCTGTAAAGACCTTAAAATACACAGGTTGAATCGAGATATAACAATCAAATATAAATCAAGACTAGAAGATGATGCCTGGGGCTGGGCCGTAGGTGATACCGACGAATGCGACATTGAAATTAATCGTAGTATAGAATGGCATCAGCAATTGATAACCTTAGCCCACGAATTGGTTCATGCAAAACAATATTTCAGAAAAGAACTTGATGCATCGTTTGCATGGAAAGGAAGAAATTGGAAAAAGTGTGCATACGAATGGCAACCATGGGAGCGACAAGCACACGCTCTAGAGCTTAAACTTTATAAAAAGCATTGGTTGGGATTATAATGTTACATTTGTGTTACAACTTTGTAACATTTATGAAACTTTTTAAAAAAAAGTGTTGACAAATGGTGCTAGATAGGTTATAATAGTACCATAATTAAGTGATAAGGAGTTAAATTATGAAAAAGATTGTTATTAATACCCAGTATATGGAAAACTATGGGGATTCTTTAAACCCATACATGAAGTTCAAAGGTGGTTCCACCTATGTCGTCAATACCCTCAATGACGGTATTACGGAGAACGAAGTAGCTACAATCGTGGCTCAGGTTCGTCCCCTAATTCAAATGACTATGGCCGACACGAATGGCGGCTGTGAGGAATACATTATTGACTTCCAAGTGTATGACACTATAGGTGAGGCATGTATTCCAGAGTGGGAAACAATTACCGAACTTTGGTTTGATGACAAGCCAGGTGGTGGGTCATGGAAGGCTCTCAAGGTCACTGACAACAGAGACAATGGTTGGATGAGGAAAGAAATCCTTGAAAAGACCGAGGCCTGGACTTGTGGTTTGGCCCAAGAAAGGAGTGACTATTCCGTTTCATTCCTCTTGGAAGACGGCGACATTGTCGATAGTAATAACGAACTTAAAGAATGGTTAGATGCCAAGGAGGCAGCGTAATGAAGAATAAACTAAAAGGAATTTTATACGGTACTATTTTAGGAGTACTATTCGGATATGGTTTACATCTTGGGTTTTCAATACCCGAGGTTCAAATGAGCCATTCAACTGGCGAGTGTGTTAAGGTTATTAACTTTCATAAGGACGACCACTTTACTTGCGAAAATCTTCCCTCTCGTTATAACCACGTGTGGGTTAAATGATTAGGGTTCTACAAGAAATAACCGACTGGGGTGATTTAAAAATTGCCAATGGCATATATTATGTTAATGAGCATGGTCATCTTGTTCAACACAACGATAAGGTATTTAAAACACCTATGAAACAATTTTCTACAGCACGTAGAAAGTTTAAGGAACTTCGTGTCATTGATAATGGCAATTCAGGCACACCAGTAAAGGGATCCAAGGGGAATACATACTATATTAAAAATGGTAAATGTACTTGCCCTGGGTTTAAATTTAGAGGGACTTGTAAACATTTAAAGGAGGCGGCATAGTGAATTCAAGAGCACCTTATATCGCATGGTCGGTAATAGTACCAGCACTCAACACCGAGGCAATGTCCAGTGTAGGGCTTCTTGCCTCATGTTCTAATCCAAAAGAAATTCCACCCCCACGTGGATATGTATCCAATCATAAACAAGAAATGATAGTGGTAGACGAAGACGGTAAAAAATATAAAATAACCGTACAAGATATAGCATGAAAATATTAATGCCCTATAAGGCAGATCGAGGTTTTAATTTATCGGAAGATAAAGTAACCGGTGGCATAGAAAAATTTATATCAGATGTTAATAATAACTTTGATGTGATACCCGTGCGTCTACCTTTAGGTCATTCCAAATTTAATGGAAAGAATCGTAAACAAATTATGGCAGAAGCAATTGCCAAATATAACCCAGACCTAATTTTTCTAAACAGTATTGAATTAACCAGAGGAATGCTACGACATGGTATTCCAATTGTTGCTATTTTTCATATAGGAATAGAAAAGGGTATTACACTTTTAAGCAGTTTACCAGCACTTCAAATGTTAACAGATGAAGGACATCATATTTACTTTGTAAGTGAACATCAATATAATTTCTGGAATAAACACTCAAAAAGATTAAATCATCCATTTGAGATTAAAGGGTATATTAACCCATCATACGTTTCAAATACCAATAATGTATCGGATATTAAATATGATGTGGCCACAATAGGTAGGTGTTCAACATGGAAAAAGCCGTTTTTATTACATAACAAGAGTAAGGATAACCTTTCTAGTTTAGTTATAACAACTGCACCTAACGAATCTAGCATGCAAAAGGAGTTAGATTACTACCAGAATAACCTTAATTGGTCACCACCCCAAACAACAATATGGGACTTACCCCACACCCAAGTAATAAAAGAAATAAGTAAGGCATCTGTTTATTGCTCAACTTGCCCCGATGAATCGTACGGTATCACCTCGCTAGAGGCGTTATCTCAAGGATTACCTATTATACTATTATGTGATAAAACTATGAATCATGCGAGCGAATGCATTCCAGCTAGTAGTACGCATTATGTGAAGTTATCAAATAAGTGTAGTTCCGATGAATTTAAAGAAGCAGTAGATTCACTACAAGTGCTAGATCGAGCAGAGATTGCCGATATGACTAGGGAAAAACATTCATTGGAGAATTGGGAGAGGTCTATACAAACTATATTTGATAATAGACTTAATGATAAAAACATACATAATTTATTAAACTTTTTTTAAAAAAGTGTTGACAAATATAAAAGTATGTGATATAATATACATATAATTTAATGATAAGGAGTTATTTTATGGATAGATTAAAACTAATCAAAGCGGCCGCAGAAAAGGCCCAAATTAAAAAGGCAATAAACGATGTTGCCAATCGTAAGGCGGCAATCAAGGCCGAAATGAAACTTCATAAGAAGTTAACCAAATCAGTTAAAAAGGCAGAACATCAAGCGCCTAAAAGTTTAGAGGCCTTCTCAGAAGATAACCTCTATTATACCGAGAGGGAGACCCAAGACTATCTTGCTGGAACCTCTTACATGGAAACATACCAATCTATGAGGTCACAAGATGAATACTAAAATTGACAGTGTCAGTTTAGATGTTATAGAAAAATTGGTAAAAGATTATCCCAACAATATGCAATTGGGTGAAGAAGTCAGAAAGCTGTACCATAAAATTATGGACATGCCAATTGTCGATGATGCCGGATGTGATATCAAGACAGGGAAGTTTTTAGGATGATGTCCATGGAACTAGCCATGAAAAGGCTAAACGCACTAACTAAGGCCGAAGAGAAAGCCACTAACCCAGACTTTAAGAAACTATGGGCCAGTAAAAGAAAAGAACTGGTAGAAATATTACAATCAGGTAGCTCGTATGATGAGTTATCGGGAGAATACATATGCTAGAAACATTAAGTGCTTATGCAATTATGTTTGTAGTCTTAATACTGTCATATATTGGAATACATATGACCTTTGAGAAAGACGCAAAGAAACATATCCCATTAATTTGGGAAAAAGGTGGTTTATTATATAAACTATTTTATCCAGAAAGTCAACCGTTTGACAAATCAAAAACAACATATCGTGACGGAGATAACACATGAGCGATGGACAAATGAAGTATATGGAACTTAGTTCCTACTTTGAAAAGAACCGAAAGGCCGATGTAGTAAGAACAGTCGGTCTTATGGAAAATAACTATTTTGGAGTACGCTACAGTATTGATAACAACGTGCTAGGCATTGAATGGTATCCTACTAAATCTGAAGCCTACTCCGAGAGTGCAGCAGAGAATTATGTAATGGGGATTAAGGAGTACCCCTCTAATCCTGCACTTTAAGTTTGTAAACCCTCTGATGGCCCCTTCAACTCCTTATCACACGAATGCCATCAGGGGGTTTACTTTTATTAAAAAGCGTGGTATAATATATCCATATCAATTAAGGAGTAATTATGGTAAGTAAAGCATTAGAAAAGAAAAGAGTTAAGGGCAGGAAGAATCGTGTCACTATTGAAGATAAGTATTTAGGCCCAGAGCCATGGTGGGATGAGGATAATCCACCCCCAACTGACCAGGGTGAACGAAATATTGCATGGACAAAAGGTGCCCATTGGTATAACTACTTTTATAAGGCAAAAGATTATATTCCTTTTATTATTCGTTATGCAGAAGAAGTATGTAAGTTTGATAAAAAGTCAATTGATGCAATTAAGGCATTAAGGGACTGGGAAATACAGCAAGGATGTGGCGCAGTCGCCCGATTACATTTTCGTGGATGGAACCATGAAGAGGCATTACAAGAACGAGTACTTACAGAATTAAAATCCAAAGTCGAAAAAGGTAAAGAGCTACTAAAAGAAAAGAAAGAAATTAAAAAGAATGCTCCACCTGTCATCAGTCCTGCACAAAGGGCATATATGAACATGATGGAAACTATTCATGCTGATTGGGATGAAATGGTAATCGATAGTTGGATGGATGGAAACTTTAAACCAGACTTTAATGTTTATGAATTATGGAAGAAACACGGTCTGAAAGGTAATGTGATTAATGCCTTTAAAGAAAAAGTACAAATGGAATATGATGTAATTTCTGACGCTTACAACAATAATTGTGACCAAGCCGTAGAGGCATATTCCCATATCACAAGACGAAGACAAAAGAAGATGTTGAACCTAATGGATAATGTCTTCTCCGATCTTGATAAATTAAAAGATAGTTTCAAGGCAGTAAGAATGCCAAGAGCTAAGAAACCAAAATCAACAGATGCTCAAGTTGCAGGTTTAAAATACATGCAAGAAGACATCGAATCAAAAGTAACCTCTATTAATCCTGTACTAATACCAGGCAAAGAACACTTACTTGTATATAATGTAAAATACAGGTCACTTGCTCATTATGTCAGTACTGCTACTAAAGGGTTTGAGGTAAGAGGTACTACACTTTATAACTTTGATGAAAAATTATCAAAGGGCGCTAAATTAAGAAAACCTGAAGATGTATTACCAGATGTGTTGAAATTCACCCCCAAACAAATTGATAAAAGAATTTGGGATAAATTAACAACGAAGATAGGTAGTCCAAACGGTCGAATAAACAAAGACTGTATACTACTTAGGGTAATATAAGGAAGGCATGATTGAGCAAAAAATTATGACAAGGAAAAGGTTCTCTACTGCGGTAGAGAGTCTTGTTTCAGAAAGTAAGGGGTTGTCCTATATTGAGGCAGCTGCTTACATTATAGAAGAAAGAGGAATGGATTTTAAAAGTCTGAACAGGCTATTATCTGATTCTCTTAAACAGAAAATCGAGGCAGAGGCCATTGATTTAAATTTACTTAGGACAAAACAGACAAATAAGTTGCCGGTATGATGGATCCATTTGAATCTTATAAATTATATAATGCATTAAAATTGCATTTTGAAACCGACGGGTATGATGCGGTAAAGTATAATTATAAATCCAATGTTACACCACAGTCCTTTTTTAAAAGAAAGGATAAGTATTTCTTTGCTAAATTGGCAAAGAAGTATAATGGAAATTTAAAGGACTTCTACATATCACAATTCGTTAACACAGAATCATATGTTGGCGATATGATGGATGAAGAGGCAGATAAACATTATACAAACTATAAAAGAATTCAAGAAAGCATACATCGTGTGTTTTCAATTGATATAAATAAACTAGGTGAACAAGAAAGGAAGTTCGATGAGCTCTTTAAGAGTTATCACGGACAACTACCCTTGGTCATCAAGTTATGGCTTCAGGATGAAATCAGTTTAGAAACTGTAGTGATTCTTGATTCCATACTGGGGTTTATAGAACGTGAATCCGATAAAATATCAGATACCATTATATGGCCTGATTTAAAAAGGAGAATCAATAAATATAAACCCTTCGTAAATTATACGAAAGATAAATGCATGAAGTTGTTGACAAATGTGTTTGTTTGATGTATAATATACATATAATTATGAATAAAGTGAAATACAACAGAAACGACTACACTAGAGTCGTAATACAACGCAATACGGAGATATAAAATGTCATTTGCAAATTTAAAGAGCACCCGAGGCTCGTCAATCGACAAACTCGTTAAGGCTGCAGAAGCAGTTTCTACTAAAACAGAATCAAGTTCCTATGGGGATGACAGATTCTGGAAACCTACCAGAGATAAAGCAGGAAACGGTTATGCTGTGATTCGTTTCTTACCTGCCAAAGAGGGTGAAGACCTTCCATGGGTAAGATATTGGGATCATGGTTTTAAGGGCCCTACTGGTCTATGGTATATCGAAAACTCTTTAACTTCTATTGGACAAGATGATCCAGTATCAGAGATGAACTCTGTTCTGTGGAACTCTGGCCGTGACGAAGATAAAGCGATTGCGAGAGAAAGAAAAAGACGTTTACATTATGTAAGTAATGTGCTCGTTGTTTCTGATCCAAGTAATCCGGAAAACGAAGGAAAGGTATTCTTATACAAGTTTGGTAAGAAAATCTTTGATAAGATTATGGAATCAATGCAACCTGCATTCGAAGACGAAGATCCTATCAACCCTTATGATTTCTGGGAAGGTGCGGAATTTAAAATTAAGATCCGTAAAGTAGAAGGATGGGTGAACTATGATAAATCAGAGTTTTCAAATCAGTCTGCACTATATGATGGTGATGAAGAAAGATTAGAAGTAGTATATGATAAACTGTATTCACTACAGGACTTCCTTGACCCTTCTAATTATAAATCATATGATGAATTGAAATCTAAAATGAATAAAGTTTTAGGTATCGATGCAGGCGCTCCTTCTATGGAAATGCCAGAAATGAATGTAGTTGAAACAACTCCTATGGCAGCAACGGCTACAGCCGCTCCTGTTATGGAAGAACCAGCTGCAAGTGATGAAGATGATACATTATCATACTTCGCTAAATTGGCTAAGGAGTCATAATAATAAAAAGCAATAACCTTTTTTGAGGGCCTTCGGGCCCTCTTTTTTTATCTACTGGCTACTTGCTCTCTTGTTTTACTAGGTTTAGGAGGAGCCATCATAATAGTATCTCCACCTCTAGTTGTTGAATTATCTGTTTGAACTGCCACATTACTTGCAGCAGGGGCTTGAGAATTTACTGCCCTAAGGTCTACATTTTCTGCTGATACATTCATTATACCAACGCCTGTTGTATTTTCATTTGTACCAATAGAAGTACCATCACTGATTTCTAAACTGAGTGCACCCTTTAATTTATTAATAGATGCAACTGCCTCATCAACTCCTTCTATATTTGCAAGACCTTTATATTCGGTATTAATACCACGAAAATCTGTACCACCCTCAACTGCAATTCTTATTAACTTGGATGCCTTTAATAAATCTTCGCTCATTTCTTCTAGGCCTAAATCGCCTGAAACTTTACCTAAATTACCAAACTTGTCTAGTTCTTCTCTAAACATTGTTAGTGAATTCACCCCAGAATTAATTAATGCAGATTTTTCTCCAAGTTGTAATGCCTGGTCTATAGGTGATTTACTACCACTTAAAAAGTCTAGGGCCGCTCCAGCTGCACCTGCAAGAGAACCTACGAATGAACCAGTGCCGAATGCCGCAAGTCCAGTACCTAATGCTCCTAGTGCAAGTACCGTTTTATCAATCTTGTCTATATTGCCAAGACCACCTATTGCAAGTAATTCAGCAACTTCATTACGAATACCCTCACCGCTCATTACTGCATCACCCAGTCCAGCAAAGAATGATCCTACTCCAAATGCTGCAAGACCTGTACCCAGTGCTCCTAATGTTCCTACTGCAGTAGCAACTCCCTCACCTGTTGCATTAGGATCTTCTGCAATAGAAAGTAAGTGACCAACAGTATCTCTTATGGCCTCACCTTGGCCTTCGTGTGAACCTTTTGCAAAGAAAGCGCCTACACCAAACTTAAATAGGCCGCCCGATAAAGCAGTTAAATCATCTGATACTACTTTACCTCCACCTATATTTGGATCATTCTGAATAGAAAGTAGTGTTGCGACCGAGTCTTTTACAGTCTGAGCATCATCTGCACTTGCTGCCTTTGCAAAGAAAGACCCAACTCCGAATGCCGCCAATCCAATACCTAGGGCACTTAATGTTCCCATTACTCTGGCCGAATCACCTTCTTCGCCTGGTAAATCACTAATACTTAAATATGTTTGTACTGCCTTCTTAACTTCCTTTGCGGTATCATCTGATGCGGCCTTGGCAAAGAATGCACCTATACCAAATGCGGCCAGACCAATACCAATGGCGCCTAAGGTGCCCATTACCCTTAGAGAATCTCCTTTCTCTCCAGGCAAATTTGCAATTTCTAATAGGTCTTTGACATTGGCAACAATCTTTTTGCCATCCATATTTTCTAATGTATCAAGTAAGAAAGAACTTGATGCGAATACGGCTGCTATACCTGCAGCTGCAATACCTATACCAGTACCAGCACCTTTAAGTAAACTGCCTATACCACTTCCGCCACCACCAGATGAACTACTAGACCCACCATCCTTCTGTGGTATACCTGATGCTCTCATTGCCTTCAATTCATCACGTATCTCTTCAAAGATACTGGCTCGTTCATTTGCCTTTTCTTGGTCGCCAAGTTTATTGGCGTTCATTGTTTCAAAGAAATTATCAAATCCTACATTGACTCTATCACTCATTTCCAACGAGGCCTGTTGGATCTTCTTCATCTCCAATAGGTGTCTTCTTGTATTTCTACCATCACGCTCGATCTCGCTAGTCGCACGATTATTCTCAGTCATGAGTTCTACAAGTTGGGCTAAACTAGATTCTTCTTTATTTGGTGGTGTAGGATTATCTTCCATTTCTTATACCTATTTTTTAGTAAAGGCTTGGGCTCCAAAGAATGCTGCTACAATACCTGCAACTGCAACAAAATATGTTGGTGCCATGTCCCCTAGTGTTTTCTGTGCCTGATCAAGACCTACAAGGGATGCAACTACTACAGCAAATGGATATAATAACATGCCGCCTAAGGCGAACCATGCCATCTTTCTCTGAGCATCTCTCATCGCATCTTGGTCGTCGCGTTCCTTTCTTTTAAATTCCAAGTACATTTCTTGTTCTGCTTTAGAAACTTTACCATCACCATTAGTATCGGCAGGGTGATGACCACTTGCTTTAATTTCTTCTTCCATTACATACCTCTATAACCCGTTTTGGATTTATGTTTTAAATTTTCTTCCTCTATATGTTGTTTTAAAAGGGCAACATATATTTGCCTCTCCCATGGTATCATACCTTCTAATTCATTCAACCTATATCCATGATGTTGCATTAATGCAAAATTAGTTTGGTAAAAATTCTCCAAACTTTCATGCGAGAGGCCTATGAAAAAAAACTATTCAGTCCTTTCAGTTCAACCTCATTCACAGTACTACATTTATTGCATGTAAATTCTGTATAGTATGATACTGCTGGAGTATCCTGGAAAAATGCCTGAACTAATTTAAACTGTTCTGAACTTAAACTCTCAATGAATTCCGCCAAATCACTTCTGGTTTCATTCTTTGCATCGAACACATTATCTTCATCAAAGATTGTATCAATACATTCAATAATTAAGTCCATAATTCCTTCAACAGAATTAAATTTTTCTGGATCAATTTTTCCAATAACGTCAACGGATGGGTATTTCATTTTTACCCCAACACCCTGTTTCTCATCAAGAATAATAGTATCATTAATTTCCTTTTCAGGTTTTGAAATACTAATATCATCAATGTTTATAGAAATAGGATTCATTGACTCACATTCCTTTTCCTTGCACTTTACTTGGATATTCATTTCTTCACCAACAGATTTGGCTCTCAGTTGTAAAAACAACATTTCGATATCAAATACTGTTAAGTTATCTAATGTATCCAATTCATAACAAGATTTGATGACATCTCTAACTGCAGCAGTTATTTGTACGGGGTCGTTTGACTCCAAGGCAATCATCAGTACCTTTTCTTCTTTTACCAAATATGGTCTCATATTTAATACTGCTCCAGTAGAAGGTAAGTTTACCTGATACCGAGGCACATTCATTTTTGGTAATGCCATTATATTCTCCTAATATTATATACCGAGGGCACCTAATGCACTTCTAAACCCAGATAGGGTAGAAGATAGGGGGCCTTCGGGCACGTAGTTATCGTAACTAAATGTCACGGTCATTTTCTGGGCAGCATTTTCACTATTGTTGTCCAGTGTAATTCCGGCTACAGTAGTAGGAAAGGCATTCTCTAACCTAATACCATATACGGGAATATCTTTTTCATTCAGTTGCTGTATTACAACATCTGAAGTAAATTCTGATTTATATTTTGCGTGATACTTATCCGTATCAAAAACTTGTTCTAACCAATTATCAAATAATGTTTTCATATAATAATCATTGGTTAATAGAAATGTACATTGCACATCTTCGTTAATAAATGTATAAGGAACTTTAACTGCTTGTTTTTCAGCAATGTAATCTAGGGTTGTAACATTACGTCCGGGGATTGTCACATTCTCACATAACATAGATATATCTCTTGGGTCATTTACTAACGACTTTAAACCACCACCTGACGTCAACGCGCCAATAATATTTCCACCAAGTAATGATCCTTGAGGCGGCGTAAAGATAACTTGAAATCTATTTGCCTTTGCAAGACCACCACGTTTACCTATAGTGCTTTTTAATTTATCAATGGACATATATTATCTCCCGCCCTGGTAAATTTTTCTGGAATCTGCCCAGACTGTTCTAGAGCTCTTTTTCTTAAACTGTTGTATTGGAAGATATATTGCTGTTTCCCAGTCAGTCATAGGTACTCTTGACAGTTGCGACTTAACGTGAGATGTTAAATATCTTTTAAAACATGGCTCAAATTCCTTGTATTTTCTTACACCCTGCAATAAATCATAACGTAATCTCATTAATCTGCTATCTGGTTTTAATTCCTTAGGTGCAAGTTTAAATAATTCATTAAGTAATCTTGCACGTGCAATAGGGTTAATATAGTGTAAATTTAATCCAGTAAATCCGCCTGGTGCAGGACCCACAATAATAGTCAAAGGGAATCTGTCGTAATATGGTAGATCCTCTTTTGTCTTAGGGTCATAGAAATACATAACCATATCACCTACCAAAGGCTTAGTTCTTTTTTCTAATGCTGTATCCTTAAGTAATTTAGTCCTAGATGGGATGGTTAATTCTTTTACCTTCTGCGCGAACCATTCCTCAGACTTAGGAGTCCTAGATCGGATTCCTGCCCTAAATGCCGCTGCACTGATTGTGTCAAATATTGATGCCATATAACTATTTATATTAGCCTTTAAGTAGTTTTATACCAAGATTAGATAAAGTGTCTTCGGTCCAGATTTGAAATTTCCAACCTTTGTGATCTGCATACTGTTGTGCAGCAGTCCATTTTGATGTGTTCTTTATATAAGTAGTGACTTCGTTAATATACCTTTTTGTCTTACGAGAAGGTTTCTTTGGCGGTGTTGTTTCCTTTTTTGGTTTAATTTCCACTAGGATAATGTCTTTATTATCCAATTCGACCAATAAGTCCACATAATACCTATGTATTTTATTATCTGTTTTACATTTATACGGAACAACTATTTCTTCACTATTCCATTTCTTCACTTTAGGATTGGACTCACACCACCTAAATGCTTGTCTTTCCCATAATGAACGATACACAACCTTGGTCGGATCGCCCATATACTTTCGTTTATTCTTAATTGTGTATTTCCCTTTGTAAGCCATTATAAATACTCTTATATGTTAAAATATTATTTATAAGGTAAATAAAGATGGCCGACCCTAAAACCGAAACCGATAAGCAGAAAAAAGATACCGAAACATTAGTATTTCCTTCAAAGTTAAGAAGTGAGGCTGGTAGTGGTGCTGCCCATGTAAGATTCCAGGCAATAGATAGTGATGGAGTAGGACCGGTTGTACATTTATTTGTTCCTCAAGGATTTTCAGTACCTGATGCCGCGGCATATACTACTATGGATTTAGGCACGGTAGGACAACTTGCTGGAGTCGGTGACGGACAACTTACTGAAGCAGATGGTATTGCAAAGGCCGCTATGGTAGGTGGTCTTATTGATATGAAGGCAGGTGGCATGACTTTAGGTTTAGGTGCTGCAACAGGAGGGTTTCAGGCATTAAGAAAAGGTATTGCCGCTAACCCATATACAGAAACACAATTTACAAACAGTAATATCAGGTCTTTTGGTTTCACTTTTAAACTTGTATCAGAAAACGAAGAAGAATCCGATACTGCATTAGCCATAGAAAATTTCTTTAGAGAGAATATGTATCCTGAAGTTGCAGGTGCTGTTGCATTAAAATACCCAAATAAATTTAAAATAGATTTTTATAATGGTGGTAGTCCTAATAAATTTATGCCTAAAATTGCAGAGTGTTATTTGGCAACATTTAATACTACCTATAATGCAACAGGTAATTCATTCCATAAAGGTGGACAACCAGTCGAAATAGATATTGCCTGTACTTTCCAAGAAACAAAGGCACTTACAAGAACCGACCTATACCCTGATGAAGATACGGGTGAGACACAAGAAACATCGGAGGATAGTTAATGTCATTTTTTAAATTATTTCCAAAAGTAGGATATGACTTATCAAATACTGGCGTTCTACAAAATATTGTAAACCTATACAGATCGGTAAGACCGTTACAGGAATTTGTAGATGATGTTTCTGCATATAAACTTTATGAAATTAAAAATGGAGAAAGGCCAGACATAGTATCTCAAAGACTATATGGAACTCCAGATTTTTATTGGACATTTTTTATTGTGAATGAATATTTACATGATGGTCTTGCTTCTTGGCCTATGTCACAAGAAGATTTACAAACATATATGAATACAGAATATAATGGATTTGCAATTACTACAAGACCAGTAGTTATAAGAAACAGTGACCAACTTATTATCGATTTCCAAAATTCTCTTGCAGGTAGATTTCAGTTAGGAGAAAAATTAACCGGTTCTGCAAATAATGCAACAGGTACAATTACCAGAAAGAATATAGATTTAAACCAATTAATAGTGCAAGATTGTACGGGGACATTCGTAGGTAATCCAGATTCTAGTCCTAACGTAACTGAAACCGTAACAGGTGGCACATCTGAAGATTCAGTTGATACATATAGAGTATTTAAATATATTGATGCTCCATACTATTACCATTTAACTGGAGATCCAGAGGAAAGAGTAATGGATAATGGTATTTTTATTGATGGGGGAGAACCAGAAAGTAATTTAAGTTATGTATCAAATAGAGCATGGTTAGAAAGATCCAATGATGAAAGATCACGAATGAGAGTTATTGATCCACGATTTATTTCTCAATTCGTAGATAAATTTGAAGAATTAATTAACAATGAGTAGAAATACAACCAGACTTTTTGGAGAAAAGTCGTTAACACCATCTTCGTTTTTCTTATCGAAGTGCACGTTATTTACAACTGACGGCCAAGAAATAGACATTAGAGAACTTGTTGCGAATATTACCATTACGGAAAGTTTGTATATGGGTTCTATTGATGCTGAATTAATTATATTAGATGCTGTTAACTTATTAGAAGAATTTAAAATTAACGGCGATGAAAAAATAAAATTAGAAATAAAAAGAACTCCACTTGATGATACCATAAAAGAAAAACATCAACACGATTTTTATATTTCAGAAATAATTAATTATGCAAGAAGTAAACCAGGTTCTGCAACGTATGTTTTTAGATGTGTGTCTAAACATGCATATATTAATAATACATTAACCGTTACAGGATTTAAAAATGGTACTATTGGAAAAATTATTAATGGTATATGTAAAGAAATAGGAGTCAAGGGTAATAACATTAATGAGTCTACTACAAAGACTATTAATTGTATTATACCTAGACTGCGACCATTTGCTGCAATTAAATGGCTAAATAATAATGCATTTACTACAACAGGAGCTCCTTTTTATTTTTATGAAACATTAAAAGAAAAAGTAAAGTATCAATCATATGAAGATTTTGTTGATCAAGATCCTATAGCAATATACGAACACAAACCATTCTTTGATAAAACAATCGGAGAAGTAGATTATTTTACGGAAAGTAAATTTAAAATTATAAAGGTTTCATCAGAACTTAATTTGTCAAAATATATATCCACAGGCGAAGGTGCATTTGCCTCTACAACACATTCTATTGACATTTCAACAAAAGAGTATAAAGAAGCCAAAGAATTTAAATACGGAAATAAAATAAAGAAATTAAATCAACATGATCCGTATCCCGATCGAGCAGATTATGAACAATATAATGATAAGAAACTTAATGAATTAAAAAGTGGTAAAAATTATTTTATATCAGAAAATAAATTTGCATATAAAGAGAATGATAATTTACATTCCACTTTGAGAGATAATTTATCCACCTCACAATCATATTTATCTACCGAAGATATTTTATCGCATGATATAACCATATCTGGTAATTTTGATTTAGAAGTAGGTAATATTATAGAAGTAAAGGTAGAAAAAACAAATATTTCTGATCATGGTTCCGACCATCTTGATAAAATGCAATCGGGTAAATATATTATATCAAGTATTATTCATAAATTCGGAGATGAATATACCCAAGAATTAGAAATAAAAACAAATTCTTTTAATGCGGATTTAAATAGTATATTACAAATCGAAGGTGGCTCATGAGAAGTGATGAATTTATAGGTGGCCAGTTTGAATGGTTTACTGGTATTATAAAAGACATTGATGACCCTAAAGGATTAAACCGAGTAAAGGTTCATTGTCTTGGATTTTATGATGGGGTAGATAAAAAAGATTTGCCCTGGGCAACAGTGGTCATGCCAGTTACCAATGCGGGAATAAAAGGAAACGGTGGTAACCATCACTTAGAAGAAGGGTCATGGGTTGTTGGATTCTTTAGAGATGGCCCGAGTGCACAAGACCCAATGGTGATAGGTGCTATTGCAACACAAACGGATGGAACAAAGGATTTACCAGATGAGGCGTCAGTAGACAATAAAGTATATAAGTCAAAATCTGGCCACTTAATTGAAATCGATAATAGTGATGGCGGAGAAAGAATTAATATTAAACATAAATCCAATTCAAGGATTACAATGAATGCGGATGGTACTATTACTATCATCGCCTCTAATATTAAATTAAATGCGTAATGACAAGTACAACAATTACAATACCATGCGAGGGAAGTTTATTACCAAAACCTGCTGATCTGACTAATATATTTAATCAGATTACAAATTCTATTGCAACTTTAGAATTGGCAGGACTTCCTGAAGAAGCACAAAAAGTCAGAGATATTTTAGACGATATTGAATCAGTCTTGGGTAATTTTCCTGTCTCTATTTCTAAGCCAGTATTTGGTACATTAGAAATACCAGAAGTAGAATGGGAAAAAAGAATTAATGCGATGATAGAAGAATATCATCTTTTTATTCAAGCCAAGTTTATGGAAATAATTAATAAAGTATTACCTATTTCTTTTGCTATACCCGTACCACCTTTTGGAATATCAGTAGATGTTGTAAAATTATTTTCTGACCCTGCATATAAAGGTACTATTAAACAACAATTTGTGGATGAAGTGGAGACATTCTATCCTATGTTACCAGATATTTATAAGTCATTTGATGGCACTTATGGATTAGAATCTGCAGATATGAAAGCAGAGGCAGTCTGGGAATATGTAATGTCTATGTTAAATAAGGGTGCACTAGGGATTCTACATGGAGCCTTTGGAGGTTTAATAGGTAAATTTAGTGAAATATGGGATGCACTTGGGTTACCTGCTCTCCCAGGGTTGACAAATTTAAATGTCCAGAGTATAATAGAAGGAATGATATCCTCAATCGAGGATCAAATAAAGTCTGCCCCGGATGACCTAAAAGACGAATTGAGAAAACAAGCAATTGAACAGTTGGAATCTATTTCTATTGTAGGATTCTCTCTTATGGATTTATTAGGTGGTGAACCTACTGACTTTGTTGAGAGTATGGAAAGAAAGATGGATAGATTTAAACGAAGACTGAAGAACTTTGGAGAAGAATGGCCTAAATATCTAATACAAGAATGGATGCAATTAGTACAGAAATTCTTTAAGGCTATCGGCCTCGGTGCATTGATAGAATGGATTACGTTTACTTTCTGTGATTTCTTAAAAATAATTGGTCTACCGAGTAGTATTACACTCAGTACTGAACAGATTATCACAGGTGTTATAGGAGCAACTGCAACATCACTTCCAAGTTTATCTCCAGTAACAACTGTAATGATCGGAGACCCAAATAGTCCAGACATACATGAATATACAGCGACCGAAGGTCAAACTGATTTTGTATTCCCAGGTGGTACACCTCAGTTAGTAACCGTTAACGGCGTTGTACAACATACAATAGTCGAAGAACCTTACAGCAAGACCGTTCATTGGACAATAATAAATACTATACTTCGCCTCGATAATTCTACAAAAGAAGGCGATAATGTTCTTATAATCCTTTAATAAAAGTGTATAAATAGTTATATGGCAACTACAGGTTCAACAAAGATACTATCCGATAGAAGTGTTATTGGAGATGTAAAGAAGGCAAAGATTACTTCCAGAGTCAAGGGTTGGAGGGATTTGGACTTGTCTTTAAAATTACATCCTATTAGAAAAGATATTATTCCTTTAAAGGATGATAATGCTATTAAAAATGCAGTAAAGAATTTACTGATATCAAATTTTTATGAAAGACCTTTCAGTAAAGATATAGGTGCAAATTTAAGAGCACTATTATTTGAACCAGCCGATGCAATTACTGAAATTTCTATAAGAGAAAACATTAGAAGGGTTATCAGAAAATATGAACAAAGGGTTCTTATAAAGGACATCAGAGTTCAGAATATGGATGACCAAAATGCATATCGTATCACGGTAAGCTTTAAAATTAAAGAAGACGATACTAGACAAGATGTTGAAATCGTGTTAAGAAGGTTAAGGTAAAATATGGCGAGTAATTTAAATGTAACGGAACTAGATTTTGATCAGATAAAACAAAATCTAAAAAACTACTTAAAAACTCAATCAGAGTTTAACGGATACGATTTTGAAGGATCTGGTTTAAGTACCCTTCTTGATGTATTGGCATATAATACTCACTATAATGCTATTGCTGCTCACTTCTCTCTTAATGAGGCATTCTTGGACTCAGCACAGATTCGTGGTAACGTAGTCACAAGAGCTAAACTTTTAGGTTATGTCCCACGTTCAGTACTTGCACCTAGGGCAACAGTTAATGTAACAATTGATGTAACCAATGAAGTGGGAACATTACCAAATACTCTTACAATGCCAAGAGGAACAAAATTAAGTACTTCTGTTGCACAGGAAAGTTATCAGTATGTTACATTACAAACACAAACTGCAACATTAGAAGTAAATACAACCACTACCCCAAATACAAAAACATATACATTTAATAATGTTGAAATTGCACAGGGATATTATAAGTCATTAAAATATAGAGTTGATAATGATATAGAAAATCAAAAATTTCAATTATCAGATAATGATGCAGATACAAGTTCACTTAGAGTTCGTATACAAGAAAATGAAGAATCAACTTCGTTCGACATTTATACCAGATTTGAAACACTATTAAACGTAGATTCTACTTCACAAGTATATTACTTACAAGAGAATGCTGGTGGGTATTACGAAATATATTTCGGTGATGGGGTAACTGGCCGTAAACCTAGTAATAATAATATTATCACACTGGATTATGTATATACAGAAGGTGCTGAATCAAATGGTGCAAACGTATTTACATTATCTGATTCTATTGGTGGGTTCGGTAGTTCATCTGTTAGTACAGTAAGTCCTGCAGCAGGTGGGGCAGAACAAGAAACTTCAGAATCAATTAGGTTTAATGCTCCATTAACATTTACATCTCAGAACAGAGCGGTTACATCCGACGATTATAGAGCAATTATTCAAAGAGAATTTACAAACATCTCTTCCATTTCTTGTTGGGGTGGAGAAGATAATGATCCACCTGATTACGGAACTGCATATATTTCTATTAAACCTATTATTGCAGAAACACTTACTCAGGCAGAAAAGGATGAAATTACTGGTACTATTCTTAAAGGTAAGAACGTAGTATCCATTACGCCAGAAATTGTAGACCCAAATTATACTTATTTGGAACTGGACGTATTCTTTAAATATAATCCAAACCTTACTGATAGAACAGCAGTAGAATTAACATCGGTTGTCAGAGATACAATTTCTGATTATAATTTTAACCAGTTAAATAAATTTGATGGTGTGTTTAGACATTCACAGATTACATCTTTAATTGATAATTCTGATCCTGCAATACAAAACTCTACAGTAAGACCTTATATGTTTATGAATATTACCCCTTCAATAACTGAAGGCGTAAATAACTTTACACTAAAATTCACCTCACCATTTTATAAATCAGGAGCGAGTACAGATTTTATCTTAACATCAACTTCATTTAAATTAGGATATTCTGCAAGTATTGATCATTACTTTGGAGATATACCACTTGCTGGAACAGTAAATAGACAAGTAATTATTTACAAGATTGTTGATGGTATTAATGTTACTGTAGTAAATGATGCAGGAATAATTGATCCTGATAAAGGTACTGTTACATTAAATAACTTCACTACATATAATACAGATCCAATCAGACTTACTATTACACCTGATTCATTAGATTTGGCTCCAAAAAGAGATCAGTTAATTGCCATCGACCCTCTCAGAGTTCAAATTACTCCAAGCGTTGATACTATTTCTGTGTCTGGTTCTACTGGAACAATTAATTACACAACTCCATCGAGATTGAGATAATGCCGCATAAAGATAGCTCTTTTTATTCTAATGACATATCCTCGCCAGGGTATATAGAATCAACTGCATCTTCTACTAGGAAGAGTAAGGAAAAATTAAGAGTTGATTCACTTATACCATCAGAGATATTAGAAAATTCAGAAGGTATCAAAAATTTATTAGAAGCGTATTATACGTTTATGAATTTGGATGAATTTATCTATGCTGAGAATGAATCCTTTGAAGATGTTATACTTGATGGTAAAGCAGTATTTAGAATTTCAGATCCTAAAAATGAGAACGATGAATTCTTTACAGATGAAACAGGTGCTGATTCTATTCTACTTGTGACACCAGTTACTGGTAATCCCGTTACAGTTACTTTAACAGATATCAATGTAAATATATCAAACGGTAATGAACTGCCGGGAAGTTTGGCAACACTTACATCTGAAGTTGGTAAAACATTTCAGGTAAATGGATTAGATGCATATAATGGTGGTGTTGCAAAATTAACCACACCTATAAAACACTGGGTGGGCCCAGGGCCTTCTCATGTTATGAATAATATTGAAAGGGCAATGGACATTGATAATAATACTCAAAAGTATTTAGAATTAATGCAGAAAGAAATCGCATCAGTAATACCCAGAGATATTACAGTTAATAAAAGAAACCTATATAAGAACATTATTGATTATTATAAAGTTAGAGGTTCTGCAGATTCTATTGAAATCTTTTTCCGACTACTTTTTAATGATGAAGTGGAAGTACAGTATCCATGGGATAAAACTTTAATTCCTTCTTCAGGCAATTGGGATATAAATCCAAATCTACCAAAAGGTGGTCAGTATCTGGATAATAAAGGACAATTATCTAACGTAATTAGATTACAAGATTCCTTACGATACCAAAAATTCTCATATCTGATTAGAACAGGTCAAAACGTTTCTACTTGGGAGAACGTATTTAACAGATTGGTTCACCCTGCTGGATTTAAATTCTTTGGAGAAATTCTTTTAATTATAGAATTATCTAAGGCCATATTGGGTGAAGACGTTACTGAAGGAGATACCTTATATCGTAAAGTATTATCTGCTATGCCGGAAAGACAACCAGGGGCAATTGGTGTTGAAGATTTACCTGTATTGGTAGAAATGTTTGCCTCGGTATTCTTACCTTCTATTAGGGGAAAGATACACAGAAGTGGTTCTATTGCATTAAATATTCATAATGGAGTTATTACTACTGTTAATATAACTTCTGCCGGAAGTGGGTATTTAACAGCTCCTACTATTAATACTGCTGACTTAGGCATACCTGCAGGATTTACTTCTGCTGCATTTACTACAACACTTGCAAATGGTGGAGTCAATAGTATTACAATTACTAATGGCGGAAAGGATTATCAAAGTCCTTCTGTTACTGCAGCTGCTCCAGCTCCCATTGTTTTTAATGGCAGTAGTGCACCAATAGTCAATATAACAAATAATACTATTACACTTACTGCAGAACAACAACAATCGTTTCCAGTAGGTTCCCAATTGACATATAATTCTGGAGGTGGGACTTCTATAGGTGGATTAGTATCAGGTAATACATATTTTGTTAAAACATCTTCGGGTGGATTAATTACTTTATCAGCATCAAATGGTGGCGCGGTGGTTAATATTACATCATTAGGTTCGGGTGCAACTCATAGATTTACAGGCACTACTGCAACTTTCACTGCTACTAAAACCGATGGTCAAATAGGTGGTGGTGAGATAAGAGAGGCAGGGTTTGGATATACTTCAAATCCTACTATTACAATTAATGGTAGTCCTATATCCGGCAGTAGTATTTCTAATGCAACTGTGACTGTAGGTAGAGATTCTAAGGGAAGATTAGAAATTGATACTCTTACTGTAAATAACCCAGGAGCAAATTATGCCCAGGCCTTTGCATCGGTAGCGGCAAACCCACTTGATGGAAAAATGGCCACTATAGAAATTGTAGGTGGTGCAGATAAAAATTATAATAGTGCTCCATCAATTATAATATCAGAACCTACAGCAAAAGATGCTGATGGTGTATTACTATCAACTAACGTACAGGCAACTGCAACACTTACGCTAGATTCTAATGGCGAAATTAACGGGTTTACTATACCCAATATTGGATCGGGCTATACTTCTGATCCAATTTTACGAATTGACTCTAATGCTAATAACGAAATTAGGGGCAAGGACATTAAACCTATCTTAATATTATTATTAAACCACTTGACTGATAGGTCGAAAACACAACCACAGAATAATTACTTTAATCTGAAAAGCGACACGTATCTAAACTCATCCAAGAAGTTTGATTTTAATGAAAGGATAGAAGAATTTGGCAACGTCCAAATCCAAAGTACTGATACAACCAATATAAATAAATATAATGTGAATTCTTTTATTCATACTAATTAATAGGAAACAGAAAAATGACTGCAATAGTAACATCAAATTTTAGGGTAATAAATGCCGAAAATTTCAAACAAGATGTAGCTGATGCTAATACCAGTGTGTATGTGGGAATTGGAAAGTCAGATGTATGGTCTTTAACCACATCAGATACGACAGATACTACCCCATTTACACCCGTTGATGCATTAGATTCATTGGGTGAGGCATACCAAAATATGATTGGTATGAAATTAATCGGAACCGCGGATATATCGCATGTAGTGCCAAGACATACTTGGGCATCAGATACGAGTTATCATGCATGGGATTCAGATGATGGTTCAATATTCGATAAGAAATTCTATATTGTAACCTCAGAATTTAAGGTTTATAAGTGTATTAAGGCAGGTGGTTCAGTATCTACTGTTCAACCAACACAAACACTAACGGACCCAACTGCAGAATCAGATGGATATATCTGGAAGTATATGTATACAATTTCTGTTGCTGACGCTGAAAAATTCCTAACAAATAGTTATATGCCCGTTAAAACAATTAATCCAAGAGCAGGAGGGCAGTCATCTGATTATGCAAGTGATAGTACTGCTGAAGCGGCACTATCTGAGGCAGATTATGCACAATATCTTAACCAAAAGGCCTCTACTCAATCAAGTACGGCAGCAGGTATTGAAAGAATTGAAGTTACTGCCGGTGGAACATATTCTTCTACTCCTACTGTTATTATTTCTGGAGATGGAACAGGAGCTACTGCAACTGCAGTCATGAGTGGTTCTGGTTCTAACCAAGCTGTTGCAAGTATTACTATAACTAATAAGGGCACTAATTACACAGTAGCTGATGTAGTATTCAGTTCAGGTGATGCAGCTGCAAGAGCAGTAATTGCGCCAGAACTCGGCCATGGTACACAACCTATTAAAGAACTCGGTGCATTTTTCATTGGTCTTAATACTCAATTAACTGGTACTGAAAATAATGACCTCACAGTAGGTAATGATTTCAGACAGGTTACACTTATTAGAAACCCAAGATTATATGGGCCTGGTGCAATTGCAACTGCAGCTACACTTAAGGCACTTAGGTCTTTGGACTTTACTTCAGGCGTTACATTAACTGATTACCAAGTCGATGAACTTATCGTTGGTGGTACATCAGGTGCACAAGCATATGTGGTGGAAATTGATTCAGGTTCTGGATATATTTACTATCACCAAAATTCTAAAACTGGTTATAAGTCGTTTCAGAATGGAGAAAGCATTGTGGGACAAACAAGTAATACATCAGGTGGTTTAGAATCTTCTAATGCATTACGTAACCCAGAAGTGCACCCAGGCACAGGTGATATTATGTTCTTGGAGAATAGAAATCCTATTAATAGAACAACAACACAGATTGAAGATATCAAAGTTATTATTGAATTCTAATATACATATAAGTGTATTACTAAAAAGAGAAAGGACAACATGAGCACAACTACAATCAAAAATTATCCTATAGCGCCCTATTATGATGACTTTGACGAGACAAAGAATTATCATAGGATTCTATATCGCCCTGGGTATGCAGTTCAGGCAAGAGAACTTACTCAAATGCAAACTGCACTACAGGCACAACTTGATAGATTTGGTCAATATGCATTTAAACATGGCTCTAGAGTTGTAGGTGGTAAAGTAACTGTTAATATTGCAGATGACTTTATTAAAATTGATTCATCATTTTCACATACAGTAGGCGGTACTTTAAACAGTGATAGCTATCTTTCTCAATTCGTAGGTACTACTATTACAGGTGGAGCCAACTCTGGTACTCAAATTAAAGCAAAAGTTATTTCTGTAGTTGCGTCAGACGGTTCTGACCCAAACACTCTTTATATAAAATATATCAATAAGGGTGGATCAAATAGAAACGTAGCAACATTTGCCGCTGGAGAAGAATTCCAATCAGACGGATCAACAACTTATTATGGACAAGTTCAATCCACTGGAACTCCTACAGGACTAGGTTCTAGTGCTAATATCGAAGAAGGTGTTTACTTTATTTCTGGTACATTTATTTATGTTCCAGCCACTTCTTTAATTTTAGACAAATATACTAATACGCCTTCATATACTATAGGTCTTAATGTTTCAGAATCAATTATTGATACAGACAGTGACGTAACACTGAAAGATAACGCGCAGGGTACACCCAATGAAGCGGCACCTGGCGCAACAAGATACAGAATTTCTACAACAATGGTTAAGGAATCCCTTACCAATCTTAACAGTTCAAATACAAACTATGTAACACTTTTAAGAATAGAAAACGGTATTACACAAGTAGATAAAACTGATGCAACAAATGTAACCAGTGAATTATCTAAGAGACTTGCAAGAAGAACTTTTGAAGAATCTGGTAACTATGCAGTAAAACCATATCAGTTGGATATTAAAGAACATCTTGACACTGGCGATAATAACGGGTATATACTTTCAAACAATGGCGGTGATGCTGATAAACTTGCAATAGGTGTTGAACCTGGAGTATCTTATGTGCAAGGATTCAGAAATGAAAACATTGCTACAAAATATATTATTATTGATAAACCCAGAGATGCTACAGATTCTATTAATATTGATGCTAATGCAAACGTTGCAACACCAGTGGGTAACTATGTAAGAGTAACAGAATCCAGTATTAGAGGTGCACCTGACTTATCTTCATTTACCACAATGAATTTACATAGTGCGCCCAATCAAGGCGGATCTGTTGTAGGTACTGCACGTGCAAGAGCCATTGAAAATGTTGGCGATACAGTCAGTGCTTCAGATGCAACACCTTGTTTAAGACTTCACTTATTTGATATTAATATGACTTCGGGTACATTTAGTGCAGTAAGAAGTTTTGATCAAACTACAGCCAATGGGATCAATTTTAAAGGTAACATTGCTGATTCAACTGCCTTAAGATTTGATATTGGTAATAACGGATTGGTATTTAAACTTCCATATACGGCGATTAATACACTCTACAACGGTTCTACAAATACTACTGAATACACAGTAAAAAGAGATTTTAGTACATCAGTAACATCTAATCAATGTACTATCAGTATTCCTTCTGGCCAGGGTCACTTTACAAATGTAAATACTGCCACAATGATTTCAGTTGGTACTGCCGCACTTGATACTACACCAACATTTGTGGGAAGTAGTAATGATGGTGTTACGTCTCTAACATTCTCGGTATCAGCCGCTAATGGTACTGCAGTACGTGTTGTTGCTGATGTAGAAGTTGATGGGTCTGATAAAGTACAAAAAGAAAAAATAAGACAGAATAATCAAGTAGTCACTAAATCGGCTAGTTCAGATGGTTCATATTCATTAGATAAAGCAGATATTATTAGAATTGTTTCTGTTGTAGATGCAACAGGAACGAATGTTACAGAAAGATTTACACTTGATAATGGTCAAAGAGATAACTTTTATGGGACTGGTAGAATTATTCAAATACCAGGCACATCTCCTGTATCTGGTAATCTTACTATTACATTTGATTTTTATACCCATGGTGCTGGAGATTACTTTACAGTAGATTCATATCCTAATACAGATTATGATAGTATTCCTACCTTTAACTCTGCTCAAGGTGTTGTAGAATTAAGAGACTGTGTAGACTTTAGACCAAGAAAGGCAGATACAGCAAATGACTTTACAAGTACAGGTGCTGCACTTTCATCTGCGCCTGATCCTTCACACGCAATGTCTATGTTTATAAAGTATTATATGCCTAGAATTGATAAATTATATATTACAAAAGAGGGTGAAATTAAAACAGAGAAAGGTGTACCATCCGATAATCCTAAGGCTCCTGCCGCACCGGATGATTCAATGGGGTTATATGATTTAAAACTTGCGCCGTATGTATTTGACGTTGGTGATGTTATACCAAGATTAATTGATAATAAAAGATACACCATGCGAGATATTGGTGCAATTGATAAAAGAGTTAAGAACCTAGAATATTATACATCACTTTCACTCTTGGAACAACAAGCGGCTAATACACAATTATTTGATGGAAGTAATTTTAGTAGAACCAAGAATGGTTTTGTTGTAGATGGGTTTAGAGGCCACAATGTTGGTGATACTTCTAACCCAGATTACCAAGCTGCTATAGATAAACAGAGTGGTACTTTACGACCTAAGTTTGATGAACGAAATATTAATTTAATTCGTAAGCCTGGTGATTCAGGAGCGGTTGTACAAAACGCGTCACTGTGTACTTTACCTCATACCTCAGCAAATTACATTAATCAACCATATTCATCAATTGCCATTAATGTAAATCCATACAACGTATTTACTTGGAGTGGTATGATTACTCTATCACCCGAATCAGATGAATGGAAAGAAACCGATGTTAGACCAGATGTTATTATTAATGACGAAGGACTATATGATCAGTTTGTAGCTATGGCAGAAGAAACTGGTATCCTAGGAACAGTATGGAATGAATGGGAAACTAACTGGACTGGGGTTGAAACAGATGTAAGTGTTGAAAGAATTACTGGAGGTGGACGTGGTGGTGATTTCTGGTGGGATTTTGGTGAAGAGCAATTAGGAAGATTTAGAGGCCCAGGACGTGGTAGACAAGGAACACAAACAACAACTGCTACTACAGTAACAGAACAACAGTCAAGAACAGGTCTTACAACTTCTATTTCTGCTGATACGGTAAATAAAGAATTAGGGTCTAAGGTAGTTGAAGTCAACTTCGTGCCATTTATGAGATCAAGAAAGATTTACTTTAAGGCTGAGTTACTTAAGCCTGACACTAAGGTATATCCATTCTTTAATGATACAGATGTATCAACTTATTGTAGAGAAGAAACATTCCAAGAGTTTTCTGGTAGAACAGATATTGTAACCTATGAGGGTGCCACAACCCATCCGGCAGGAAGTAGTGCACTGGTATCGGATTCTACTGGTAAAATAGAAGGTTCATTTGTTATACCTAGAAACTCCTCATTGAGATTTAAGACAGGTACAAGAACATTTAAACTAACTGACTCAGCTACAAATAATTCTAGTGATGGTAGCGAAACAACTTTTGCAGAGGCACAATTCCATGCAGAAGGTTTAATCGAGTCAGTACAAAAAGAAATCTTATCAACTAAGGTCCCATCATTTGTGACTTCGGAATTAAACGATAATAGAACACTAGTTGATACTACAGTAAATACTACAACCGAGTGGGTAGATCCACTTGCTCAGACATTCTTAATTGATACAGATGGTGGTATATTCTGTAAGTCACTTAATTTATATTTTAATACTAAAGATCCATTGATTCCGGTTAGAGTAAGTATCAGATCGGTAGAGAATGGTATTCCTACTCAAAAGATTGTCCCAGGTGCTGATAAAGTAGTTTATCCATCTAGTGTTAATACAAGTTCGGATGCATCTGCAGCAACTGCAATTACATTTGATCATCCTATTTACCTGGCACAAAATCAAGAATATGCAATTGTAATCATGGCCCAGTCCGATGCGTATGAGGCATGGGTTGCTGAGATGGGCGGATTTGATAAGACAAACCCAAATAACAGAATTACAAAACAACCATACGGCGGTGTATTCTTTACTTCCCAGAATGCTTCTACATGGACTCCAGAACAAAGTAGAGACCTTAAATTTACTTTAGAAAGATGTGTATTTAGTGGATCGGGTGCAGAATTAAACTTAGTGCATGATGCTGTACCTGCAAGACTTTTACCTCTTAACCCTATGTCAACTACAAGTGGTAGTGGAGTGGTAACAGTAGTACATAAAAATCATGGTATGCAAAATGCAAATAACCCAGTCGTGGTAATTAGTGGAGCAACTGCATTCAATGGAATAGCAGCAAATAATCTGAATGGTAGCCATTCTATTAGTAATGTGACACATGATACTTATCAATTCACTGCAAGTAATTCCGATACTGCTAGTGCAACAGGTTCTGGTGGTGGTTCAGGAATGTATGCTACTGAAAATAGACAAATGGATGTAGTAAGACCAGTTATTCAGGCACTTGCTGTACCAGGAACTAATATTAGATTCTTCATGACACCTTATAGTGAAACAGAAGTTGCATCAACAGAAGGTGAAGTACTTGCAAATCAGAACGTAATATTTGCCACACCAAAATCAATTGCTTCTAATGCAAATTCAACTACTAAAACATTTAATTTAAGATGTGTCTTTAACACAACTAAGGATACTATTTCACCTGTTATTGATATGAATAGAACATCACTATTTACAATACAAAATAGAATTATTGATAACAGTGCAGGAAATGAATTATCATCCACAGGCGGTAACCAATTAGCAAGATATATAACCAAGAAGGTTGAACTTGCAGAAGAGGCCGATAAAGTAGACGTGTTTATTAATGTTAATAGACCAAGATCTGCGAACGTTGATTTATATTGGAGAGTATTAGAAGGCGGATCAAGTTCAGAAATTTCAGATGTTGCATGGACTGCGGCAGTACCGAATGAAGGTATTGCTGTTAATGATAACCCGTCGGTATTTAAAGAAGTGCAATACGAAATTGATCCTACAGGAAGTTTTGGTACTATGCAATTTAAAATCGTGCTTCGATCGAGCAATAGTTCAACAGTTCCTTTAGTAAAAGACTTTAGAGCAATTGCATCAACATAGGAATTATTATGCCAAGAACTAAAAAAATAAAAGATAATCCTGACCTAATTAAGGATACTACTTCGCAGGCAGTTATAAATACTAATAGAACTGCGATACAGGCGAGAAGAGCACAACTTGCTCTTAATAAACAGAAAGAAGATGAACTACAATCAATGAAAGATGATATTGCAGAAATCAAATCATTGTTAAAAAAGTTAGGTAATAAATAATGGCCAATAAAGAAACAAGAGTACTAAAGTCAAATACCTTTGAAGAATTTAGACAAAAGACAAATGAAGTATCACTTAACGTAGGTGATAATGAACAATTAAATGTATCTCTAAAAGATAAAACATTTGATTTTGCTAATGTAAGTGCAGGTTCTACTCTTTTTGACGGACTTGATAATAATAATAAAAGTGTAGAATTTTCAATTAAGGCAGAAGAAACTCTGGATAATACCGGTGGATATATTATTCTTACTGGTGCTCCTTCTATTACGGGTTTCACCCCAGGTGTTACCATATCCCAAACAGGTGGGTATAGTGCGATAATCGTTTCAGCTACTACTTCTAAAATTCTGGTAAAGAATTCCACAGGAATATTTAATTCTTCACAAAATCTTACTGCAGGTACAAATAATATTCTTGCATCAAAGGTTGTAAGAATTATTGCAGAAGCATATAAGGTTGGTGTAGTCAGAGTATATATTAATGGAACAGAGATTAGTCAAAATTTACAGGCTGGTGGTTTCCATGTAGCTAACTATAGTGGTGAAGTGCCACTATTAAATAATCCTACAGTAACTGATTTTACTGAAGGCGCGACAGTTTATCAAGGAAGTAGTTTAGCAAATGCAACATTTAGTGGTACAATATTAAGTTGCTCTTCTACTAAATTAAGGCTAAAAACACGTACCGGCAACTTTAGTGAGTCCATATTAATAAAACTAGATGGTTCTTCTTCAACTATCACTGGATCAAATCACGGTGCTCTCGTTGCAGTTAACCCTACTCTCTTAGGTCATGTAATTGAATTAAATACTCCAGCCAGTGCGAATGACGATATTAAAATATTCTCTATGAATGTTGTAGAAGCAATTAATGAACTACAAGATGATGTGGGTATTACAGAAAATCTTGCCACCGAATCCGGTAACCTAGTAGGTGCCATAAACGAAATCGAATCAGTATTTGATGCTTCGACACGTGAAATTAGTGCAGGTGCAAACCCATTTAATGTTACATCTGGATTATTTACTCTTGACTCTAGTGCAAATATTAGTTTAGATGCTGACGGGGGTAATGTAGAACTAAAAGATGGTGGTACCCTCTACGGAAGATTAACAAGTAGTGGTAGTAATTTAATTATTAAATCTGGTTCGGCCACCATGCTTACTGGTAATGGATCAAATGCTACATTTGCAAATGACTTAACCGTAATTCAAGATGTTGACATTGATAGAAATTTAAATGTGGACGGAATTACTACATTGGATGAAACTACTGTTGATGGAACATTTAATGTAACTGGCGCAACTGATTTAGATACTACTCTTAACGTTGACGGTGCAACTACTTTAATTGGGCAATTAAATACAATATCCGATAACTTCTTAGGTAATGGGCCCGGCGATGATACAACTATTTCTGGAGACTTAATTGTAACCGTAGACGGAACGGTAGGTGGTAATTTTACAGTTAATGGTACTGAAGCAGAAATTAATGCTAATCTTGATGTAAACGGAAATGCAGATATTTCTGGTACTACTGATCTACATGGTGCTGTAGAAATGAATAGTACTCTAGGTGTAGACGGCAACTTTAGAGTTGGAACGAATAACAGCACACCCTTTAGGGTTTTTGCAGCCACAGGCAATACAAACATTGTTGGAACTTTAGAAGTAGACGGAACTATAGGTGTTGATGGGAACTTTAGAGTTGGTGGTACTGATTACAATAATGCGACATTTAAAGTAGACGAATCAAACGGTAATACAGTTATTGCAGGAAATACTCAAATTGATGGTGTACTTAATATTGGAACACTCAGTACCCAATTTACCCAGGCAAATAGAAATAATGTAAAACTTGCGCTTAACGAATTACATTCGGAATTAGGTAATGCAGTTATTACAGGTTCAGGAACTCCGGCAGACGGTCAAGCTAATATTACTAATGCTGTAAATGCAATTGATGCAGAAATCGGTTCTACTACATATCTTGCTGGAAGTGGAGCAAATGCTACCATTACATATGCAGTAGATGCAATCCAAGATTATATCGGAACATATAGTAGTGGAGTTCCTGTTGCAAATACAGTATCTTCTACTATTACAGGTGCACTTAACCAACTACACACAGAACTCGGTTCATCTTCACTTACTGATAATTTACCAAGTGATTTTGCTTATAATGTAACTGATCACACTACTGCAACAAACACAATGTCTTCCTTTATTGGTAATACTTCTATTGCGGACATCGGAACTACTGATACTGTAACAGGTGCATTACAAAAATTACATGCAGAGATTGGTAATTCTAATTTATCTGTATTTGATGCAACTGATATATCAGCGGCATTAAGAGAACTAGAGAGTGAGAAAGTTTATTTAACTTCTGATACTCAACAAGAAATTAATTCCAAATTAGGTATTACAGGTAATGTAACATTTAAAGATGGTGGTACTAATAAAGATACCATGACATTTAACTCTGGTACTACACTAGACCTAAGTAATGCTTCTTTACTCTTGCCTGGTAATTCATCTAATGTTAACATCTTTAGTACTTCATTCTTGGAAGTAGATGGTAACGTACAGATTCAAGGTTTTAGTGTCGACAGACAACACGTAACTACTATTACTGATAAGGCTGATGTAAGATTACAATGGAACGAAAATCATGCAGATGGTACTTCTGTTACTAAACCTGCTCGATCTTGGCAACTACAGGGTCTTGATGATGCAGCTGCTTCTCATACAACAGACATTGTAACTTTCTATAATGCAAAAGAATTATTTAATATAGAATCAACACCAAGTGGTTATGATTTTTCATCAGATAAAGGTATTAATGCATATTGGGATTCAAGTAATGAAAAAGTCTCGTTCGATGTTAATGATCCCACACTTACATTTACTGGAGATGTTACAGGTTCTGGAACACTAACTAATTTAGGTAATTTAAGTATTGCACTTACTGTTCAACCTAATTCGGTTGCACTAGGAACGGATACTACTGGTAATTATGTTAAGACAATTGCTGGTACACAATATCAAGTAACTGTATCACCTTCTGCACATTCAGAAGGTAAAGATGCAACTCTTTCTATTCCAACTGACTTTAGAATGCCTGGAACTGCTAGAGTATTAAGTACGACCCAATCATCATTGTCAAGTGCTACAGATGGTGCACTAGTTGTTGATGGTGGTGCTAGTATTGCTAAGAACCTGTATGTTGGCGGAGACTTAATTGTAAAAGGCTCGGAGGTAAAACTTGAAGTATCAACTTTAGAAGTTGAAGATACATTAATTCTTGCAGGTAATAACCTTTCATCAGAACCTTCATCTGGAGGTTTTGGTATTGAAACCGGTCCTATTACAAGTCCGAATGGTGTTGCTTCAGGAGTCACTGGTGCACATAGTATTGTATACAACTATGGTAATGACAGATGGGAAGCAGACGGTTCTCTTATTCTTTCAGAGGCAACATTGGCATCTCCTGGGTTGGAAGTTGATGGAACTGATGTAGGTAGTCTAACTGGTTCTAAAACTCTGGACCTCATCGCTGGAACTGGAATAGGTCTGACATCAACCGTAAATGGTGATGACTTTGAAGTTACAATTAATAATACGTTAGACGGTTATTCAGGATGGGAATTATACGTACAAAATGCCGATAAAGGGTTTATTATAGATGATGAAAGAGTTGATTTCTTTGGCGGAACTCTTATTACTGCAGTACATAGTAATACAAATACAAACCGAGTTACATTTAACCATGATAATGTTAACACTACTACATCGGCAGCAACCGATGATGGTACTTATATTAAAGGTATAACTCTTAATGACCAAGGTCACGTAACGAATATTGATTCTGGTGACTTTGATGACTATTATAATAATTATTCATTACCCCTAGCTACAAGCTCAGATAGAGGTGGTATTAAAATTGGATATACTGAATCTGGCAAGAATTATCCAGTTGAATTGTCTTCAGAGAAAGCATACGTTAATGTACCATGGCAAAATACAACTTATAGTATTTCATGTGTTGACGGCGCTGCGGACTCCGAAGAAAAGATTAGATTAACTGCAGGTGGTAGTGGCAGTGGGACAGATGATATTGTCTTAGCATCATCAACCGGTTTAACAATTGCTAGAGATGGTGATAAAATTACCTATACAAACTCTGCACCTAACGTAACAACTAATTTATCTACCGCAGAAACAGAGACAACCGTAACGATTAATTCATCAGATGGCACCAATGCAGAAATAGGTGCAGCAAGTACATCACAAGCTGGTGTTATGACAAAGGACTTGTTTGATAAACTTGATGGAATTCCATCAGACGCTAATAACTCCACTAATAATGTAACAACTGATATCTCCATTACCCATGCAGTCTCAACTGTAAAAGTAAATTCATCTGATGGTCTTGATGGAACAATTAATGGTGCTGCAGCCACAGCTGCTGATACTGGAACAGCTGGTGTCATGAGTACAGCTGATAAATATAAACTAGATAATATTGCAACAGGCGCTCAAGTTAATGTAGCAACTAATTTAACCTATACTGGAACCACTAGAGTTCTTGCATCATCTACAGGTACTAATGTAACATTACCACTTGTTGTATCTGAGGGGAACTCTGGTCTAATGACTGGAGATGATAAGAAAAGGCTAGATGGAATTGCCGATGGAGCAACAAACACAGCGGCGCCTCATTATACATCTGCAGTACCAGCTGCGATTGCTGAGGGTGCTACTGGCGCAGCATCTGGTTTAATGACAGCGGCCGATAAGAAAAAGCTAGATGAAATTGCCGATGGAGCAACTGCTACATCTGCACCTCATTATACTAGTGCAATTACCTCTACTGATGTTACAGGTGCACTTGGATTTACCCCAGGGACATCATCACTAACTATTGGTACAACCGCGTCTACAGCAATGGCAGGTAATACTTTCATACCTGGCATACCCGGCATAGTTAATGATGGTTCAGGAAATGTGAGTTTTAGTACTGATGTAACGGCACTAGCAATTAGAGCTCTAATTGGAGCAGGTACTAGTAGTTCAGATGATACAGGTGTACCTGCAATTTTAAGTAACGGAACGTCACCAACTTTAAATTCAGGTATAAGTGCAGCAGAGATTAGAAGTTTAATCGGAGCTGGTACAGCAACAGTCAATGATACAGGTACTCCTGCAATTTTAAGTGACGGAACGTCACCAACTTTAAATTCAGGTATAACAGCGGCTGAAGTTAGAAGTTTAATCGGGGCAGGTACCGGTAATGGTACATCGAATCAGAATCTTGGTTCAAGTAGTACTTTACAACTATTAGCCTTAGGTGTTGGTGTGGCGAACTCAACGTCTGGTACAATTAAAGCCTCGGGAGATATTATTGCATTCCAATCTTCTGATGAAAGATTAAAAGATAATATAAAAGTAATTGAAAACGCTTCTGATAAAGTATCACAATTGCGTGGTGTTGAATTCGATTGGAATGATAATCAAGAAATATATGAAGGCCATGATGTTGGTGTTATAGCACAAGATGTTGAAAAGGTTTTACCTGAATTAGTAGACACAAGAAAGGATGGTTATAAAGCAGTTAAGTATGAAAAAATGGTTGCTCTTTTAATTGAGGCAATTAAAGATTTACAAGAAGAAAACAAAGAAATTAGGTCAGAACTAGAGAACCTAAAAAGTATAAATAGATAGGTAAGAAGAAAAAGATATGGCAATATATTCAAACCTTACAGTAGACCAAGGGTCTAACTTTCTCGCATATGTTGATATAACAGATTCGGAAGGCAACCCCTTGAATCTTTCAGGATATACCGTTGCAGGACAGATAAGAAAAACTTATTCTTCCTTAACGGCCGTAAATTTTTCGGCTGCAGTTAATAGTGCCTTAAATGGAACTATTAGTTTAACTTTAAGTGATACTGTAACCAACGGTATGAAGGCAGGAAGATATGTTTATGATGTTGAAATTCTGTCCAATAGTGGTTCCAGAACACGAGTTTTAGAAGGTCAAGTAGAAGTAACACCAGGAGTGACACAAGTATAATGACTCAGAGACTGAAAGCAAAAATTAAAACAGCAGATACTATTGTAGCACAGACAGTAAAGATAGGTTCAGGATTAAGACTGGGAGACTTATCTGATGTAGATGTTACAAACCAGAGTGATGGAGTTATGATGATATTTAATTCCACAACTGGTAATTACGAGGTAACAACACAGATTCAAAACGAGAATCTTAATATAATAGGAGGCACATACTAGTGGCTAAATTAACAAGAATTAAAATTCTTACTACGGGTGCAACCACCAGCGCTCCTAGTAATATCAAAACTGGTGAATTAGCATACTCTTATGTATCTGGTACACAAGGAAATAATGGTTATAGACTATACATTGGTACAGGTGCCGAATCTGGTGGTGTTGCATCCAATGTAGATATTATCGGCGGTAAGTATTTTACTAACCTGCTCGATCACGTACATGGTACAACTACTGCTAATAGTGCATTAATTGTAGATAGTAACAAACATGTAGATGCATTGAACATTGGTTCTCTTGCACTTGAAGCGTCTGGTGGGTCGGGTCAAGTTGTAACAGCCATTTCAACTAGTACAAATTTAACAGGTGCAAGTAATTCTCAATTAGCTACAGCACTTGCAGTTAAAACATATGTTGATACAGTAGTTACTGCACAAGATGTAGATTTTGCTGGCGATAGTGGAACAGGATCGGTTGATTTAGATTCTCAAACATTTACAATTTCAGGTGATACAGGTATTACAACAGTTGCAAGTGGACAAGGACTTTCTATCGACCTAGATGATACCGCAGTAACTGCTGGTTCATACGGTTCTCAAACACAGATTCCAACATTCACTGTTGACCAACAAGGTAGATTAACTGCCGCAGGTCAAGTTGCAGTTGCTACTGCTCTTACTATTGATTCAGATGGAGTTGCAACAGAAGATGTTGACCTACTTACTGATGACCTAAAAATTATAGGTACTACAAACGAAGTTAATACTGCAGTAACTAAGTCAGGAACTGATGTAACATTACAAGTTGGTTTACCAAATGATGTAACCATTGGAAATGATTTAACCGTAACAGGTGATTTAAATGTTAATGGTTCTTCTATTAACCTTGGTAATGGTTCTACCGATAATGTAGTTATTTCTGGTAACCTTACAGTACAGGGTACTACAACTACTGTTGAATCTACTACTATTACATTAGATGATCCAGTCATTGCATTAGCAGATAATACAACCTCAAATACATCGGACGGTCTTGATCGTGGTGTAAGATTTAAGTGGGGAACAGGTTCTGCAGTTGCAACAGGATTCTTTGGATTTGATATTCAATCCGAAAGATTTGTAATGAAGAAAGACGTTGGTAGTGATACCGGCGATGATAACTTTGTTTCACCATGGACTGATGCAGAGTTTGGAAATATATACGGTACTGGTGCTGATCTTGGAAATATCCAAATTGCCATTACAGGTGATAATGAAATTGATACAGTATCTGGTAACTTAACTATTGATTCAGCTGGTGGTTTAACTACTATTGATGATAATTTAAGTGTTTCAGGAACTGCCACAATTACAGGTCAGGTAACACTATCTGACGGAAGTGGTTTAAGAGTTAACCAAGGTGGTACAGGACAAAGAAGTTTCACTGGAGACGGAGTATTTATTTCTAATCCAGCTGGTACTGCAATGTCACAACTTGACAGTTCTAACCCAGTACCTAATAATAGTGATAACCCTGGTGCAACAACTAATGGTGATTTAATCCAGTTTAGTACTACTGGTGTTCCTATTGTTACAGACATCATTGATGGTGGTACCTACTAAGGTATTATAAGTACTTCTATATAATTCCTGTACATACAGGGTGAATGACATTTTTATAAACCCTATATAGGGATTGAATTAGGAGACGCCAAAATTGGCTAGATTAACGAATATAAAACTAAGGCGTTCGGGAACATCCGGTAACGTCCCCACTACGTCCCAGCTAGACCTGGGCGAATTAGCAATTAATACTTACGATGGTAAACTTTATTTAAAGAAGAACGTAAGTGGAACAGAAAGCATTGTTGATGTCGGCGGTAGTGGCCAATCTGCAGTATATAAAGAATATGTTTATACTGCTACTTCTAATCAAACCACATTTACGGGTTCTGATGACAATTCACAAACCCTTTCATACATACCAGATTTTTTACAAGTATTTTTAAACGGTGTTCTATTAGAAAATGGGACCGATTATGCTGCAACTTCACTTACATCTGTTGTCCTAGTAAATGGTGCATCAGCAGGTGATATATTACAGATTTCTACTTTCGTAAAGGTATTAGGTACAGGAGATATTGTTACTGATACCTTTACTGGAAATGGAAGTACTGCCGCATATACATTATCAGCAACTCCAGATACCGAAGATAATATAAGTGTCTTTGCCGATGGTGTATATCAAGAAAAATCCACTTATTCACTTTCAGGTAATACATTAACCTTTAATGCAAATTTACCCAATGGGGTAACTGCTGAAGTTGTTATCGGTAGTAGTAATGTAACCCTTACAAATATTGCTGATTTAAATATAGGTGGCAACTTAACACTTGTTGATAATAAAAAGATTTCTTTGGGGAATAATGGCGATTTAGAAATTTATCATGATACAAATAATAGTATTATTAAAGACAATGGAACAGGTCATGTTCAGGTAAGGTCTGGGACAGTAACAATTGGTAATGCGGCATTAAATAAAACTTCAGCATTATTTAGTTCAGGTGGTGCGCAGACATTTTATCACGACAATTCACCTAAATTGGCAACCACTTCAACAGGTATTAATGTAACTGGAGAAGTCAAACTTAGTAATACAGCAGTATCTAATACTGCCAGTACAAATACCTCAAGCACATCTCAAACTCAAATTTATGCATTTAGTGCATCAGTATATAGATCAGCCAAATTCACTATTCAAGTAACTAATAATACTGATGATACTTATCATATTACTGAATTACTTTTAGTGCATGATGGCACAACACCTTCTATAACAGAATTTGGAGAAATACACACTGGTAGTGCAGTAGAGGCGACATTTGACGCAGATATTAGTTCAGGCAATGTTCGACTACTTGCAACTCCTGCCGCTTCCGACTCTATGACCTTTAAAGTTCTTGCACATAATATCATAGTCTAAAAACTAATTTATATAAATAGATATATAATTAAACCGTGGAGAGTGAAACGGAATGGCGACAGAAAAAGATTTCAAGGTAAAGAACGGCCTACAGGTAGGTAATGGCCTAATCAATGCAACTAGTGGTGATGTCTCGCTTAGAAGAGGCATGTCATCTACAAACAGAATTAGAATTACCAGTGGTAATATCATAAATGATACCAATGTTATTATTTCTGGTAATTTGGAAGTTAGTGGTAATTTTAATATTACCGGTGATATAAACCAAACCTCAGTCACAACTCTCGACGTAACCGATAAAACAATTACAGTAGCAAATAATGCTGGTTCAGCTTCAAATGCAAATGGCGCTGGTATTATAGTTGATACTGGCACTAATAATCCACAAATGATTTACACTAGTGCTACTGATGAGTGGGACTTTAATAGAAGTATTGATATAAATGGCGGATCAGGTACTGGTCTTAAAATCCATTCTGGTGGAGCTATTGTTGGTGCTAAATCAGGTGGTGATACTCAGTTAATGTATTGGGGTGGTGGCCCCGTATATTATGGTAGAAGTAATTTAGGTGGAACAGTATCAGGGCATGAATTTAGAATTGGTGGTGTTACAAAATTAAACGTTGATTCAAGTGGAGATACTGTAGTATCAGGTAATTTAAAACTTGGTGCTAATGATTTATTATATACAGGTGGTGTTAACTTTGATATCAAACACACCGTTTCTTCTCAAAATATAACTTTACATACTACTACTTCGGGTGGTGCCACTAGTGAAATAGTAAGAGTTACCCATAATAAACGTGTCGGAATTAATATTCAATCTCCAGATGCTCCTTTACACGTTGAAGATTCTCCAGCAGGAACAAGTGCTTATGGAGGACTTAAGGTTGTAGGTGCAGGAACTGGTTCAGGTTCAAGTAATGTTCGACAGATTGCAGATTTCGGAAGAACAAGTTCTGGTAGTGATAGTGGTGCATGGATAGGGGGAAGAACAGACGAAACAACAGCAATCTTTGGCGCAAAAACTGCATCAGGTAATATTGCATTCGAGGTCTATCAGAGTGGCTGGAAAGAAAGAATGCGTATTAAGAATGATGGAAAAGTTGGAATTGGTACTGCAACTCCAATATCTCAATTACATTTAAATAAAGATACTTCTGGACATAATACAGATGGAATTACTATAGGTAAAGTAGAAGCTAATGGTTGGATAGACACAGATGAAGAAATGGGTAGATTGGGTTGGGCTGCAAGTTATGGCTCTTCATTTACTCCAGGCATAGGTGCTTATATTTCTGCTAAAGCAGATGCCAATTGGAATGGAACTGAAACTCCTACTAGACTAGGATTCTTTACAGCGCCCGAAAGTTCTACAACTCCTGTTGAAAGATTAAGAATTACCAAAGATGGTTATGTAGGAATTGGAACTGGCAGTTCTACTCCAATAGCAACATTACAAGTTGTAGGAACGGCCATGGTCGGTGTTAATGACTTTGGTTCTTATGATAGTGCTGATGGTAATTTAATGGTAAGTAATGGAAATAGTTCTACATCCATTTTACTCTATAATGACGCAAGTGCATATCACTCTGCTCTAGTAAATTATCATTCAGGTTTATTAAGCATAGGATTAAACAATGCTAATACTGTTAACAGTATTAAGACTGATACTGCAATATATGTTAATGCAGATGGTGTTGGTATTGGTAATAGTGCTCCTGATGCCAGATTGCATGTACAATCAAATCATTCTAGTGATTATATTGCTATATTTAAACAGACTCATACCTCAAACTTAGGTACTGTACAAATTGATACACCTACAGATAATAATTCAAGACCTTCTCGATTAGACTTTGCCAGAGGTGGAACCGTTAAATGGAAAACCGGTATGGTTTATGGAGATACCTCGAATGGTTGGGGTTTATCCGATGCTACTGCATCAGGTACTGCTGTACAACAGACAAGATTTTTAGTACAACCTGGTGGCAACGTAGGTATAGGCACCACGCAACCGGTTGCGCCCCTCCACATCCAATTTTCAAACAATGACGGAGGTGTTGGAGGACACTTAATAAAAAATACCAATACAGGTACTACAAGTAACTTTGCAAGTTTATCTACACAGGCGGTAAACGGAACAATACAAGGCACCTTTGGATCTGCCCATTATAGTAGTTGGGGTGGGGCTGTCGTTTTTGCAGGTTCTCAAAGCGCGCATCCGTTGAAAATTATAACAGGAAATAGTGTAAGAGCTACTTTTGATACCGGTGGTAGACTCGGAATAAATCAAACTCCTTTAGCAAATAACTTTGCTCTTCAAGTTACTGGATTAGGTGGAGGTAGTAACGATGCACGAACTGTATACCTTAAAGGCGCTGGCAATCATACTGGTATTGGAAGCACAGGACCAACACTCGTTTTACAGAATACAGACAATACAGCAAATAACATAGTTAAGTTAAGTTTTGAATCAGCAAGTGCTGGAGAAACAGTTTCGATTAATGCTATTAATACGAATCATAGTTCACACTATGGTGATATGGCATTTAATACCAGAGGCTCTTCTGGATACTCTGAAAAGATGCGTATTAAGTCTAATGGAGACGTAAAAGTAGGGACCTTAGCAGTAGGGAGTGCAACAACTGCTCCACTTCATGTGGCAAAAGCAAGTACGGATGTACAAGCAATTTTTGGAGATAATAATTCAAGTATTGATGATCCTTCAATAAGAATTATAGGAAGAAATAGCGCCAATAATGCTATTCGTTATACATTTTTAGGATTAGATGCTGATGCTAATCATGGTTATCTTGGTTATAATGCAGGTGCTGGTGGGTTTATAAATGCATTAAGTTTTAATACTGATGGAATTATAACAGTAGAACAACATTTACAACTAGCAGCAATTAATACCACTCATTCGTCAACACAAACTCAAAAAGTATTTATTTATGATACTAGGAAAGATAGTGATGGTGGTGCATGGAGACATAGAACACAACACACTTCTTGGTATAATGAGGCAGCCTCTAGTACAAGAAGTGCAACTAAAAAATTCCCACAAGTAGCCGTTATTGTATCCACTTCAGATAAAGTATTTATTTATGATGGAGATGATCCAGATATGCCGGTGTGGATGGAATTTACATTATCAGATCATTCTGTTGCATCAAACTGGGCAAGTACTTCGGTCGGTTTAGGATCTCCATCATTCCAAAATGCTAATCCAAGAAGTGTATGTATGTTAAATGGATTACTCGTTATAGGATGTCAGTCAGGGAGCAATTTAGGTGGATATTTAGTAAACTTTATTAGTGAATGGATGTGTGATATGGTTAGCTATGGAACTGCCACTAGCCAATTTTATACTAAATTTGCAAATGGTATTGTAGAAAGAAATGTATCAGGTACCCGAGCAGTACCTCAAAGATATTCAGTTAGTGATCCTAATCCTAAAATTGTAGGAAGATTAAATAATGGCGCAGTTAATGATGTTGATATGTGCGTTTTACCTGATGCACCTATTGACCCTTCAACTGGATTACCTGAACCTACAATTGCACTTGCAACTAACCAAGGCGTTAACATTATTACCGACCAAGGAACAGTAGCATATATTACTGCTGGTGCAGGTAGTGCTTATAATCCTGCATCTTATGTAAGAATTACCGATAATTATAATTTAATATTTGAACAAGACTCTGCAGGAAGAGCTCAGTTTTATATACCATTAACAGAATCTAGTAGAACAACGCAAACGAGTGACGGTTCTATTACAGATAAAGTTATTATGAGATGGTATGAAAGTGGAGGAAGTCATTACTTCCCATATTATAAAGGAACTGGAGTACAAAATGGCGAAGCGATGAAAGGAGATAGACATGCTCTCATAGGTGTTGAGGGTGACTTAACCTTAGTTGATCCACATGATGTATCCAATACAGATAACTATTCTGCCGCATATATTGGTTCAGATTATAGTACAGGTTGGATGACAGGTGCAGGACATCTTGCAACTCTAAATGGAAAAACAACAGGTAATCTTACCACTTCTGATGTTTTAGGTGGAATTGGTAACTTTACATCAAGTGGTCTATGGACCATTCCATCTGGTTGGTCATTAAGTAGTAACATTGCTACAGGTAGTAATGCATCTGGGTATCTAACTCCTGCAACCGGTGGTCAATTAACAACAGGAGACCAGTATCAGGTTACAATAACACAATCATCATGGAGCAGTGGTTATGCATATATCTATATGGGAACAGGTGCACCAAGCGGTAAAAATCATTATATTAATTTACCTCAATCAACTGGGACCTTTACATATACTTTAACAGCATATAATACTAATTTTGGAATTTATGCGGCAAATTATAGTGGTGTTTTGGATAATGTTACGGTTAAAAGGGTAGAACCTGATAGAACACCACATGAAGAAGGAGTATTACCTCACGGGACTATTACTAGAACTGCAGTTGAAACAGGAGCAGAACTTGTAGGTTATAGTGGATTTAATGCTAATAATTATTTAAGACACCCTGGATTTACTTTTGGTGGTGAATTTGTGGTATCATTTTGGATGAAAACAAATACAAACTTCGGGTGTGCATTTCATACAGCACAAGGAACTAGAGTAGAATTTGCTGGCAGTGCCGTTAGGTTTACAATGTATGACGGAAGTTATACGGTTGATTTAAGGGATGAAGTATTCCCTACTCACGAATGGACAAAAGTTGATTGTATCAGAGATGGAGATTATGGGGCATTATATGTAAATGGCAGATTTGTAGAAGAAGAAACCCGTTCCAGTTTTGGAACTTTAAATGGTGATGGCGGCACTTTAACAATTGGTAATAGATCAGATTCGGCAAATGAGGCATTTGATGGATCACTTGCCTTATTTAGAATTTCTAAGAAGGGAAGGCCAACAGCTGCACAAATACTTCAATACTATGAAGAAGAAAAACACTTATTCCAAGAAAATGCATATATGACACTTGGTGGTACTAGTGATGTAGTAACTGCTCTTGCCTATGACCATGATACTGATTTATTACACGTTGGTAATTCATGGGGTAAATCTACCTTTAGTGGACTTAGAATGGTAGATTATACAAGTGATGTAGTTGCAAGTGATATAGACGCCAGTGGCGGAATGATAGTAGAGGATTAAAAATGGCAATAAAAGTTACAAAACCCGAAATTAATTTAAGAGAAAAACTAGCAGAACTAGACTTTGATCAAGTACCTTATCATAAAATACCTAAGGGCAGTAGTATTCAAACAAATTATACACTGTTAGCAGGAAGTGGTAGTGCAAATGAATCTGAAACAAACTCCAGTAGTTTTCAACAAACTAATTTTACTGTGTCAATAAATCCTAGATTTAAAAATAGCCTTTTCAAAGTAGAGGCAGCACCTAATGCAAAAATGAATGGAGCTAGTGCGTATCAAGCAGTGGGCCTTTTTAGAAAAATTGGAGATGGCGACTTCGTTCAGATACCTAATAATAGTACTCTTTCTCCACACGGCCAAATGACTTTAAGATGGTTAGGGTCTTCTACATGGTGGGGAATTGTTCCTATATTAGTATTTGATAATCCTAATACACTTGAAACAGTCGAATACAGAATATTCCAGAGAAATAGTACTAATGGTTCATTTCAAGTAAGAATAGGAGAAAACGGTGCTGATGAACATATAAGTGTAACGGAGATAAAACAATGATAACAAAGGGTGATGTATTATTAAGTTTAAGGCCTGGTGCTGAATGGAATGTAGTGGGTGGTGTTATCACTTGGTTAGACACAGAGCAAACTGAACCTACTGCTGATGAAATTAGAGATGAACTTGTTAGATTACAATATAAGGCAGAGGTAGAGGATTATAAAGAAAAGAGAGCTGGTGAATATCCCCCAAAAGAGGACTATTTAGACGGTGTAGTAAAAAATGATCAAGATCAAATAGATGCCTACGTTGCTGCATGTCAAGCAGTGAAGGATAAATATCCTAAAGCAACTATGGATGATGATGAACTCGCGTCTAGGCAAGCACAAGCATTATTTGATGAACAGGCAATTAATTATACTAATGCAAAAGAAAGATTAGAGCAGTATTTAGTATCTGAAGGTAAAGAATCAATTACTACTACGGAAGTAATAGGTCAAGATTTAAATGATGAAACAAATG
>Ga0181394_1000013_pt1 | contig 64730 bp, 89 predicted proteins | sample 17SPOviralmetaG_FD_130123 | JGI IMG/M metagenome (GOLD analysis project Ga0181394, IMG submission 130123) | Marine viral communities from the oligotrophic San Pedro Time Series (SPOT) site, San Pedro Channel, CA, USA - 17 SPOT_SRF_2010-11-23 | ecosystem: Environmental > Aquatic > Marine > Strait...
CAGATACTACAGGTAAAGTGGTATTTAAAGGTAACGCAAATAGAGGTTCAGGACAATTTGTATTAAACTGTGAGAATAACTCGCACGGTATAATTATAAAAGGGCCTCCTCATAGTGCAGGGGCTAGCTATACGTTAGTACTACCAGATACTGATGGAGCTGCAAATCAGGTACTTAAGACAGATGGAAATGGTAATTTAGCTTTTGTTAATCAAAGCTCTGGCAATGCCATAGCGGTTAAAGATGAAGGAACTAGTTTAACTACTGCTGTATCTACAATCGACTTTGCAGGTGCTGGTGTTACTGCAACTGAATCTAGTGGTACGGTTACTGTTACGATACCCGGTGGAGGAAGTAGTACTCAAAATGAAGTATCAACTTTTATTTGGACGGGCGGGTATCCAGTAATGGGTGCTGGAAGCTCTTCTACCCTAGGTACTAGTTATAGTACTAGTACCAATATGTTGGTGTTTGATATTCCTAGTAGTACAACTAATTTGCGTAGATCGTATACTTCTAAATCGATTTTAAATGTAAGCGCTTCCGGCGCCGAAAGCAGCCAAATAGTGTATATTAGGCTTCAAATTAAAGCTCCAGGAGCTTCTACTTCAAGAATAACGCTAGGTACTGCAAATTTTTATCAAACACTTGGAACTAGCTATGGGGCTCGGACCAAATGGTATATTTCTGGAAATGTTACAAAGTATTTAAGTGGATCAAAGATATCAAGTTCGAGCATAGGAGGAAAGGTTTCTAAGACTAATAGCAACAGTCCTTCCTCGACTCAACAGTGGAATCTTGAAACCGCCTGGTATGATTCTGCAAATGATAGAACTTATTTTATTACGCCATATAATGGTGCAGCTCAAATGTTTTATAGTGGTAGCGCGGCAGCTACTGTATACTTAGATCCATTTGGATATGCCGCGGTAAATACATGGGTAACTTTTGATGAAAGCAAAGAAGCTTACCGGATGCATACATATAATATGGGAGCGACAATGGTTCAATCATTACCATTGGTATATTCGTCGTATGCAATGCAGTGTAGATTACAGTGGAGAAAATGGGCCTCTGCTGGAGCCACCTATCTTGAAGATGTAACTGGTGAAATTGTTAGTATGCCTATAGCATAGAGGATATAAAAATGTTTGTAATAGGAAAAATATTAAGTAACGAAGAAAACGAAATTGTAGATATGGTTAAAGTGGTGACTAGTTCACATGATACATTAGAGCAAGCTATTTCGCAAATGACACTATTAATAGAAAATCAAAGCTCTGACGCAAATATAGTAGAATTTTTTCATGGTGTCAAGCGTATAACTGGACCAAACGATTCAGATTATGAGATTGATATAATATCTACCGTAGATAAAACAGAATAATAATTACAAAAATTAAACTGTATAAATATAGTAAAGAGGTATTTTAAATGGCAAAACCAAACAGTAGAGCAACTTTAATTGATTACTGCCTTAGAAATCTAGGTGCACCAGTAATTGAAATTAATGTTGACGACGATCAGCTAGATGATAGAATAGACGAAGCTCTACAATTCTATCAGCACTATCATGCGGATGCCATTGAAAAAGTATTCTTAAAACACGAGGTTACACAGGGCGACATCAATAATGGCTATATTCCAATTCCGGATTTAGTAACTGACGTCATTAGAGTTTTGCCTATTAGAGATCAAAGCGGAAGCAGTAGCTTATTTGATATTAAATATCAAATGCATCTAAACGATATGTTTAGTCTTGGATACATGGGTAATCTATTAGAGTACGCTATGACTAAAGAATATCTTTCCACCTTGGACCTTATTATTGATTCAGACGAAAAGTTCACTTCATTTGATCGACATAGAGATCGCTTAAGAATTGAAATGGATTGGGAAGAAGAAGTAAATGTAGGCGACTTCCTAGTTGTAGAAGGATATAGAATTATTGATCCTACTACATTTACTGATGTTTATAACGACTACTACTTAAAAAAATACGCTACAGCACTTATCAAAAAGCAATGGGGCGCCAATCTACTAAAATTTGAAGGAATGCAAATGCCTGGCGGGGTTACTTTTAACGGGCGCCAATTGTTTGATGATGCCTTACAAGAATTAGAAAAATTAGAAGAAGAAGTTAGACTAAACTGGGAGCAACCAGTAGACTTCTATATAGGATAATTAATGCCTAGAAACGTATACTTTTCTCAAGCCGTTAGGTCGGAACAGCACCTATACGAAGATCTGGTAATTGAATCGCTAAAAATCTTTGGACAAGATGTATACTATGTGCCTCGCAATCTTGTTAATAGGGATAATATATTAGGCGAAGATGTAGCATCTAACTTTGACGATGCTTATTTATTAGAAGCATATATCGAAAATGTTGATGGCTTTGAAGGAGCTGGTGATTTATATCAAAAGTTTGGTCTTGAGATAAGAGACGAAGCTTCATTTGTAATATCTCGTAGATCTTGGAATACTATGATTGGCTCATACGAAGCTATTAATAAACCAAGAGAAGGTGATCTACTATTCCTACCGATGACTAACTCATTTTTTGAGATTACATTTGTAGAAGCAGATAAACCATTCTATCAATTATCTAACTTACCAGTTTATAAACTAACATGCGCTCTCTTTGAATATAATGATGAGACATTCGATACTGGACTGCATGAGATTGATGGTACTATGGGTGCCGAAACTTATCAGCTAGGAATGAGAATAACCTCAAGCGGTGGATTCCCAGTAAACGAAGAAAGATTAACGCAAACTTTGGTAGATGCTGTCGGTGATACACCAGCTGTACAGATATCTGGTAAGGTGGAAACAATCACGGAAGAATCTGAACCAAATACTGCAGTAATAAGCTTATCTGATATTGGCGTTACTGGAGCTACTGAATATAGACAATTTGTGGTATCTAATAGCAAAGGCCTAGTTGGCTCGGTGTCTGGTACAACATCGTATATTACAAAAATATTCGATGTTGGTGATGATGATACTGATAACTTTATGCCGACCGATGGTAATGCTCAAAACGTAGCATTTGAAACATTTACTGACAATTTCTTAGACTTTACGGAAACCAATCCATTTGGTGATCCCTCGGAGAACTTCTAATGTTTGGTGGACATTTTTATCATGCAACCATGCGTAAATCAGTGGCCGTTTTCGGTACACTGTTTAATAACATGAATATTGTACGAAAGTCAAATACTGCGGTATTGAGCCAAGTAAAGGTTCCACTATCTTATGGACCTAAGCAAAAATTCTTGTCTAGGCTAGATCAAGAACATGGTAGGAATCAACCTGTGGCATTAAAGCTTCCTCGAATGGCATTTGAGATTACTAGCCTTTCGGTTGATACTGCACAAAAGACTAGTAAGCTGAATAAAATTGTAGAAAATCATGGCAGTGATGTTACTAAAAAGAAAACTATATCGCATTACACTTCCTATGATATTGGAATGTCATTGTACATATTGGCCAAAAACCAAGACGATGGATTGCAGATAGTAGAACAAATACTTCCTTATTTTCAACCAGACTACACAGTATCAATTAAGCCAGTAGAAGGATTTGATTTTAAGCAAGATGTTCCGATCATCTTAAATGGAGTCAATATTCAAGATGATTATGAAGGTGATTACCAATCGCGTAGAGTATTAATATACCAATTAGACTTTACGATGAAGATGAAGTTTTATGGGCCGACGAATGACAAGTCTATAATTAGATCAGTGGACTTAGACACAGTCGACTTAGATTCATTCTCAGAGAATGCTCCTAATACATCGGCTTTGCAAGAAGTTGACATGGGAGTAGGAAATACAGACACACCAGATGACTTTACAGTTACTAAGACAATAGATGATGAACCTGGCTTTTAAATATGGACAAATTAGATAAGATGAGAAGCTCACTGGAGAAGAATCTTCCAGTTAAACCAGAAGCTTCTAAAGTGATTGAAGAAAAAGACATAAAAGATGATTATGAATTTTCTCGTGAAACTTACAGAGACTTAATAAGAACTGGAACTCACTCTCTCGATTCACTTGCAGAACTTGCGAGAGAATCAGAACACCCCCGCGCATTTGAAGTTTTATCTAAATCCATAAAAGATATTGCTGATACTACAGAAAAACTAATGGCCCTACAGAAAGCTAAAAAGGATCTTTCCAAAGACGATAAGCAAGACGAAGCCAAACGTGTGACGAATAATAATGTATTTGTAGGTTCTACTACGGACTTGCAAAGAATGTTGATGGATAAAGATAAAATTATAGATGCAGAAGATTAAGAATAATGAGTTTGGTTATCTAGGAAATCCCTCGGTAAAGAGAGATGGAGTAGAAACTGAATTTACAAAACCTGAAGTTTTAGAATACGCCAAATGCATGCAAGATCCTGCATATTTTGCGCGGACATATCTTAAGGTGATATCACTTGATAGTGGATTAGTTCCGTTTGATTTATATCCATACCAAGAAAATATGTTTAATCATTTCAATGATAATAGATTCTCTATCGTACTAGCATGTCGCCAATCTGGTAAATCTATTTCATCTGTAGCGTATTTACTCTGGTATGCTTGTTTCCACCCTGAAAAGACCATTGCAATCTTAGCAAACAAAGGTGCTACAGCAAGAGAAATGCTAGCCCGTGTAACACTCATGTTAGAAAACCTACCATTCTTTTTACAACCTGGCTGTAAGGCATTAAATAAAGGGTCAATTGAGTTTAGTAACAATTCAAAGATTATTGCAGCAGCTACGTCAGGTAGTTCTATTCGTGGTTTATCAATTAACTTACTATTTCTCGATGAGTTTGCATTCATTGAGAATGATGCGCAGTTTTATACATCGACATACCCAGTAGTATCTTCCGGTAAAAAAACAAAAATTATTATTACCTCCACGGCTAACGGAATTGGTAACGTATACCATAAATTGTGGGAAGGTGCAAGTCAAGGCACAAACGAATTTAAGCCATTCAGAGTAGATTGGTGGGACGTTCCAGGACGCGATGATAAATGGAAAGAACAAACCATTGCTAATACTTCTGCCTTACAGTTTGATCAGGAGTTTGGTAATACCTTCCATGGTCGCGGCAATACGCTCATTGATGCTAATCATTTATTAGCACAGCAAGCAGTAGATCCAAAATATCATAGGGAAAATATCTCCATCTACAAGGAGCCACAGGAAGGCCACGAATATGTTATGCTAGTTGATGTTGCTAAGGGTAGAGGCCAAGACTACTCAACCTTTAATATAATCGACTGTTCTACAAAGCCGTTTGAACAAGTTGCAACATTTAGAGATAATACATTATCGCCTATGTTATTTCCTGATATTATTTACAAATATGCTAAAACATATAATGAAGCATATGTTCTCGTAGAAAGTAATGATCAGGGTGCTGTAGTTTGTAATGGGCTATATTACGATTTAGAATACGAAAACATTTTTGTAGAATCTTCTATTAAGAGTAATGCTATCGGCGTTACCATGACGCGAAGAGTAAAGCGTATTGGTTGTTCTACCATTAAAGATTTAATTGAGCAGAAGAAACTGGTTGTATACGACGCAAACACGATTGTTGAAATGTCAACCTTTGTTTCAAAGGGTAGTTCATATCAAGCAATTGCGCCTAATCACGATGATCTAATGATGAATTTAGTTCTATTTGGTTGGTTTACTTCCACTGATGTATTTGAAAATTTAACAAATATAGACGTAAAGAATCTGCTATATAAGGAAAGATTGGCAGAGATTCAAGACGATATGTTGCCTTTTGGCTATATAGATAATGGCCAAAACCGTATAAATAGTGGTGAGAAAGGAGACGACGGCAACATCTGGTTTGAACAGGAGTGGAAGGGCTTCAAATGAAAAGACAACTAGTAAGAAAAATAATAGAAAAGCGTCATGCTAAAGAGCAGGAGACGTATGTTTTAAAGGAAGAAACTAAAAAATACAAGTTTGTATACCTATGGTATGACGATCCCGAAGATCCTGATGACCCAGAAAAGACTGCTAACGACTTTATTGAAGAAGGTAAAAATCTTGGACTTACTGGATTTAAAGTTGATGTGCAAGGTGCCTATTCTGATTTAGAAAATGGCGTAAGATATATTTACGATGGAATGTCAGAAAAGGAACGTAAATTTAAAATCGATGATAATACTCTCGTATTCGTACGAGCTCCGGTTACAAAAAGAAAGTCTTGGTCAGACTTCTTGACACAGCTGGAAAGGGCAGGTGTAGTATGTGTCAACACTCGCTCATGTATGGAAATTACATCGGACAAATATAGAACAAGCTTGTATCTTGCGGAGGCAGAATTACATCAGCCTAAAACAGTATTGGTCCACCATCAAGAAAAAGCAATTGATGCTATGGAAAGATTAGGCGGTAAATATCCAATTATACTTAAGACTCTTACAGGTTCACTCGGCATTGGTGTAATTAAAATAGATTCAGAAAGCTCTTTGCATTCTACGGTTCAGTTACTCCATAAGCTAGATCCAAATATGGGTATCCTATTGCAAACTATGATTAAAGATTTTACCTTTGATATTAGAGCACACGTTATTGGAGGTAAATTCCATGGAGCAATTAAAAGGCCTACAGTAAAGAAAGATTTTAGAACTAACGTATCTTTAGGCTCAAAACCAGCTCCAATAGAATTAACGGATTTAGAAATAGAACATGTAGAAAAAGCAGCAAAAGCTGTTGATGGATTATGGGTAGGTGTAGACATATTTCCCTCGAAAGATAGAAATAAAATTCCTCCAACATTTATTGAAATTAATTCTACGCCTGGAACAAGGGGCTATAGGAAAGCTACTGGAGAAAACCTACCTAAAGACGTATTGGAAAAATTTATGAATAGAGACATATGGCTTAAACCAGCAACTTATAAGTCGATGTTCAAAGACGAATAAAGTTAAGATCAGTTTATTTATAAATAAACAGGTGAACAATATTTCTTATTATGTGACATATTAACTAACTCAAATTTTAAGAGGATAAAGCGATGGCATTTCAAGTATCACCAGGCGTTCAAGTCAAGGAAATTGACGCGACGAGCGTAATACCTGCCGTATCCACTTCTATTGGTGGTTTCGCAGGTGCCTTTAATTGGGGCCCAGCTGAAGAAATTAAGCTCGTATCGTCTGAGGACGAGATGGCGGCGATTTTTTCTACCCCCGATGATAACACGGCAAAATACTTTTTAACTGCGGCATCATTTTTAAAGTATGGCAACGCATTAAAAGTAGTAAGAGTAGTACCCGCGGACGCGGAAAACGCATGTGTTGGTTCAACACCAGCACTTGTTAAAAATGACGAAGAGTACGAAAGCGCATCATTATCAAATGCGAATCAGGGCGAGTGGATTGCAAAATTCCCAGGTGCTCTAGGTAACTCATTAAAAGTAGAAGTTTGTACAGCAGGTGGCGGATTCAGTGGTTGGGCTTACGCTGGCCAGTTTGATGCTGCTCCAGACACTTCTGACTTTGCTACAAACAACGGTGCGACAAACGCTGATGACGAAATCCATATCGTCGTAGTTGATGAAGACGGTCACTTTACTGGCGAGCCAGGCAGTGTACTAGAAACTTTTGCATTCGCATCTCAAGCATCCGATGCTAAGGATTCTTCAGGTACTTCGTTGTACTATAAGAATGTAGTAAATAGCAGATCACAGTACATCGCATGGGCATCACACGATGATGAATTAACAGATGCTGGTAATAACGTATCTGGTCCAGGCGCTGATAGTGCATTTACAACTGTAGCTTCAGTAAAATCATACTCACTAATTGGTGGTTCAGACGGTGGTACAATTACTCCAGCTGTAGTCGCCCTTGGTTATGATTTATTCGAAGATGCTGAAACTGTAGACGTAAATCTACTATTTGCATGTCCAGATGACAATGGCTCTACAACAATTGCAGTTGATCTTCTTGACATCGCAGATGCTCGTAAAGATTGTGTTGCATTTATTTCGCCTCCGGTGGCAGATTCAACTGGTGGTTCACCATTAACAGACGTATTAGCATTTAATACTGCATTGGGTCGTTCAAGTTCATACGGCTTCTTAGATTCAAGTGCGGTTTATGTGTACGATAAGTATAACGACGTTTATCGTTATATCGGTGCTTCTGGTATCACTGCTGGTCTATGTGCTAACACTGATCAAGTAGCTGATGCATGGTTCTCACCAGCTGGTGTTAATCGTGGTCAATTGCGTGGCGTAACCAAACTAGCATTTAACCCAAATAAAGCTCAAAGGGATTCACTATACAAAGCTGGCGTTAACCCACTTGTTTCGTTCCCCGGCGAAGGCACTATGCTATTCGGCGATAAAACAATGCTTAAGAGACCATCAGCGTTCGATAGAATTAACGTACGTCGATTGTTCATTACATTGGAAAAAGCAATTAGTACTGCTGCTAAAGCACAATTGTTTGAATTTAACGACGAATTTACTCGTGCACAATTTAGAAATATGATCGAGCCATTCATGCGTGATGTTAAAGGTCGTCGAGGCGTAACCGATTTCTTGGTCGTCTGTGATGACACTAACAATACTGGTCAAGTAATTGATACTAACAGTTTTGTTGCTGACATCTACATCAAACCTGCTCGTTCTATTAACTTTATTACACTAAACTTCATTGCAACAAGAACTGGTGTTGACTTCTCTGAAGTCGCCGGCGGTTAATAGGAGGAAACAATGGCTATTTTAGGCGTAGACGATTTTAAATCAAAGTTGACTGGCGGTGGCGCTAGATCCAACATGTTTAAAGTCACATGTAACTTCCCTGGCTATGCTCAGGGTGATGTTGAATTGACTTCTTTCCTATGTAAAGCTGCTCAATTACCAGCATCGATTATTAATCCTGTAGAAGTTAACTTCCGTGGTCGTAAACTTCAAATGGCTGGTGACAGAACATTTGAACCATGGACTATTACAGTGATAAACGACGTTGATTTTGTTGTACGTGATTCCTTCGAACGATGGAGTAACGGTATTAACCAACATGTTGATGGTCGTGGATTAGCTAATCCAACCGAGTACATGGCTGACATGATTGTTGAACAACTCAACAAGAATGGCGATCCTGTAAAACGATATGATTTCCGTGGCACATTCCCAACCAATATTTCTGAAATTGAGTTGAGCTATGACAACGAAAACCAAATCGAAGAGTTTACAGTTGAGCTACAAGTTCAGTACTGGGAGTCGAATACTACTTCGTAGTAGGCGTATAAATACTATTTGACGAGGGGGAATTGTTCCCCCTCTGATAATATTATAGGAAAAAACTATGGCAGAATTTTTTGGATTCGAGATAAAGCGTAAAAGCGGAGAGGAGCCAATCAGACCATCATTTGTTCCAAATACAGATGAAGATGGTGCTGGTGTCATTAGGGCCGGTGGCCACTTCGGAGCTTATATCGATCTTGATGGTGACAAAGCTAAAGATGATGCTGATCTTATTTTAAAATATCGCGATATTGCAACGCAGCCAGAGTGTGATGCAGCAATTGAGGATATTATTAATGATGCTATTGTCGGTGATCATGATGATGCACCTATAAGAATTGTATTGGACGAAGTTGAAACATCTGATTCAATTAAAGAGGCTGTAACTGAAGAGTTTGAGAATATACTAAGATTGTTGAACTTTAACTCGTATGCACACGATATATTTAAGCGTTGGTATGTTGATGGACGCTTACCTTATCATATCATTATCGATAAAGATAAATCGAAGGCTGGGATTAGAGAACTAAGATACATTGATCCTACTAAATTGCGTAAAGTAAAAGAAGTAGAAGAAGAGAAAGATCCTAAAACTGGAGCAACAGTTGTAACTGGTCAAAAGGAGTATTTTTTATTCCAAGATGACAGAATGAATACTAATGGTGAAGCACTTAAAATTCACCCCGACTCAGTTGCATATTGTACATCTGGCATGTTAGATCCTTCTCGTAAACGAATTTTAAGTTATTTGCAAAAGGCGCTGAAGCCAGTTAACCAATTGCGAATGATGGAAGACTCATTGGTTATCTACAGAATTAGTAGAGCACCAGAACGTAGAATCTTTTATATTGACGTTGGTAACTTACCTAAAGGTAAAGCCGAAGAATATTTGAAAAACATTATGGGCCAGTATAGAAACAAAATGGTTTATGATGCAAATACTGGTAATGTAAAAGATACTAAAAAGCATATGTCAATGCTAGAGGATTTCTTCCTACCACGAAGAGAAGGTGGTCGAGGAACAGAAATAACTACGTTGCCAGGCGGTGAAAATCTTGGACAGATAGATGATATTCTATATTTCCAGAAAAAGCTTTATAAGTCGTTGAATGTTCCAGTACAGCGATTAGAGCAGGAAGCTCAGTTTAGTTTAGGTAGATCTACTGAGATATCTAGAGACGAGGTTAAATTTAAGAAGTTTATTGATCGTTTGAGAAAACGCTTTAGCGATCTATTCATGCAACTACTTAAAACACAGCTTATCCTTAAAGGTATTATCACTAGAGATGATTGGCATAATTGGAAGTCTTCTATTACTTTCGACTTTATTGAAGATAACCATTTTGCAGAATTAAAAGAAGCTGAAATCTGGAGAGAAAGGTTTGAAATGTTATCTACTGTCGACGAATATGTTGGTAAGTATGTATCATATGAGTGGATCAGAAAGCATGTACTCAAGCAGACTGATGAAGATATTAAAGATCTTAAGCAACAAATTGAAGACGAAGTTAAAAGTGGAGAAATAGAAGTCGACGACGAGGAATTCTAAGCTTGACATCTATTTTTTTATAAATATATAAACGAGGTATAAAAATGTCTATAGAACAAATGATTAGTGATTTGAAAGGTGGCGACAATGTTAGTGCTACCAAAAATTTTAACAGTGCAATGGCTGATAAGCTAACCGCAGCTCTAGATGCAAAGAAGATTGAAGTAGCTTCTACATTGCAAGATAGAGCTCAACCCGAATCACAAGAGGAAGAATAGTGATTACCTTTACGGATCTACAAGAAAAACTAAAACTGCAACGCGGAGAAAAGGTTGTAAAGCAATTTAAATCTCCGAAGCGTAAAAAAGAAATAGCTATCACCGATTTTGGTGGAAAGGGCTTTATGCTTTACTACGATGGCACAGCAGTAGATGATTCTGTGTATGATTCTGTAAAGGATGCGGAAGCTTCAGCTAAACAATTAATGAAAATGCTGGAGAGATAAAATGAAACTAATTGCAGAATATATTGATAGCGATTTACAAGTTATCGAAGAAAAAGTTGGTGGCAAAAAGTCACTAGCTATTGAAGGTGTTTTCATGCAAGCCGATTCTAAAAATAGAAATGGCCGCATATATGATAAGACTATCTTAGAAAATGCCGTTAACAAATATATTAAAGAACAAGTAAAGACTGGTAGAGCGGTAGGTGAATTGAATCACCCTGATGGACCGACTATCAATCTTGACAAAGTTTCACATAAGATTACTGAACTCCGTTGGGACGGAAGTAATGTTATAGGAAAAGCATCAATCTTACAAACTCCAATGGGAAAAATTGTAGAAGGTTTACTAGAAGGGGGTGTTAAGCTTGGTGTATCAAGTCGTGGTATGGGAAGCCTTGTGCAGAAGAATGGAGCTCAACACGTTGGCAAAGATTTTATGCTAGCAACTGTTGACATTGTTCAAGATCCTTCTGCTCCTGAAGCCTTTGTAAATGGCATCATGGAAGGAGTAGACTGGGTATGGAATAATGGAGTTCTAGTCGCACAAGATATTGAATCAATTGAGACTGAAATTAAAGAAGCTAGAAACATGGCAGCCCCTGAGGTTGAAATGCGAGCATTCAAGAATTTCCTCTCTAAATTAAACTCTAAAATATAGGAGACTGTTATGTCAATCGACAACGAAAAACTGGAAGAGGCAGTCGAAGATGTAGCTACTGAAGAGCAAATTCAAGAAGAGACTGAAGAGCTCGTTGAAAATGAGAATTTAGACGAGGCAGAAGTTGAGCTAGAAGAAGCTAAAAAAGTTGAGGAAGAAGACGAAGACGAAGAAGAAGTCGAGGAAGAAGACGAAGACGAAGAAGAAACCGTTGAGTCTGTCCAGATTCCAAAAACTAAGGCTGGTGTAATCCAGGCTGCAGTAGAGATGTTGAAGAAAGCCCGTAAAGAAGATGCACAGAAATTATTTGCTAAAATGACTAAGATTGATGAAACTTCGGAAGAAGATTCTATCAAATCAGTTGATGACGCAATAAAAGGTAAAAAAGCTAAGAAGGCTAAAGTTGAATCAGTAGATTTTGAAGAAGATCTCGACGCTTTGGTTGCAGAAGAAGCTACTCTTTCTGAAGATTTCCGAGGAAAGGCTGGAGCTATCTTTGAAGCTGTATTGACTTCTAAGCTTGCTCACGAAGTAGAGCGCCTTGAAGCTGAGTACGTGCAAAATCTGGAAGAAGAAGTTTCAGAAATTCAAACTTCACTTGTTGATAAAGTAGATTCTTACATGAACTATGTAGTTGAAACTTGGATGCAAGACAATGAAGTTGCAGTTGAAACAGGTCTACGTACCGAAATCGCTGAAGAATTTATGACTTCTCTACAAAAAGTATTTGTAGAACACTACATTGATGTTCCTGAAAGTAAAGTAGACTTGGTAGATGAACTATCTGAGCAAGTTGCTGAACTCGAAGAGAGCCTCAATAAATCAACAGAAGATAATATTCAATTACATGAGTCTGTACAGGATTTCCAACGTGCAGCAATTGTAACTGAACACGCTTCTGACTTAGCTACTACTGAAGCTGAAAAGCTTTCTTCTCTAGTCGAAGATATCGATTTTGATGACGCTGAAACTTTCGAAATGAAAGTAAAAGTTGTTAAAGAATCATACTTTAAAGGTGAAGCTGCTGACTCAGTCGACGAAGCTGATAGCTTACTTGGTGCTGGTACTCAATCCGTTGATGTAACCGACACTATGGCTAGATATACTCAAGCAATTAACAAATTAAATAAGTAAACATATTACCTAAAGGGGAATTTAAAAATGTTTCAAGCTGATCAAAATCTAATGGAGAAGTGGAGCCCAGTACTAAAAGCTGAAGGCGCTACTCCCATCGAAGACAATTATAAAGCGGGCGTAACTGCTCGTCTTTTGGAAAACCAAGAACAAGCAATGCGTCAAAGCGCTGCTGCTTACAGAGGCAACTTCATCGCGGAAGACACTACTGATGCTTCTGCCGGCGTTGGTACTGTAGACAGTGCAATCGATCCTGTACTTATCGGATTGGTACGTCGCGCAATGCCTAACCTTATCGCTTATGATATCGCTGGCGTACAGCCAATGACTGGTCCTACTGGCCTTATCTTCGCGATGAAATCACGTTACAATGCTGCTGACGGCGGTGTAATCGCTACTAGTGACACTGAAGCTCTATTCAACGAAGCTGATACTGAGTTCTCAGGCGTAGGCAATGGGTCTGAACTTAAGGGTAGCGATCCATTCGCTGGCGATACTGCTACTGTAGGCGGTGCTGCTGCTGATGTAGACGACGATGATGCTGTTGACGACTACACTCCAGGCGCTGGTATGGCTACAAGTGCTGCTGAAGCTCTTAGTGGTACTGGATTTGGCGAAATGGGCTTTACCATTGAGCGTACTTCAGTAACTGCTAAGTCTCGTGCACTAAAAGCTGAATACACTATGGAATTGGCTCAAGACCTTAAAGCTGTACACGGTCTAGACGCTGAGTCTGAGTTGGCTAACATTCTTTCTTCAGAAATCTTGGCTGAAATCAACCGTGAAGTTGTTCGTACTGTTAACCTAAGTGCTAAAGTACGTGTAAACGAAGCTGGCTCGGCAGCAGCAACCTTTGACCTTGATTCTTCAGACGGTCGTTGGTTGACTGAAAAAGCTAAGTCACTTCTTATGGAAATCGAAAAGCAAGCTAACTCAATTGCTATCGCAACTCGTCGTGGTAAAGGTAACTACGTTATCTGTGCTGCTAACGTTGCATCTCTATTGGCTGCTTCTGGTGATCTTAACTACTCAGGTGCAGGTTCACTGAATGTAGATCCTACTGGTAATACTTTCGCTGGTACTCTTGGCTCTGGCATCAAAGTATACATCGATCCATACGCAAGTGTTGACTATGTAACTGTTGGTTACAGAGGTTCAAACCCGTACGACGCTGGTCTATTCTACTGCCCATACGTACCATTACAAATGGTTAAAGCAGTTGGCGAAGACGACTTCCAGCCACGTATCGGATTTAAGACTCGTTACGGTCTTGTTTCTAACCCGTTCACTAGCATTGCTGCTGGTCAGAACGTTTACTTCCGCAAGTTCAAAGTAACGAACATTAACGGTGACGTTAACCCAGGAAGCTAGTAGTTAATTAATAACTATTAATATTAAGGGATCCTTCGGGGTCCCTTTTTATTGCGTATAAATAAGTATTGAATGGACAAAAAGTATAAATAGTATTATGGGCGAATTAACTACAAATAAGAATTTTCTATCACCTGTTGGATTTCAGTTTGTTATCAACAGAGAAAAGTATGGAAACGTAGAGTACTTCTGTACGGCAGTCACTCTGCCTAATATAGACATAACGGAAGTTGCTCTACCCTATCGTGGTTCTAACCATGGCGTAGCTGGCGATAGACTAAACTTTTCACCGTTGTCTATAACATTTAATGTTACTGAAGATATGGAAAACTATATCGAAATGTTTAATTGGATGCACGATTCAATTAAGCAAGCGGATACATCTGAGACTGCAGAACTTCAGATTCTTAATAGCCACAATAATATTGCTAAGACGATAAGATTTAATGGCATTTTCCCTACGTCATTAGATAGCTTAGAGTTCAATACGCAGAATGATTCGATAGAATATCTTCAGGTATCAGCTACGTTTAAGTATACCAACTTTGAAATACTATAAAACATTGTACATTTGAGTTTACCTGTGTTATAATAGGTATACATATAAGTACAACATGAGAATATTATGAACAATTTAGAATCAATTATTGAAATGTGGAAGAAAGACTCTGTTATAGATGAAATGAATCTTGGTGATGCATCCCGCGAATCTGCTAAACTTCACAGCAAATATCTAGAACTATACTCCATAAACAAACTAAAACTTAAAAAATTAGACCTTGACTTTAAGGTGCTTTTACGTGATAAGTTTATGCACTATAATGGTAAACTCTCGCAGGAAGAATTATCAAGTAAAGGCTGGAGTCCTGACCCACTAAATGGTCTTACAGTTCTAAAAGGCGATATGGATAAATGGTACGACTCAGATCCATTGATTCAAGAACATCAAGCTAAAATGCAATACACTCAAGAGCTTGTAGATACTCTTAAAGAAATAATGGATAACATTAAGTGGCGACATCAGTCTATTAAGAATGCTATTGATTGGCATAAATTTACGAGTGGCGTATGACCCTTATAGATAATATAGAGAAAAAGAATGGACGATGGCATTCTTTAACTCAGCTAAAAAACTTTATCCAAGAGAACTCAAAGGAAACGATAAAGCATTTTGATGGCGTTACTTTAGTAACTAATAAATATACCTATAGACTATGTGATGGAATCATAACTTGGACCAACTAGTAATCACAAAGAAGAACGAAGTTTTTCTGCACATTCAAACTGAACCTAGTATAGAAATGGAGTTATCCGAACATTTCTGCTTCTTTGTTCCTGGCTATAAATTTATGCCAGCATATAAGAATAGAATGTGGGATGGCAAGATAAGACTGTTTGACCAGAGAAAGAAAACTTTATACTGTGGTCTATACAAATATCTTAAAGAATTTGCTGATGCTAGACAATATGAGATTGTAGTAGAGAACTCAGCGTTTGGTCGGCCAGACGCTATACAGAAGATTGAAACATCTTATATTACAGATGGATTAACCCTTACTGCTGGTGGGCAAAAGATTGAGCCACGTGATTACCAATTAGCAGCATTAGAGCATGCGCTTTCAAATAAGAAAACCCTATTGCTTTCACCTACAGCATCTGGTAAATCACTGATCATTTATATGGCGATGAGAGCCTTCTTAGATTCTAGTGATTTAAATGTACTACTGATCGTACCTACCACATCGCTGGTAGAACAGATGTACTCAGACTTTGCAGATTATTCACAGTATGATGAATGGAGTGCTGAAGAGAATTGCCATAAGATCTACTCTGGTCGAGAGAAGTACAACTTACAGCAACGAGTTATTATTACCACTTGGCAATCAATCTATAAAGAACGAGCTCCATGGTTCCAAAACTATGGAATGGTAATCGGCGATGAGGCACATAACTTTAAAGCGAAGTCGCTCACAGCCATCTTAGAAAAATGTGTTAATGCAGAATATAGAATGGGAACTACCGGTACACTTGATGGTACACAGACTCACCAGTTAGTACTCGAGGGTTTATTTGGACCAGTGCATAAAGTAACCACAACTAAGAAACTTATTGATGAAAAAGCGTTAGCAGATTTACAGATAGACGTACTGCTACTAAAATATAAAGATGAGATCTGTAGAGAAGTCGTAAAGAAAGATTACCAGGCTGAGATGGATTTCATCGTTAAATATGAACCACGGAATAACTTTATATCAAACTTAGCTATGGATCTCGAGGGTAATACTCTGGTCTTATTCCAATATGTAGATAAACACGGTAAGCCATTACACAATATGCTAAGAGAACGATTTGATGCTTTACCAAGAAACGAGAGGAAACTATTTTATGTCTCAGGTGAAACCGATGTGGACACAAGGGAAGAGATTCGAGCGATTACGGAAACCCAAGATAATGCGATCATTGTTGCTAGTATGGGCACTTTTTCTACTGGTATCAATATTAAGCGTTTACACAATATCATCTTTGCTTCGCCAAGTAAGTCTCAAATTAGGGTTCTTCAAAGTATCGGACGAGGTTTAAGAAAGTCTGCTGATGGTAGAGCAACTAAAGTATTTGATATAGCCGATGATTTGCATTGGAAGTCTAAGAAGAACTACACGCTTAACCATGCAGCTGAACGAATTAAGATATACGCGAAAGAGAAATTCAAATATAAACTTTATGATGTAAAAATCTAAGGCATATATAATATTATGGATACTGGACAAATAAGACAGTTTAAGTTAATTAATGGGGACGACATTATTGCTATTATGGTAGCGAAGAATGGTGATAACTATATTGTCGAAAGCCCATTAATGCTTGTCCATAATGTAACTGGAAACTATCATCTAAGCAAATGGTTCCCACTATCACCACAAAAGAGTTTTAAAATATTCCACAATAGAATACTGCAACATGTACCAGTTCATGAAGACATAGCTGAAGCATATGTTGAAGAAATAATTAACGATCGGAGCAAGGCTCCTCTCGTACAAACGTACAATGAGTTACTTGAAGATTTAATTGAAATTAATCGTGAAATTACTGATAATGAAGAACCTGAACTCAAACCTAAGACTAAGCCAACGTACCACTGATATACCCCTCTCCCCCGGAAGGACATTAATATTATATCATACTTTCCCCAATTTGTACAGGTATTTCGCAATATTTTTTGCAAAAATAATTGTTTACTTTTACGCTTAACTGTGTTATAATAGACATAATTATGGAGAAGACCAATGACAACAAAAGCTAAGCAACGACCACATTACGTAGACAACAAGAAGTTTTCTCTAGCTGTTGTCGAATACGTAGAAACTGTAAATGAAGCTAGAGACAAGGGAGCTAATATTCCCAAAGTTACTGATTACATCGCAACCTGTTTTATGAAAATATCCGAAGGCCTGTCTCACAGACCGAACTTCGTTCGGTATACCTATCGCGAAGAGATGGTTATGGATGCTGTTGAGAATTGTCTAAGAGCAATTGGAAACTACAATATTGAAACAGCTACTCGCACTGGCCGACCTAACGCATTTAGTTACTTTACACAAATATGCTACTTTGCGTTTATTCGTAGAATCACAAAGGAAAAGAAACAGCAAGATATCAAGTTCAGATTTATAGAACGCATGGGTATCGAAGACTTTGTTGCTATGGGTATGGATTCTGAAGGTGCAGAACAAACTGCGGCCTATGTCGATACACTTAGAGAAAGAATCTCTCAAGTTAAGACTAAAGATCAAGCCATTAAAGAATTTGCTAAGGAAGAGAAAGCTCAGGCTGAAAAGCTAGAGCTCTTTATGGTGTAATATGAAAGTAGCTATTCTAAATGATACCCATTGTGGTGTTAGAAACTCATCAGATATATTCTTAAAATACCAGGAAAGATTCTATACAGAAGTATTTTTTCCATATTTAAAAGAACATAATATTAAGAATATTCTACACTTAGGAGATTACTATGAGCACAGGAAGTTCGTTAACTTTAAAGCTCTTAATCAAAATCGCAAACATTTTCTTGAGCCTATGCGGGATGCTGGTATTATTATGGATATCATCCCTGGTAACCATGATGTGTATTTCAAAAATACTAACGAGTTGTGTAGCCTCAAAGAATTGCTCGGCTATTTTACTTCAAATGTCAACATACATATGGAACCTACAGTAGTCGATTATGATGGCTTCGGCGTTGCAGTAATACCATGGATCAATAATGCTAACTACAAAGAGTATGTCGATTTTGCTATGAACTGTGAAGCTTCTATTCTTGGAGCACACTTGGAACTGAAAGGCTTTGATATGATGGCAGGTGTACCTAATCCACACGGTATGAATGCTGATATATTCAAACGCTTTGAAATGGTTCTATCAGGGCATTTCCATACTAAATCACACCAAGACAACGTTCATTATCTTGGTAGTCAAATGGAATTTACTTGGGCAGATGTTGACGATCCTAAGTACTTCCACATATTGGATACAGAAACACGAGAGATTACTCCAGTGCGTAATCCAATTACAATGTTTAAGAAAATCATCTATGACGATAAGACTACAGATTACAGCACGGTCGATGTCTCTCAATACGAGCAGAAGTTTATCAAACTAATCGTTATAAATAAAAATGATCTATACATGTTCGACCAGTTTGTTGACAGATTGCAAAGTATAGAAACATATGAACTCAAGATTGCAGAGTCATTCGAGGAGTATCTGGGGGATAGCGTAGAAGACGAGAAAGTCTCCTTAGAAGATACAACCACTCTACTTGATTCATACGTTGAAGCTGTTGAAACAGACTTAGACAAAGATCACTTGAAAATTGAATTAAGAAAACTATATACTGAAGCACAAAACCTTGAGGTTGTATGATACATTTTAAATCATGTAAGTGGAAGAATTTTCTTTCCACAGGGACAGATCCAATTGAGATCAAGCTTGACAAATCACCAACAACTCTTATCGTAGGCCAAAACGGAGCTGGTAAATCTACTTTACTAGACGCACTATCGTTTGGTTTATTCGGTAAGCCTCATCGCGATATTGGCAAAAATCAACTAATCAATAGTATCAATAAAAAGGGCACTGTAGTTGAAGTAGAGTTTGATATTGGTAACTCACAGTTTAAGATTGTACGTGGTATTAAGCCAAGTAAGTTTGAAATATGGCAGAATGGCAATCAGATTAATCAAGCATCTAACGCGAGAGACTTTCAAAAGTTCTTAGAGACAAACATTCTAAAACTAAACCATAAGAGTTTCCACCAGGTAGTAGTACTAGGAAGTAGTTCATTCATTCCATTTATGCAATTACCTGCTTGGTCTCGTAGAAGTGTTATTGAAGATCTATTGGATATCAATATTTTTAGTAAAATGAATGCTCTACTTAAAGAGCGCAATGTTAAGATACGAGATGAACTCACAGATATCAATCACAATATTGATATTCTAAACACTCGTATGGAATCACAGCGTAAGTACATTAAGAGTCTAGAATCTCTCAACCAAGAACAAATCGAGGGTAAAAGAGAATCTATTGCTACTCACAAACAGGCTATTGACGATACATTCAATGAGTCACAAGAGCTAGGTAAGAATTTATCGACACTCATTGGCCAGGAAGAAAAGAATCACAAGGCCTTTATGGAACGCATGACAGAAGTTAAGTCTGCAGAAAAAGGATTGAATGATAATATAAAGTCGCTTGTTAAAGAGGCTAGGTTCTATGAAGATAACGACCATTGCCCTACATGCGACCAAGCAATTGACGATCAGATAAAGACTGAAAAATTATCTGGTATCAAAACGACTGCGGCCGACGTCCAGCAAACTCTTCAAACATTATCACGGGAGGTGACAACCACTGAGAAAGAGGGTCAACAGATTTCTAATAATCTGAACCAGCTGAGACAACGGCAACAGAAGATTAATTCTAATAACGAGAAGATCGCTGTGCTACAGAAAGAGATCGACAAAGTACAAAAAGAAATTAATCACCTAACATCTCAAACTGGAGACACAGGAAAGGCTAAAGGTGAATTGTCAGAGTACCGACAATCAAAAGAAGCAATTACTGAAAAGAAGCTAGAATATGTAGAGGAACGAACTTACAATGAAGTTATCGGAGAGATGCTCAAAGATACCGGTATCAAAACCAAAGTCATTAAGCAATACCTTCCGGTAATGAATCGTCTGATCAATCAATATCTGCAAATTCTAGACTTCTTTGTTGCTTTCCATTTAGATGAAAGCTTTAATGAAACGATTAGATCGCGCCATAGAGATACATTTAACTATGCTTCATTCTCTGAAGGCGAGAAGCAACGAATAGATCTATCGTTACTATTTACTTGGCGCCAGATTGCTAAGCTAAAGAATAGCGCAGCAACCAATCTGCTAATTCTTGACGAAACATTTGATAGTAGTTTGGATAACGATGGTATTGACAACCTAACTAAAATTCTACAAACGCTGGAAGGTGGAACAAATGTCTTTATCATATCTCATAAAGGCGATATCCTAGAGAATAAATTTAGATCTAAAATTGAGTTCTTTAAGTCAAAGAACTTCTCAAAAATTGCTTAAAGCTCATTTAGACACGCTTTTTGGTCGGGATAAGCTCCGACCTTATAACTTTTAGTTATACCTATATTCAAAATTGGTATAAGAAACATATGTACCAGCATGCTTCTTTGTGTTATAATAGTACCATATTAAAGGAGAAGTTATGATTCAATATCAAAATTCAATGTTACCCAAGCTACTGGCCAAAGAGAATATCAGTATTCAGCATGGCAATTATCAGACTGCTTGGTTCGATATCAAGAATAGAACCCTTGGTCTTCCACTATGGAAGGATATGAGCAAAGACGAATACGATCTTCTTGTTGGCCACGAAGTTGGCCATGCACTTGAAACTCCTTACGAAGGCTGGCACGATAGCACCGAAAAACTAGAAGGTTGCCCTCGTTCATACATTAACGTAATCGAAGATGCTCGCATTGAGAGAAAAATCCAGAGTCGTTACCCTGGCTTGGTTGGTTGTTTTTCACGAGGTTACAAGAAGCTATTTGACAAAGGCTTCTTTGGCGATATCTCACAGTATGATTGGAGCGAAATCAAACTAATTGATAAGATTAATCTAAAAGCTAAGATTGGTCCATTACTAGATGTTCCATTCACTGATGAGGAAAAAGTATTCTTTGATCGTGCCATTACTACTGATACTTTCGAAGACGTGGTTGAGCTGGTACGTGATATTTTAGCTTATACCAAAGAGAATGAACCTGAGTTGCTAAATACTCCAGAGCAAGAAGAAGCTCAGGAAGAAGGCACGCAAGAAGAAACAAACTCAGAAGTAGAAGCTACTGACGAAGAACTAGAAGAGCTATTCGGTGAATCACCTAAGGTATCAGATAAAGATGCAGAAGATGGCGAAGAGGAAGAAGTTAGTAGCTCTGGCGGTAACGAAGAAGTAACGAGCGAAGACGATACAGAATCTACTGATGAAGCATCACCTACTCCAGAGTACGATGAAGATACTTCTATTACAGACGAGATGTTCCGAAGTAAAGAAGGCGAACTTGTTGATACTGATGAAAGTGGTAAACAACCATTAGTTATTGCAAACTTTGATAAAACTCTTGCAAAACACGCTATAATCGATTTTAACGAGTTGATGGACCAACGTGCAAAAACTGTAAGCGAAAGCAAGTACTATATGGACATGATGGAAAAATGGAACAATCCAAAGTGGGGATTCAAAAAGTACATTAAAGATACTAAAAAGTCTGTACAGGTTATGGTACGAGAGTTTGAGATGCGTAAAGCAGCATATCAGTATTCAAGAGCTACCACAGCTAAGACTGGTGCTATTGACGTAAACAAACTTTGGTCGTACAAAACTAACGATGACATTTTCCTAAAGCAAACTAAATTGGCTGACGCTAAAGATCACGGAATGGTTATGTTGATCGATTATTCTGGCTCAATGTCATCTTCTATGAAGTACGTTATGGACCAGGTAATTCACACAGTTCTATTCTGTAAAGCAGTATCTATTCCATTCGAAGTATATGGATTCACTTCAACCAATGAAAAGTTTGATGCGATATGGCACAGAGATAATCCACTACACGTGCCAGCCGGCCACATAGATTTAGATGGTGTTTGTGTTACTCAGTTGATTCACTCAGGGCAAAAGAAGGCAGACTTCGAAGCTGCACTGCAGTGGTTATATGCTAGAACTAAATCACAATACTGGGACGACACTCCAAAGGGCAGAGCAGAAGACTGGGGTTCTACTCCATTGATTCAAGCACTTATGGTATGTGACACTGTTTTAAAGAGATTTAAATCACGCTATGCTGTACAGAAACTAAACTTTGTAACATTTACTGATGGTGATGCTAATAGAATCCAATGCCATGGACACTTTGATGCTAAATCTGAATTGACTCAAACTAACCGTGAGATCAAAATCAATGTTGGTGGCGTATGGGCAGAGTCACAAGATAATCGACCAAAGAATATCACAAAGGCTGTTCTTGGCGCTTTAAAGAAAAAGCACAATACCACTAATATCGGATTTTTTATGGCAGACGATAATAGCGAATGGAAGTACAGACTAAATGCTGTTTCGTGGGAGCCTGGCGTAACTGAAATGAACTCAGAAAAAGCTAGAAAAATTTACAACAAAGAATATAGAAAAAACAAATGTGTTAACATTCAAAACATATTTGGTTACGATGAGTACTACATGGTGAAAGGTGGCAAAAACCTAGACACATCAGACGATGAGTTTGAAGTTGAAAACGATGCTACGGATAAAGCTATCGGTAATGCTTTCAAGAAGTACTCACAAAGCAAGAAAACAAACAAAGTGCTGATGACCAAGTTCGGAAAGGCAGTAGCATAAAAAGTTATAAGCATATAACAAAATATTATAAGAAACATGTGTACAATATGTGCTTAGCATGTTATAATAGTACCATAAATTAATCAGGAACCTTTTATTATGAGTCAATTGAATATTTCCACACAAAACATTGTCAAAGAGTTGGCAAAGCTTTATCCTGACACTACCAAGTTCAAGAAGAAAGTAATCGTTGAGGTTGGTCAATCATTAGGTTATAAGCGATCAGATTGGAGTGCACTGCTGGATTCTGAGAACCGAGTATCAACCGGTACTTACGATCTAAGTGCAATGATTATTCCAATGAGAGAGACTTTTTCAAAAGAAGAAGCTAAACTATCAATGCAGTCAATTGTAAACGATGAAAAAACCATCGCACAGGTTGATCCAACATTTGTTCCCTGGGGTTCATTCAGTGATATTGGTAAGATTATCAAATCACAAATGTTCTACCCTGTGTACATTTCTGGTCTATCTGGTAATGGTAAAACATTCATGGTTGAACAAGCTGCTGCAAAAGCAAAGAGGGAGTTCATACGTGTTCAAATCAATCCAGAAACAGATGAAGACGATTTGCTCGGAGGTTTCCGACTCATCAATGGAGAGACTGTCTTCTCTAAAGGTCCAGTTCTTAAGGCGATGGAGAACGGTGCAATTCTACTGCTCGACGAAATCGATAGAGCTACAAATAAAATTATGTGCTTGCAAGGTATACTTGAAGGCAAGCCTGTCCTCGTTAAGAAAACAGGTGAAACGATTTCTCCAGCACCTGGATTCAATGTTATAGCAACCGCTAACACAAAAGGTAAAGGCTCAGAGGATGGTCGATTCGTAGCTGCTTCGATCATCGATGATGCTTTCCTTGAGCGATTTACTGTAGCAATTGATCAGCAGTTCCCATCAGCTAAGACTGAGAAAAAGATTGTTCTTAATCACATGGAGAAGTTTGGTTCATCAGACGACACATTTGCAGAAAAGCTAGTTACATGGGCTGATATTATTCGCAAAACATTCTATGATGATGGTGTTGATGAGGTTATTTCAACCCGTCGTTTGTGCCACATTGTACAAACCTACTCAATCTTCAACGATAAGCTAAAAGCAATTGAGTTGTGTATCGCACGCTTTGATGATGATACTAAAGCTGCATTCCTAGATCTTTACACTAAGGTTGACGATGGAACTCAAGTATCTTACGAAGACGAGGTTGAAGAGCCAATTCTAACGGAGGCGCCATTCTAATGTTAGATAAAATTGTAAAGGTAACCGATTGGATTACAGCGGAAGAAGTTCCAACTATGTCCAATCCAATGTACAAGAAGTTGTTAAAGCAATACGGCAAATTCTCAGGTCCTGCTGAACCTACTGGTAATAGTCTTCATGGCTGTTATCAATGGGCTCATGTAGACGATATTGAAGCTATTGGAAAGAATGTAATCCATGAAAGTATTGGCTATATTGGAACTGCTAAACGAAATATTGTCGATAGAACTAGAGCAGTCATTGCTCCTAAGGGTGCTCATCCAATTAAGATGATTTTATCTGCAGGCGATATTGACATGGAAGATTTACGTGTTAGATATTGTGTTACAGCTTCAGATCCAGATAGCGTTGAAGCTAAAACTGGTGCTAAGTTAGAAAAATATCTACACAAGGAAATGGATAAACAGTTTGGGTATAGATTCAAATGGGTAAATGCTCAATTAAGTAATGACAACAAGCATAACTATGTGCTTAAAAATTGGAGAGATCTAACTTATCTTCAAGCAATTAAGATTCTACCTGAGGTGATTGAAATTACCAAGCAACTTGGAGCAGAACACATTGCAGCAGAGGTTGATCAAATAGTTAACGGAGACAGTAGTGAAGAAAATTAATTATAAGTTTAATGAAGGTCCTCTCATTGAGGAGTTCAAAAAGTACATAGACTCTACCTACGAGGGACATTACTGCCAAGGAGGATTCCAATCCTCTGAGGTAATTGTAGATCGTGGCCACGGTCTTGGTTTTTTCCTAGGCAATGTTGATAAGTACAATGCTCGGTATGGAAAGAAAGGTGGACCTAGCGACCACCGCAAAGACTTAATGAAAGTATTGCACTATGCTTTACTTGCGTTAAATGAACATGACAGGTTGTGCAAATAACTATGTACAAATTGTCTAAAGTATGGTATAATATACCTGTATTACAAAATGGAGAAATGCAATGCAATTAAGTGAAGACACTCTATCTATTCTTTCTAACTTTGCTTCGATCAATCCGAACATTGTTTTAAAACCTGGACAAGAGTTAAAGACCATATCCGAGGCTAAGAATATTCTTGCCACAGCTTCGGTTGTAGAAGATTTTCCACAAGATATCGGCATATATGATTTGAACGAGTTCTTATCAGTGCTTGGTCTAGTGGAAAACCCTACGTTAGGTTTTGATGACAAAGCTGTAGCAGTCAATGGCACTGGTGCTAATGTAAAATACTACTCAGCTGAACCATCAATCCTAACAACCCCTGAACGAGATATCACAATGCCAAACGCCGAGGTTACTGTTGAGCTAACCGCAGAGAAGTTACAAAAGGCTAAAAAGGCAGCTGCTGTTCTCGGCCACCTTGATCTTGCTTTTGTTGGCGACGCTAACGGAGTATCTATCAAGGTATTTGATCCAAAGGATGCCAGTGCTAATACATTCGAATTATCCCTTGGTGCGAATCCTTCAGGGCAAACGTTTAGTTTTATCATGAACATTTCTAATTTGAAACTTCTTGATGGCGACTATGACGTTAACATTTCATCAAAGCTAATCTCTAAGTGGGTTAATAAGTCAGAACCAGTGACCTATTACATCGCTTTAGAGAAAACTTCAACCTTTGGTGTATAAATACTATTTCAAACAATAAGCTTATTTTAACGGAGAAAAAGCATGACAGAAGAAGTAACTAACGAACAGGCGACTGATGCAGTGCCAGTTCAACTTGGACTCAATGATATCGCAGCATTTGCTAATATCATTGACATTTGCTCGAAACGCGGTGCCTTTGAGGGCGGCGAACTAGAGTCAGTTGGAGCTTTGCGTAATCGCGTTGTAGCATTCCTACAATCGGTTGCACCAGCAGAAGAAGCTGCAGAAGCCCCAGCAGAAGGTGAAGATCCATCAGTTGACGAAGCTGCTGACGCCTAACGAAACACGGGGGTGTAAAAACCCCCACATTTTTATTATGAAGGATATATTATGCAAGCAACTGAACTCAAGGCTCTCATCTCAGCCTTACAAAATGGGATAGTAAACGTAACATTCAAAAAGATTGACACCGAAGAAATTCGTGTTATGGAATCCACCTTAAAATCAAGCATCCTAGAAGAAAATGGTATTACTGCCACTGTCGACAATGTGTCACCTGAATCAGACCATGTTGCCGTATGGTGTCTAGACAAAGACGCATGGAGATCATTCCGTGTTAATACTGTAATCAACTGGGAGGTTGTGTAGTGGAAGAATATTTGTGGGTTGAGAAGTATCGACCAAAAAGCGTAGATGACGCCATTCTACCTAAGCATCTCAAGAAGACATTTAAAGAGATTCTAAAAACTGGCGAAATACCAAATTTACTTTTTACTGGCACAGCAGGTGTTGGTAAAACTACTGTTGCTAAAGCATTGTGTAACGAGTTGCAATTAGATTATCTACTCGTGAATGGATCGGAAGAGGGTAACATTGATACTCTTCGCAATAAGATCAAGCACTTCGCATCAACAGTATCTTTGCAGGGTGGCTACAAAGTTGTAATCCTAGACGAGGCCGACTATCTAAATCCACAGTCGACTCAACCTGCATTACGTGGATTCATTGAAGAGTTTAGTAACAACTGTCGATTTATTATGACATGCAACTTCAAGAATCGCATTATTGAACCTCTACATTCTCGATGTTCTGTGGTAGAGTTCAATATCGCTAAGAAGGATATGCCAGATCTATGTGGCTCGTTTATGAAACGTGTAGGAACAATCCTGGATAGCGAAAACGTAGCATATGATCAGCCTGCTATCGCAGAGTTGATCATGAAGCACATGCCAGATTGGCGACGAGTACTTAATGAATTGCAACGATACTCCGTCTCTGGTAAGATTGACACAGGCATCCTAGTATCGCTATCCGAAGTTTCCATTGGTAATCTTATGAGTGCGATGAAGGATAAAAACTTTAAAAAGATGCGACAATGGGTAACCGATAATATCGACCAAGAACCTGCTGCACTGTTCAGAAAAGTCTATGACAATATGGCAGAATACGTCGAACCACAATCAATACCTCAGTTGGTTTTGATCCTTGCGGATTATCAATATAAGAACAGCTTCGTTGCTGATCATGAACTCAATATGGTTGCATGCTGTACTGAAATAATGGCAGGAGTACAATTCAAATGATGATGAAAGATTACGAAAAAACTGTAAACGAGATGAATAAGCAACTATACACAGCGTATGGTAAAATCGTAGAGTTGCAAGAACGCATCGATGAACTAAAACAAACTAATACTAAACTTTGTCAAGAAGTACGTGATTACCAAAAGCGAGAAGAATCAAATGTTTAAGAAAATAGTCGATATGTATAGAATGATAATGGATTTGCGATATAACCCATTGAGGTTTATTCCAGACACCGTAATGCAAGGATATCTACTAATGGCCTTGTTTGTTATGTGGTCTGCCTTCTTTGGAATAATTGCAATCTATTACTTAGGCTGGCTTGGTTATAGCATTCCAGTATCAATCGGTGTTCACCTAGCGTTGGTTGTACCAACTATTATTACTAACGCAGTGTTTGAAATGGCAGAAGAGGATACACACTAATGGAAGATTTAACTTGGACATTATGCCCTCACGGCAAAAGCAAAAACGTTGCACAGTGGGTTGTAGATAACTTCTCTGATAAGACTGCTACTCGTGCTGTCGATGTTTGGGTAAGGGCATCTCAACAAATCTTAGATGCAGAAGAAAATGCGTAACAAGTACTGGCGACTATGGGCTAAATCACTCGGCGAAAAGGTTGGTGCTACCGACAAAGAAGCTGATATGGTAGCAATCATACGAAGTGTAGTAGTCCTAGTCAACTTTGTTACTTGTTTCTTTATTATTGCAGGAGTGATACATCAGTGGTAAAACCTTTTGATTATGTAAATGATATCAACTACGGCAAAAAGAATATCATGGTAGACGATATTGCTGAAAAGAACTACAATGCTTTTATTGTAAATCGTGCCTTATCGTACTTCAATGATACTGTACTTTATGCGAATGAGATGAATATCCACCATTCTCTTGATGCAAAGCTTCAATATGATTTTCTTATAAATATAGTTAGGAAACAGAAACGGTGGTCTAAATGGATCAAACCGAATGAAGTTACTAACCTGGAACTCATCAAAGAATATTATGGCTATAGCAATGAAAAAGCTAAGTCCGTATTATCATTATTAAACGATGAACAAATACAAGAATTGAAGAATAGGATTTACAAAGGTGGAAAACGAAAATAACATTGAAGTGAAAAACTGGACTCCCAATGACATGTTGGAAGTCTCACTTAACGAACCTGATGATTTTCTCAAGATCAGAGAAACGCTAACCCGTATTGGCGTTGCATCCAGAAAAGATCAGAAGTTATTCCAATCATGCCACATCTTACACAAACAAGGAAGATACTTTATTGTTCACTTTAAAGAGCTATTCTTACTTGATGGTAAGCCAAGTAACTTGATTGAGAATGATCTAGAGCGAAGAAACACTATTGCTACTTTACTCTCTGACTGGGGATTGGTAACAATCTTAAACGAAGAAGTTGCTCAAGACTGCGCACCTCTCAGACAGATTAAGGTTATTCCATACAAAGAAAAGTCGCAATGGGATCTTTGTCCAAAATATAATATTGGAAACTCGGAATAAGAACATAATCATTATAAATACTAATAAATGAAACTATTAGGAAAGTAATGTATGGCTAATCCTCCTTATAATTATTTCAATCAATATGTTTATAAAAAATACCTGTTCATGTTTGAAATTCATGGCGATGCAAATGCAGAGCACAATGTTAATGAAATGGGTAACGAATATTATCGTTGGGGGTTTGGAGACCGCACCGGGTGGGTGACTGAGTATAATTTACCGGATGGCTGGGATCAGTCTGATTCATCACATTGGTCTAAAGATTACGATTTATATGAAGGCCATTTGGGTCCAAATGATACTATAACATTCATAATGGCCGAAGAAATGCCTAAGATTTTTAGAAGAGGCTACTTTTCCGGAAGCAGTTACACACCAGCAGTAGTTCATGTTCATAGCATTCAACCAGGATCCTTTGATCCAGACGGCCACGTATTGGTGCAACAACAATCTACAAACTGGCCCTTAACCATAGCTGATACGGCGTACAATCGCGAATCCTTTCTCTCTCACGACCCTAGAATATACACTGACACTGATGGCGATTTTAATCTAGGTCTTAATGAAGGTGGCACCGGCGCGGCCTTAGATGACCAGGGAAGAGACGCCAAATTTGGCACTACTTCGCGCAACTATATATCCGGCCCCAGCTATGCTACCGTTTATACCACTGATGCGATTCCAGTCAAAGGTTTTACCAGTCGTAATTACGATATACCGTACGGCATGTCTCACAAGCAGCCAGGCGCTGGAAGCGGGGAATCTGAGGCATACTTTTCTTTTAAAGCTTCTGTAAGGGTGGGTGGTACTCTTAGCCTTTACGACGACTTTTCCTTAAGAGATTATGAAGAGCGCGGTTTTATAACCTCGGGATTTACCGATTTAACTTCATCTGGCTACGGTCCCGGCGGAACTGGCACTGATGGCGCACTATATAAATTTAAAGTAACGCCGTATCCTAGACTTATATACCATGGGGCTGATATGGTTGATGCTCAATCTTTAGCAATTGTTAGTGATGAATATCGCACTTCATTGGGAACTCCTACGCGCTCCTTACCTGTAGAGTTTGATACATATATTAATCGTCATGCTGCAAAATCTTTTAGTGGTCAGACACAACCAGAGTTAACTACAAACATATCGCTTAATCATCTCCGCGGACAGCCAGTTACTTCAAGGGAAGAAACCGACTTTAGCTATTGGGGAGCTGATAATACTGTGGATGGCGTTGGAACTAATTGGTCTCAACAGGTATGCGGCACTTATTGGCTAGTAGATCCAACTAATAATACTGGCGTTCCTATAGGAAGTAGTCAGTCTGCTGATAATACTGGGCAAACAAGATATCTTGCAGCACATAAAAGTAGCAATACCAACAACGCGGCTATTAGGCATGGGCAAGTATATTCTGAAGGGCGCAATAGTAATGTTCGAACATCGACCGGCGGCTCACCAGGTTCTGATCCAATCGGATCTAAAATTATAATAAAATTTAATGGCTATGGCGTAGATACGGGTTATTCTGTAGATCGCTCATTAGCTCAAACCTTTACCGATGCTAATGGAAATACTTATAAAAAGCTCAGTTTACTTACTAATTCACAGAGAAGCGACCAAACGACTTTATATCAGCTTGCATATTCGGTGCATCGTCAAACGTTTCAGCCAAATATTTCCGTTGGGCCACCGATATCAAGTACTACTGATTTTGGGCTACAGTATTCAACAGGCCTGTCTAGTTATTGGCCGAAAGCTGTATTAACTCAGACACAACCAGATACTACTTACTTTAACTTTTTAACGCGTGGTAAAATTTACTTTAGCGTAGCTGATTATTTAAGACCGTATAGTTCAGTTTCCGCAGGCCAAGGTTTTTCACTTTCTAATTCGCAGTATTTGCAGACTGATGAACAAGCAATCCAGGGGAAAAGAGATGCTTTAAGATCAGTAACATATTATGACGACTCTTCTTCATTAACCTCAGATCAAACAGATGAATATGATACTGGTCTCTTTGAATTTAATCTCAATACACTGCCTAAAGTTAACATAAGAACTAAACGCGGCCGTAGCTTAAATGTTAAATTTTCTTTTCGAACTGCTGTTAGAGCGGCACGTCATAGTGGTAAAGTTAATGTATATGTTAGATATTTTCAGTCCACCGGCACCGCGTTAAGTATAGCTGACTCAGATTTTAACCATTACGGCGATGGTTCGATAACTCTAATACAAAATAGCACATTCAGCACAGGATCTGGATATCAAAAAGTAGCTGAACTATCTGCTAGTACTACTGGTACCACCTTAGAAGAGAGACTTTTATTTGGAACAATGAGATTTGATATAGCAGCGGGTCATATGGGTGGACAAATTTGGGTTAAAGTTGAAGACAGCGAATTTGATGGAACCTCAGATTACGATAGTTTGATTCACCAATTTAAAATAACAATTAATGAATTGGAATTAGAGAGAGATTAAATTGATAGATTATAAAATATATTTAGATGATGTTAGAGCTTTACAATCAGAGAATGTTTTTAGGAATGTAGTTAAAGATGTGACTTGGACAATAGAATTTTTTGACACAGATTATCCAAACGAAGTTTTTATCCAGCATAGAGTTCACACAATCTTAGATACTGATAATATTCAAAAATCAAATTTTAAGTCGCTAGAGTCGTTAAGAACAGCCGATATTGAAAGAATGATTGTAGATAAGATGGGCGGAGTTGATTTCATTAATTCTATAATGGATATGTATACGCATCAATTGCAATATGATAGAATCCGCGTAGAAATGGTTAAAGTCGATATCTCAAAACTTTAGTCACAAAATATCTCTAAACAACTACTAAAACTTGTATAAATAATATCGTGGTGCCGGATGGTCGGGCCACGAGTTTATAACCTTGCTTAACAATAGGAGGAAACATGGTTAGAAATACTTTAAATGTGCCGCGTTCATTATTCGTTGGCTTCGAAGGATTGTTCGATGAGCTAGAGAGAATTCACACTTCTGCTAGAACTGGTAACGATAACTACCCACCCCACAATATCGTAAAGATCGATGACGAAAAGTTTCTCATTGAGCTTGCTGTTGCGGGATTTACTGAAGATGACATCAGCTTAGATGTTAAAGATGGTATTCTGAAAGTAAGGGGTAAGATTGAAGGAGATAAACGCGAATATGCTCACAAGGGTATATCATCCCGCAAATTCGAGAAGAGCTTCCGCCTTTCAGAATTTGTTGTAATAGATGGGGCTGATCTTGAGAACGGAATACTAGTGGTGTATGCCAGAGTTGAACTTCCCGAAGAACGGCGTCCTCGGAAGATCGAAATAGGGTCTGCTGGGGCATCAAAGAAGAAACAATTCCTACAGGAATAGTCAATCAGCGAAAACTCAGTAGATAAGTAATAAACTTTTTTACTGGAGAAAAGCAATGAAACATATTAGCAAGAAAAAAGCGAAGTATGGTGATTTTGTTGAGGCCCTAGAAGGATTTGTAGTTTTGGTATTATCAGGTGGCTTAGTGCTAGGTGTAGCACCATCTATCATATACCTACAGGCTATGAACTTCTAGTCTTAACAATCACAAGCAACAACTCATGCGGGGGTAGGAAACTGCCCCCAACCTTGAAAATAAATGTGTACATTGTGCTCAGACTGTGATATAATATACACATTACTTGGTTATGGATACGCAATACAATATGAAATTTTATACTAGTGTCTCTCGTTATGGCAACAACCTACTTTACCGTGGATATGAAAACGGCTTAAAAGTTCAAAAGAAAATCAAATTTCAACCTACTCTTTTTGTAGCAACTCCTAAAGGCGATTGGAAATCAATCGATGGCATTCCTTGTGCTCCTGTAATGATGGATTCTATGCGAGATGCTAAGGAATGGATTCAAACAAACAAAGATACTGCAGGTAGACAAATCTTTGGTAATGACAAATACATACCTGCATTTATCAATGATGAGTTCCCTGGCGATATTGAATTTAATAGTAATCAGATTAATGTAAGTACAATCGATATCGAGGTTGCATCTGACGAAGGCTTTCCACAGCCGGAAGAAGCTAACTATCCAATTATTTCGATATGCCTAAAGAACAATATTGATAACACATACTACGTCTGGGGCCTTAATGACTACGATGTAGATGCTTCCGTTATGACTACTCATCGTGTGGTTTATCAAAAGTGCGACTCAGAGTTACAACTAATGCATGCGTTTATCGCACATTGGTCGACTCCATCTCACACACCAGATGTTATTACTGGCTGGAACGTACGCTTCTTTGATATTCCATATATCGTCAATCGTTGTCTTAAGTTATTCAGCGAAGATGTGGTTAAGCGACTCAGTCCCTGGGGGTTGGTCGATCAACAAAACATTACTCAGATGGGCCGTACGCAACAAGCATATGATCTCAAAGGCATTGCAACTGCTGATTACCTAGAGCTATTCCAGAAGTATACTTACACCGCTCAAGAATCTTATCGCCTCGATCATATTGCTAATGTAACACTTGGCGAAAAGAAACTATCCTACGAAGAGCATGGTTCACTCCATACTCTCTATCTCCATGATCATCAAAAGTTTATTGACTATAACATCAAAGATGTCGAGTTAGTAGAACGCATGGAAGATAAGCTAGGTTTGATTACGCTTATGATGACAATGGCTTACAAAGGTGGTGTTAACTACTCGGATACTTTCGGCGTTACTGGAATCTGGGAGTCAATCATTTATCGCCATCTGTGGAAAAAGAAGGTTGCTATTCCATTCTATTCTGAAAAGATGAAGTCGTCCTATCCTGGTGGTTACGTTAAAGAACCTCATGTTGGATTGCACGACTACGTAGTATCTTTTGATCTAAACTCACTATATCCATCACTCATTATGCAATACAATATGTCTACAGAAACTATTGCAAGTGGTGAAACAGTCGGCATTGATATTGATAAGATACTTGAAGGTTACACATTTGATAACAAAGGTAAAGCAACTGGTGCCTCTGGTCAATTATTCAACGTCGATAAGAAAGGTGTATTCCCTACTCTCGTTGATAGCATGTACAGTGAACGTGTTGTCATTAAGAAACAAATGCTCGACGCAGAAAAAGAATTGCAGAAAGTAGACCCTGCAGAAAAGCAACAAGTGTACAATATTGAACGTCGGATTGCAGTAGCTGAAAACCAACAGATGGCTATCAAAATTCTACTCAACTCACTCTATGGTGCTCTTGGTAATCGTTACTTCAGATTCTTTGATCAGCGTATTGCTGAGGCTATTACATTATCCGGTCAGCTAACTATTCGGTGGGCAGAGGTTGCTATTAATGGTTACCTCAATAAAATCATGAACACTAACAAAGATTATGTTATTGCAATCGATACCGACTCACTCTATGTTAACCTTGGCGATCTTGTTGAAAAGGTCAATCCTAAAAATCCAATTGACTTTCTTGATACTGTTGCGCAAGAAAAGCTCGAACCAGTTCTCAAAGATGCTTACGATGAGCTATACAAGCGCATGGGTGGTATTGAAAACAGAATGGTTATGAAACGAGAAGCTATCGCAGACCGTGGCATCTGGACGGCTAAGAAACGATACATTCTAAATGTACACGATAACGAAGGTGTGCGATACAAAGAACCTAAACTAAAAATCATGGGCATTGAGGCTATCAAATCTTCAACACCAGCACCATGTCGTGATGCACTTAAGGCGTTATTCAAAGTTATTATGAAAGGTAACGAAGGCGATACGCAGATGGCAGTACAGCAATTCAAAGAATACTTTTGCTCTCTACCAGCTCACGAAGTTGCATTCCCTCGTGGTGTATCCAAAGTTAATGAATATGCAGACAGTGCTACAATCTATCGTAAAGGTACTCCAATCCATGTTCGTGCTGCGTTGATGCATAATCGTCAGCTCAAAGTTCATTCGCTAACCAAACGATACGAACCAATCAAAAACGGCGAGAAGATTAAGTTTGTCTATCTCAAAGTTCCTAATCCAATCAAAGAAAATGTGATTGGCTTTAACCAGTATTTACCAAAAGAGTTTGCATTGGATAAATACATTGACTATGAAACTCAATTCGAAAAAACATTCCTCCAGCCAGTTGAACCAATATTCAAAGCAGTTGGTTGGTCGACGGAAGAAGTGCAATCTTTGGAAGATTTTTTTGGCTAAGGGGTTTACATTTAACCAAAAGTATGATATAATAGACCATATTAATAACGGAGAAAACAATGAAAGAAGTAAAACTAATCAGGCTAGTATCAGGCGAAGAAGTTCTTGGTGATATCAAACAAGAACGCGAAGGATATACAGTAAGAGAAGCGTACGTGCTTATTCCTGGCGGTGAAGGCAAAATCGCCTTTATGCCATTCCAACCGTATTGCAAAGTTACTGAAAATGGAATTCACGTTAAGGAAGAACACGTACTCTTTATAACCGAACCTGTTGATGAATTAGCAGCACAGATTAAAAGTCAAAGCTCTGTGATTGATACGTCAGCAGCACCATCACAACAAGGCATTATAGTATGAGCAAAGACTGGGTAAAAGATATTAATGAAATGCATTCCAAATATGGAGTGCATGACTGGGTTAGAAACAATCCTGATAAACTCAAAGAGTTTCTTGACTTTCGTCTAAAGTTTCTCTATGAAGAAGCTAATGAAACATCAATTGCTGTCAATGGCCGTGATGCGGAAGAAATCGTCGATGGCTTAATTGATGTATGTGTTATTGCAATCGGTACACTCGACTCATTCGGTGTCGATGCATATGAAGCATGGGATGCTGTACATAAAGCTAACATGGCTAAAGTAATCGGTGTAAAAGAAAGCAGGCCCAATCCACTTGGTTTGCCAGATCTAGTAAAGCCTGCAGGTTGGGAAAATCCATCGCATAGTGGCAACCATGGTCTCTTTAACGATATTTAATAGCATATACGATAATAAAACAGTCAAGAGAATGGACTACCAGTCTTTTGACGAGTTTGAAAAAGTATTGTACCGTTTAGCAAGTAGTGAGAAGTATCAAAAGAAAACTGATGCACCCCTTATCTCACCCGCTACATATAAGACCGGAACCACCCGAGCAAACGCTAACGTCACTGCTTGGGGTGGCTTCGGCATTGTTGATGTCGATGACTTCGAAGGTAAGATCGAAGATATTCATGATAAGTATTCTGACTACAAATATGTTTGCTATTCAACAGCAAGCTCTACCAAAGAGCAACCAAAGTTTCGTTTGGTATTTCCATTAACAGAGAACGTACCTGCGGATAAGATCAAACATTTTTGGCATGCACTCAATAAAGAAATTGGCGATATTGCTGACGCACAAACTAAAGATCTGAGCCGTATGTACTATGTGCCATCTAAATACAAGGACGCATACAATTTTATTTTTACCCACGATGGTAAGATTATGGATCCAAAAGTATTGATGGAAAAGCATCGTTATGCAGTTAAGTCAGAATCATTCTTCGACCGACTACCAGAAGCTATTAAGAAAGGATTGCTTGAGCACAAAAAAAACCAGCTCAATAACACAAACTACAGTTGGACTGGCTACGATGATTGTCCATTTGTAAACAAGAAGCAAGTTGAAGAATATAAAGCAATTAGTAACTCAGGTTGGTATTTACAGATGTATAAGATCATGGTATCAACAGCTGGTAATGCAATGCAACGAGGGTATCCTATTACTGCAAGAGAGATTGCTTGGATATGCCAAGACCTTGATAACCAAACTGGTAGCTGGTATGGTAAACGCGATATGGTAAAAGAAGCAGAACGTGCTATTGAGTTTTGCTTTAGAAATACTTTATAAATAAATTTGGGTGGTCCACATTAGAGATCCGCATTGGTTCATGCGTTAAAAGAATCGTATAATCCCGTAATGAGAGGACAATACGATGACTGTAGAACTAACTTACAGAGGCGTATCATACACTAAGAAAGTTGCTAAAAAAGCAACAGGTGTAGAAAAAGCTTCTAAATAACTAAAATAGGTGTGGAAAAATTTTAAGGGCCAAGGATGGCTTTCAATATGAGGTAAATTATGAAGCATGAATTGAGAAGTTATCAGCAAGTGCTTTGCGTTACAATGGAAGAATGTGGTGAACTTACTCAGGCGTGTAGTAAAGCGTTAAGGTTCGGCAATAAGGAAGAAATTGCAAAGGAAGCTGGTGATGTATTAGCGATGATCGATTTGCTGGTTAAATATGGATTTACAACCTACGACGATTTAGAAAAAAGAAAGCAAGTAAAATTTAATAAACTAAAAAAGTATAGTAATATAATTTGGGAAGAATAAAATGATTGAAATGATTGGAAGTAATGTTCTGGTAACAGAAGCTGGAGAGGAAAAAGTATCATCTGGTGGTATTATTCTCCAAGGGCAAGTAAGTAAAGCAGCTAAACCAGGTTTGATTTTAGCTGCAGGCCCAGAAGCAACACACTTAAAGTCTGGAGACCGAGTATTTTTAAAATGGTCTGAGGCCATGGCAGTTGATGTGGATGGAAAGCAAGCAGCAATTATCGATATGAAAAATATCTTGGCGGTGCATAATGTATAAGTATAATGTCAATGTAGTAAGGGTAGTCGATGGCGATACAGTTGATGTAGATATAGACCTAGGGTTTGGTGTATGGCTACATAAAGAAAGGGTTAGACTAATGGGCATCGATACACCCGAGTCTAGAACTCGCGATCTTGAAGAAAAATTCTATGGCCTGGAAGCTAAAAAATTCTTGAATACACTATTATTGGAATGTCCAGTGACTCTAGTGTCTCACGAAAAGGGCAAGTTTGGTCGCATTCTTGGTGAATTGTTTATCTATGGAAATACGGATAAATCAGTAAACCAAATGATGGTCGACAATTTCCATGCCGTTCCGTACAATGGTGGAAATAAAGTTTTGACTGAACAGCAACATCTGGAAAACAGAGAGCATTTAGAAGTAAGCGCAGGCATAAAATTCTAAAAAAACCCTGTACATTTGGTCTTAATTGTTGTATAATATACCTTTAAATTATGGAGTATTCCTATGAAAGAATCACTAAAAGTCTTGCAAGAATGTGCAGAACTTCAAACTAAAAAATCTAACGATTATCAGAATCCAAATTCGCGAATAAAGCAAGCCGACTACTATCCACGCGGTGTTGCTTCTATTCTCGACATTATCCAAGCTAAAACTCTACGCCTATACAGCGTAATCGAAGCTATGGAATCAGACCCTGAGTATAATCCAAACTTTGAATCCATTGAAGACTCTGGTAAAGATCTTATTAACTATGCATCGTTTTTAGTTGCTTATGCTCGTGGTGGTATTGAAGGCCAAACAGACGATAAAGATTTTCTTAACCGGAGCAAGTAATGACTTTAGAAATTGATCAAATCCGCACCTACTTTCGCAATGAACTAGAGAATGAAAACTTTACCACTGATCGTAATGGTGGTAAAACTATTGAATTGATTGGTGCATCTTTTTATGCAGACGAACCAGCTATCTTTGGTACTCCCAACGAAGAGTATATTAAAGCAGAGTTGGGTTGGTACGATAGCCAATCTACTAATATCAATGATATCTACGTAGATCGCGATCCACCGCAGGCTTGGCAGATGACCGGCAATCGACACGGTGAGATTAATTCTAACTATGGCTATCTAATACATTCAAAAGGTAATGGTAATCAATATCAGAACGTTCTTGATGAGCTATGCAAAAACCCAGACTCTCGTCGTGCATCGATGGTATATCAGCGTCCGTCTATATGGGCAGATTACAATGAGAATGGCAAGAATGACTTCATTTGTACTAACTCTGTGACTTACTATATAAGAGATGGTAAACTAGATTGTGTAGTTCAAATGAGATCTAACGATGTAATCTTTGGTTATCGCAATGACTACGCATGGCAACGACACGTGCAGTGTCAATTAGCAGATGATCTAAACAGATGTACATATGTCAAACCAGGACAGATTATTTGGCAAGTACAAAACTTACACGTCTATGACAGACACTTTGACTTGGTAAAACTATGAGCGAATTTTATGATTGGGGCGTAAGTAAACATTACCGATGGGATAAGCGATATCTAAATCTTGCTGGTCATATTGCAGCATGGTCAAAAGATCCATCTAAAAAGGTAGGTGCAATTGCTGTAGGTTCAAAGGGGCAAGTATTGGCTCAAGGCTATAATGGTTTTCCTAGAAAGATCAATGATTCTGCAGTACTATATAATAATAAGGAAAGCAAATACGAACGTGTAGTTCACGCTGAAATGAACTGTATATATAATGCTACCTACAACGGAACGTCGCTAGACGGTTCTACAATGTATATCCACGGTTTGCCAGTTTGTTCAGAGTGCGCCAAGGGTATTATCCAGGTAGGCGTTAAGCGAGTAGTTACAACAGCGATAGACGATACGATGCCTGAGAGATGGATCAAGTCTACAGAATTAACCAAACAATTATTTATGGAGGCCGGAGTCACTTACGACTTTATTGCATAATTATGGAACATTTAATCATACCAACTTTAGGTAGAATCAATAAGCAAAAGACTTATAATAACCTACCAGAAAAATGGCAAAAACGGGTTAGCTTCGTAGTTCAACCACACGAAGCTGCACAAATGAAAGCACTTTATGGAAGTAAGGTATTAGTCTTACCAGCAGAAATCAAAGGATTATCTCCAACCAGGCAATGGATATGGGATACATTCTATGGTACACGACATATGGTGCTTGATGACGATATGGAATACTTTAAGTACAAAGGTCCAGCACCAGAACATCTTGATACCAAATGGGAAACACGAGATATGTCTGACGCTGAGTTTGATGATGCATTTGAGACTTTTAATCGTTGGTGTGATGATGAACAAATCTATCACGGTGGCTTTTCTACATCGTGGGTAGTACCAGATCTTAAGTATTGGCCTGAACAGAATAACGTACGTATTATGACTAACTCATACTTTGATTCTAAGAATTTACCAAGAAACATTGTATGGGATAAGTTACCAACCTCACAAGATTTCCATGCTAATCTACAGTTACTTACTCAGGGATTTGCTAATAGAATCACAACGCGTTACAGAGTATCAATATCAGAAACCAACGCAAGTGGTGGGTGTTCAGAATATAGAACAATTGAGTTGAGCAATCAAGTTCATACTCAACTAGCTGAAATGTATCCAGACTACGTTAAGCTAAAAACAAAGACTCTTGCAAATGGTCCGTGGAAAGGCCAAGAGCGAGTAACATGTCATATCCAATGGGCAAAAGCTTATAAGGATGCAATTAAAAAGAAAGAAGAGATATCCTTGGAGGGTTTTTTCGGATGAGACACGCAGGAATTGTACCACTAATTGGTGGCGAAATATTAGCTTCAGACGAAGCGTATGGTAAGACTCCAGAATACTTAATGACTTATTCTGGATTCATGGACAATGAGCAACACTTAATTAAGCATTATAAGAACAAAGGGCATGACATTCCCTATCACGTTCTTGATGAATTGCCTGATGGCGTTACGATGGAGAACGTTGATGTTGTTTCTTCAGTTTGCCCTTGTGCTGGCTTAAGCACTTACCACAATTCACATGGTGAAGAAAACCAAAACAATCAATGGATGGAAAAATCCTCTGAGTACGTACTAAAAGTAATTAAGCCAAAGGTACTATGGGGTGAGAACGCACCAGGCCTAGCAGGTAAGATTGGTGAATTCATGCGAGAAAAACTTTACAACCTTGGCCAAGAGCATGGTTATAATTTCTCTATCTTTCTAACCAAAAGCCTGCTCCACGGCAACCCACAATACCGTAAGCGTACTTTCTTTTTCTTCTGGAAAAAAGACGAGTTTAACAACAGTGTTCCACTGTTTAACTATATTAAGAAAGAACGTCCAACTATTCAAGAGTTAATTCTTAATGCAGATACCTCGTTCCAACATGAGATTTTAAATAAGAAAACTCCAAGCAAAGACGACGCTTATTATCGCTATATGCTAGAGGTTGTCAATAACGGAATGACTCATGCTGACTATTCTGCCTCAGTTGCTCACGAACACAAATCAGTAACAGTAGAATCTAGATTACTTAAGATGGGAATTAAGCATAACACCATTGCAGAGTGGATGGATCAGTTCCCACAGTTTGAGCGAGAAGCAGCAAAGGCTAGACGTAAGCATAAAAAGCTAGAATCAGGCGGTGGCATTATGCTTCGTGGTACAATCATTCCAGTAAACTATATTGGCGCATACGTAGTTCATCTTCCTAAAGTTGTGGCACATCCGGTTGAAGATAGATATCTTTCTATTGCTGAAGGTAAAGCTATTATGGGTCTACCTTCAGATCTTGAAGTCGTGGATCCAATGAAAAACTATAATCATATTTGCCAGAACGTTCCATTCTATACTGCAAAAGATATGGCACTAGAGGTTCAAGCTTGTCTAAATAAACAAAGGGATTTGATTGATACTAAATACTTATTCCAAAACAATTTAGCACAAAAATATGACTACGATCGAAACGATAATAGTCTGGAGAACTTTTTATGAGAATACTATTAACAGGAACGCAGGGGTATAGAAAAGGATTTATCGGTAATCGATTCCTAGATCTATACAAAGACAAATACGATATCGTTGAGTTTGAAGGCGATATCAGAGATGCTCAATGCATTGATTTACGCGAATACGATATGGTAATTCATCTCGCTGCTTTAGCAGGTGTCCGTAGATCACATGAAATTCCAGAAGAATACTGGCAAACTAATGTTACAGCATCTAAGTACATTTTTGATTCTTGCAGATATTACAAGGTACCTATTGTATATGCTTCATCTTCGTCAGTGTACGAATGGTGGCAATCACCTTACGCTGCTTCTAAGTACGCTATGGAGGCTTTAGCCCCTGATGGATCTATTGGACTAAGATTCCACACAGTCTATGGACCAAACAGTAGAACTGATATGCTATACGATATGCTATTAAAGAAAGATCCAAAGCTTTCGTATATCACAGAGCACACTAGAGATTGGACTCATGTTGACGACGTTTGCTCAGCTATCGCTTTATGCGTAGATAACTATAGCAAGATAGAAGAAAAAGCTATCGATGTCGGTAATGGTAAACCCGTTACAGTAAAACAAATGGCTGACAAAGTTTGGCCTGGAAATAATTTGCCAGTCAAAGAAGTAACTGGCGAGAGAGAACACACATGCGCAGATCCAGAGGTACTATTAAGTTATGGATGGGAACCACAACATCATATATTGGAGAACTAAAATGAGAATAGCAGTTATTGGCCACGGTTTCGTTGGTAAAGCAGTAGATTATGGATTTAGTAATCCAGGAGTAGAAAAACGAATACTCGATCCAAATTATGGAACAACATCAGAAGACGTAAGAAATCTAGCTAAATGGAAGCCAGATCTTACATTCATCTGTGTTCCTACACCTATGCAAGATGATGGCGATATCAATACCGCTATTCTTGACGAGGTAATGGAAGATCTATCTGGAGTATCCGGTTTAATTGTAATTAAATCGACTATCACTCCATCTACGATTGATAAGTATTCACAATCAAACGTCGTATACAATCCAGAGTTCTTGACAGAACGATCTGCGTGCGAACAGTTTGTAAATCCAGAGTTCCACATCTTCGGCGGTGAAGAAGAGCAGTGTGAACAATTGGAAAAGTATTACGAAGTGTATAGTTTATGTACGCCATGTCCATCATTCAAAGTAAATAAAGCTGAAGCAAGTTTCGTAAAGTATGCTATTAATTCTTTCCTAGCAACTAAAGTAACTTTCTTTAACCAGCTATATGATGCATGCAACGCACATGGTAACGTAAACTTTAACCAAGTAATTAAAGCAGTCGGTGCTGACGATCGTGTTAGTATTTCACATACAAAAGTTCCAGGGTTTGATGGAAAGCAAGGATATGGTGGAGCATGCTTCCCCAAAGACACTCTCGCCTTTTCTAAGTTCAGCGATAAACTTACCCTATTGGCAAAAGCTATTGAAATTAATAACGCTTACAGATCACAGTACGAACGCGATGAGAGAGAAAAAGAACAAAATATTTCTTTCGACCATGTACAAAGCACCGTATCTGTGATATAATAGACGATATCATTAAACAGGAGAAGATATGCCAAGCGTAGACTTAAGACCGAAAGGTAAGAAAAAAGCAATGCCATTTGAAGTGGCTATGAGAAAATTCAAGAAGTCTGTAGAACGAGCTGGTACTTTGCAAAAAGCAAAAGAAAAAGAGTTCTATGAAAAACCAACTTCTAGGAAGAAAAGAAAGAAAGCAGAATCCATTATCAGATGGCGTAAGAAAGAAAGACAACTAGCACAAACTGGTTGGGAACAACCAAGGAGTAGATCATAATGTCCGTAATGGATAGATTAAAAAAGAATAGTCGAGTCAAAGATACAGCTGTACTTAAAGACTCAGTATTCTTTACAGAAAAAGATATGGTAAAGACTGAAGTACCTATGGTCAATATCGCGCTATCAGGCGATGTCGATGGTGGTTTAACCTCAGGCCTTACAGTTCTTGCTGGTCCGAGTAAACATTTTAAGACTTCGTTTGCTTTGTTGATGGCAGGTGCATATTTAAAAGAGCACGACGATGCAGTACTAATATTCTATGATTCAGAGTTTGGTTCACCACAATCTTACTTCGAGTCATTCGGTATTGACACATCTCGTGTATTACACACACCAATTGTTGATGTTGAGCAACTCAAGTTTGATCTTGTAAACCAACTCGAAGAAATTGAACGTAAAGACAAAGTCATTATCGTAATCGATTCTATTGGTAACCTTGCATCTAAGAAAGAATTGCAAGATGCTAAAGATGAAAAATCAGTAGCAGATATGTCTCGAGCTAAAGCACTTAAAGGCTTGTTTAGAATGGTAACACCATATCTAACTATGCGCAATATTCCAATGCTTGCTGTCAATCATACATATCAAGAGATTGGATTATTCCCTAAGGCTATCGTATCTGGTGGTACTGGTATTTACTACAGCGCAGACAACATCTGGATTCTTGGCCGTCAGCAAGTTAAGAAAGGCAAGGAAGTCAAAGGCTATAACTTTGTGATCAATGTAGAAAAATCACGCTTTGTGAAAGAGAAATCTAAAGTACCTATCACAGTATCGTGGGACGGTGGCATCGAGCAATACTCTGGCCTACTAGAAGTTGGATTAGCAGGTGGCTATGTTACTAAACCAAGTATGGGTTGGTATGCTAAAGTAGATCAATCAACTGGTGAACAAATGGACCAGAAGTATCGTGAGAAAGATACTCTAACTGCTGAGTTCTGGGAACCAATCTTTGCAAATACTAACTTTAAAGAGTTCTTAAAAGCACACTATTCTATTGGTCATAAGCCTATGTTGGAAATCGACCTCGACGAAGTAATTGAAGAAGAGGCCAGTGCGTGAGCGAAATAACCAAAGATGATTACGCATTAGTAGAAAATGACGGGTCGTTTTATGCAGAGTTCTATGGCGTAAAGTTTACTACTGGTAAATACAAAAACATAGTGGTAGTTTATGGTAAAGTAAAAGTACTTGAAGATGAAATAAACGACCAAGCTAAGCTATCGTTTACTTACGCTATTCAAGATCCAGCTGATTATGACATTGAAGAACTAGAAAAAGATGAAGATTTTGGCGAACATATGGGCGACATACTTACTCATTTTATCGCTGAATCACTAGAAAACCAAGAGGCACAAATTGGAACTATCGAATCACCTATCGACATCGATCCTGAGTCATTTACTCAATAATGAAGGTTATTGCCGTAGGGTAATACCATACATTAAAGCTGAGTATTTTGAAGGTACTCATAGAACAGTATTTGATATGATTGTGAAGTTTGTTCATCAGACGAATAAACTTCCAACGTCTAAAATATTGCAACTAGAGCTAGCTAAAATTAGCGCACCTGAAGAAATACTCAATAGCGCAAGTCAGCTAATCGAAGAAATACACACTAAGACTGATGTTGATACTGAATATCTAATTAAAGAATCTGAGAAATGGTGCCGTGATCGTGCTGTCTATAATGCGATCATGGACTCCATTCAGATTATTAATGGTGATAACAAAGAAAAGTCCGATGGTGCTATTCCAGAAATTCTATCTGATGCTCTCGGAGTATCGTTCGATCAGGCCATCGGCCACGATTACATCGATAATTCTGCAGAACGCTTTGAGTTTTACAACACAAAAGAAGATAGAATCCCGTTTGACTTGGATTACTTTAATAAGATAACAAAGGGTGGGTTACCTAATAAAACACTGAATATTGCTTTGGCTGGCACTGGTGTTGGTAAATCTTTGTTTATGTGTCATTGCGCAGCATCCATTCTACAGCAAGGTAAGAATGTTCTCTACATTACTATGGAAATGGCTGAAGAGCGTATCGCTGAGCGTATTGATGCTAACCTAATGGATCTACCTATTGAACAACTCGAACGAGTGCCAGAAAAAGTATTCAAAGACAAGATTGCTGCTATTGCTAAAGCAAGTATTGGTAAGCTAATCGTCAAAGAATATCCAACTGGCTCAGCACATACTGGTCATTTTAGAGCACTTCTGAACGAACTTAAAATGAAGAAGAACTTTAAACCAGATATGATTTATATTGATTACCTAAACATCTGCGCATCAAGTCGTATGAAGGCTATGGGTGGCAGTATAAATAGTTACACCTACATTAAAGCTATCGCGGAAGAATTGCGAGGCCTTGCTGTAGAGTTCAATGTTCCAATCATGTCAGCTACTCAGACAACACGTTCTGGTTTTGGTAACACTGACGTTGGACTTGAAGATACATCGGAATCTTTTGGTTTACCAGCTACGGCAGACTTAATGTTCGCTCTTATATCTACAGAGGAACTTGAAGAACTTGGCCAGATCATGGTAAAACAGCTAAAGAACCGATATAACGATCCTACCAAGTACAAAAGATTCGTAGTCGGTATTGATCGCTCCCGCATGAAATTATATGATGCAGAAGAGTCTGCCCAACAGGATCTTGTATCGGATCCTGCGGCAGACAAACCAATAGCAACGTGGGGTAACAATGAAAATAAAGACACGTTTGCTGAATTCAAAATCTAGGAGATTATTATGTTAAAATGGTTTAAAGAACGTACTGGTGAGAGAACTACCTTAGATGGTATGACACTCATGTTAATTTGTGGTTCAGTTATTTTGTTTGGCGGTGTTGCAAACTTACTAGCCTGGGCCGGGTTTGCATACGGCATTTACACTACGGTATCATCTGAAGATCCAAGTTGAGACCAAATTTAAGAGATTAGTCTCTTGTAGCCCTGTACAAAATCCTTATATGTTGATATAATAGTACCATAAATTAATCAAAGGATATTTACATTATGAAAGACTTAATTGAAAAAACCCAAGAGCTCATCTCGATCATGGAGAAACAATTACATGATCGTTTTGAGCACACCAGAGATACCGAAAGGTATACCTTCCAAGAAGGTCGTAACTATATCAAGATTATCAGAGAATCTGATCGTTACGACAGAGTTTCTCAATCCGTAGCTGGTTTTATCGTTAAGAAAGCTCCTAAAAAGCTTGATAATAAAACTAAGGCTCCATTTCAAATTGGCGATATGTTGATGGCTGCTGGTTTTAACAAACCTGCTACTAACTTCGCTAGAGGTAATGTTTTTAATTATGATCCAGCTGATATCCGCTGGACGGGGATTTAATTATGAGTTTAGATATTCTTGAAAGTGCGTTAAAAAGTCAATCAACTTACGTTTCATTTGAAGATGGAACGGAGTGGATTGCTCCCATTGAAGCTTTCTCTGTACTAGATAAGTATTTTTGGGAATTGGTAAACCATAGGCCAGTAAAGGCTATGGATATGGGTCATGATTCTAAATTTTTGGGAGCATAATATGAGTAAACTAAAGGACGTTTTATTTGATTCAGTTGAAACTATGAGCCTTGAGGAGTTTATCCTCGAGTGTTCTAATCTATTCGGCGGTGATGAATACGAAGCCAGATCATTCTGGTATCAAAATAATGTTGGAAGTGATATAGGTATTGATTATGAGAACTAATTCTTTTATTTTTACAGCTGATGTAAAGTCGGCTGCTGATATGCAACAGATTGAAATGTTGAGAAATTCAATTAAAGCTGTTAATAAAATGGCTAAGCAAACTGATACAATGAATCAATATCGCTGTGAGCATGGTTATGATGATTGGAAAGATGTTACACCTAAGTATCGTGTTTCCTTAATGGCACGCGGTCCACGCAGAGCAGCTGCTATTGCTGATGGCCGTAGTCCAAGAGCTTATGATTCATGTCTTCCACTAAGACACGCCGAAAGAATTGACGTATATGTCCATAATGCTCGATAGTTGGATAGTTAAAGTTACCAAGGGCGATACCACAATCGCCCAATGCCTCTATGATTCTAAGAAAACTGCATGGGAATCATATAATCAATTTAAAGAAAAAGGATATACCGTAGAGTTTAGTTTCAAAAAAGTATAAATAGATTAATAATAACTTATTTGTAAGGGACTTAGAATGCGCGGCTTTAAAACTTTTTTACCTGAAGATTTAGACGATTTGCAATACAGTGGTAGTGATACCACATTTGCGTTGTCTGTTCTTTCTAAGATTGACGATGAGATCGGCTCAATCAATACAGAAATTGAAGTAGATGTACGACCTGGAAAAAACAGTGGAAGAAAACTAGGCGTTAGTCAAAGAGCACTTGATAAAGATCGCGAAAAGTTTGCAGGCCTTGCAAGAGATATCATTGACGCACATCCAGATTTAGAACTAATGATGGATAAAGTTCCCGCCGCTCGTAAAGAAAAAGACTACGCTTTTGGCCATAAAGATTTAGAAAAATATGTATATGTTAACCTTAGACCATTAGGTGGCCGAAGTGCATTAGGTGATGATCCACATGAATTAATGACTGCAGCTCTATGTTTATTCCCTAGAGCACACAACATTACCAATTCAGATGAAATGGATGCATTGATTGAGTTAGTAAAAGGTAATCTGCGAAAGGTTAAAGGCTATAAGCAAGGTCAAGTAGATTCATTAGAGGGTAACTATTCTAATCTATGTCAAGCTGTATCCGCAGCAAATGCTATCATTAAAGCTGGTTATGGTAGTGCTGATATGCTTTATCTTACAGGCCAGGCATGGGACGACGACGTTACAGAATTTCAAAGAACTAAATATGGAATGAAAGACTTTAACTCTTCTGATTTTATTATTAAGAAAGGTTCAAATTACTGTGGTATTTCATTGAAGAAAAAGAGAAGATCTACTGAAGGTGATCCAACTCTTATTAATAAAGCATTCACCACTCTTCTAGCTGATAGAAAGTTTGATAAATTAAGAACACAAATTGATGCTGATGCCGGAGCATTCTATGTTCATGTCATTAAGGTAGCACAAAGGCTTAAAATTCTGTCACCTGAAATGCAAAAAGAGCTAAAGAAAAGCAGACCGACTTCTAAAAATTGGAAGCAATATATCCAAAGAATACCGAATGATCTAGTCAATAGAGTACTTAAAGGTAAGAAAACATTATTTAAAACTATGGCTAAAACCATTAATGATAATAGTGATCTAATTGCTAATCAGTTAATCCAATTAATTTTTAAATCAGATCTAAAAGAATTAAAGAAAGTTAACTTTGACTTTGCTCTTGTTACTGGTGTTGGTGATTATGGAGCTCGTAAAGGAGTTGTTGTTGAGGCAGGTGAATATAAAGACATCGAATCTTCTTCATCTCTAATAGACGATCTATTCAGTAAAGGTGATGCTAAAATGGTTTTAACGCCAGGTGCTACACAGGCATATGATCCTGGTGCAGGTGCTGCAAATCTTAAGTTTACTTTAATGATTGGCACTGTACAAATAGCACATATTGTGTTAAGATATAAGGGTAATTTCAGGGCAGCTCCAAACTTTACTGCTGAAATGACTTCAGAATTTAAAGCATTATTTACATAAGGAATATTAATGAAATCGTTAAAGAATTATTTATCAGAAGCAGCTAGTAAGAATACACACATGACTCACCTCGAAGATCTGATCATCGATGGTGGCGTTTCTGGTGCACGGCAAGCTATTATGGCATTACGTTCTTTACGTGATATGCTAAAAGGTAGCGCTGATTCTTCAGTTGACGTGACTGTTAAGTGGGACGGAGCTCCCGCCGTATTTGCAGGAGAAGATCCAAGTGATGGTTCATTCTTCGTTGCAAAGAAAGGTATCTTTAATGCTAATCCAAAAATTTATAAATCACATGCTGATATTGATGCTGATACTTCCGGCGATTTATCTAAAAAGTTGAAAATGGCATACGATTATCTTAAGCCCTTAGGAATTAAAGGTGTTATACAAGGTGACTTCATGTTTGATTCATCTGATCTAAAGAACGAAACAATCGACGGTCAGAGAATGGTGGTTTTTCACCCTAATACAATTGCTTATGCTGTACCAAAGGGATCAACAATAGAAAGACAAATATCGAAAGCTAAGATTGGTATCGTATGGCACACTAGTTATTCTGGTGGAACGTTTGAATCTATGAGAGCTGAGTTTGGTGGTAACATATCAAGTAAGTTAAAGCAATCATCTAATGTATGGATGCAGGACGCTACACTTGACGATCTATCAGGCACGGCTACTTTAACTGATGCAGAAACTGAAGCTTTAAATGCCAAGCTGTCGGCTGCAGGTTCTCTCTTTAGAAAAATCTCATCTTCGACCTTAAAGACTATTGAAGACAATAAAGAACTTAATCTTATGATTAATGTCTATAATAACACTAAGGTAAGAGCAGGTGAAAAAATTACTAATACTCGAGCTCACGCTGACGGTATGATAAAATTTATTCAAGCTAGATACCAAAAGCAGATTGACAAAAGGAGTAGTCAGAAAGGTAAGGACACACAAGCTGCTAAACGAGATGAAATATTAACGTTTTTTGACAAAAAGAACTTGAAAAACTTACAATTAATCTTTGATTTACAGAATTTAGTGGTAGATAGTAAATTAATCATTATAAATAAACTAAACAAACTAAACAAAATTGGGACGTTTGTTAAGACTAAATCCGGATTTAAAGTAACCAACCCTGAAGGTTTTGTTGCTATAGATCGAATGGACGGTGGAGCTGTTAAATTAGTTGATAGAATGGAATTTTCTACTAACAACTTTAGCAAAGATATTATAAAAGGTTGGGATAACCCCAACTAAATGGGATACCGAGGATAAGCATGTTAAGTTTTAAAGAGCATACTCAGCTGGAAGCTTTGACTAACCAGCAGCGTATGAAGGCTAAAATAAATTTCAAGAAAAACAAAGCTAAAATTATGCTTGGTCGCAAAAAAGCGGCTAAGAAACTCGCATCCCCAGAAAAACTTAAAGCTCGAGCCGTAAAGCAGGCACGGAATATTTTACTTAAAAAAATTCTGAAGAAAAGAGATAAAGCTGATTTATCGTTTTCGAGCAAACATAGTATTGAGAAAAAGCTAGCCAAGAAGAAAGGAGCAATTCAAAAGATTGCTAAGAAGCTTCTTCCTAAAGTAAAGGCAGCTGATCGAGCTAAGAAAAGGGGTGGTGCGGGTAAAAATGATTAAAAAGTTTAGTGAATTTGTAACAGAACAAAAGGGCGAGGTTACTATCGTATTTGGTAGATTTAACCCACCTACTTCTGGCCATGAAAAATTATTTGAGACACTAAAGAAAGTTTCCAAAGGTGGCATGTATAGAATATATGCTTCTAAATCCGAAGACGCTAGAAAGAACCCCCTCCCATTTAGAGATAAAGTAAAATTCCTACGCAAAATGTTTCCAAAGCATGCCAGAAATATTATGGCAGATACCGATACGCGTACGGTTATTGACGTAGCTCGTAAACTATACGATCAGGGTTTCACTAAAATGTCTCTGGTCGCAGGCTCTGACAGAGTAAAAGAATTTGAAATTCTACTTAATAAGTACAATGGCGTAGAAGCGCGCCATGGGTTCTACCAATTTGAAAGTAAGATTAAAGTAATCTCTGCGGGTGAAAGAGATCCTGATAGTGATGATGTTTCTGGCATGTCGGCCTCTAAGTTAAGAGCAGCTGCTGCCGACAACGATTTGGAGTTGTTTAGCAAGGGAATGCCAAAATCATACAAAGACAGTAAGGATTTATTTAATGCTGTAAGAAAGGGAATGGGATTAAAAGAATCAAAACTATTCCGTAAGCATGTTGAATTGCCAAAGGTTTCTGATACAAGAGAAGACTATGTAGAGGGTAACCTATTTGCTGAAGGTGATACTGTACAACTCAAAGAAACTAAAGAAATTGGCGAAATAACTACTTGTGGTGCTAATTATCTTACAGTTAAGTTTGAAGACAAAACAAAGAAAGTTTGGTTAGATCAAGTCGAATTAGTTGAGAAGCATTGTGGTAGTCGTAAAAAGAAAGTAAATGAAGATGATCCATGTTGGGATAGTCACAAGCAGGTAGGTATGAAAAAGAAAGGTAAGAAGATGGTGCCTAACTGCGTACCCAAAGAAGCTAAATCGAAAGACTATGATTCAATGACGGCTAAACAAAAGAAGAAGCACGATAAGCCAAGACCAAATGCACCAGAGAGTAAACACACTAAAAAGTTTAGACAAATGTACGGTGAAACACTTTCATTCGAAGAATTTAACATCAAAGAAAAAGTAGATGTAAAAGGTGCACTGAAGAAAAAGGCTGATAAATCTGGCATGCCGTATGCAATTCTTAAGCAAGTATTTGACAGAGGATTCGCAGCTTGGAGCTCATCTCATAGACCAGGAACTAATCCTACACAATGGGGATTGGCTCGGGTTAATTCATTTGCAACAAAGTCCAAAGGGACATGGGGCAAGGCCGATGCGGATCTTGCTAAAAAGGTAAGGGGAAGTTAATGATAACTTTTAAGGAACACTCAGACGTAGAAGAAAAATATAAAGGTAAGTTTCCACCAGATTTGGTAGCAGCTGCTATTAAAGTTGCTATGAGCATGGCTGGCAATATGACCGGTGCTAGCAAAAAGATCGAAGCTATGAAGCGCGGCTTATCTAAAGATAAGGTTGTGGCCGATACTTTACGATTGGTTAACGAAGGTCGTGAAATTTACGTTATGAAAAAAGGTAAATTTACGCGTACAGTTGACGGCAAAGAAGCTGATAAGATGAAGCGTAAAGGTTGGAAACTAATCGGTAAGAATGAATCAGTAGAGGAAGCTAGAAGAAAAAAGCCTAAACCGTCGGCCCGAGACCGCTTAATTAAATCGCTAAAAAAGCACGGGTACGACGTACATGCACGATCTAAGGCTGCTGATGCTGAAGTTAAAAGACTTAAAAAGCTATACAATATGGAATCAATTGAAGAGTCAATAGAACTCGATGAGTTTACTATCCCCGTTTCACTAGCAACAAAGATTCCATTCCTTAAGGATAAAGTATACCAAAAAGCTCTACGATACTATTTAGATTGGAGAAAGAAAAACCCTAAACAAGGTTCTATGGGTATCTCTAAAGCAGCAAGAGAATTTGGCGTAGATATTAAAACATTGCAATTGCAATTGCATAAACTTATAGATCTTGGTAAGCTGCCTAAGCATTTGGCAACTAATCCAAATATGCTAGGCGGTGGAGTACGTAATCCAACTCGTAAGAGCGGGTTTGGTCAACAATAAATAAATTAAAACTTAAAACTAAGGAGTTAATTAAGTGAAAACATTAAAAATAATCAGAGCAGAATTATCTGAAAAGGCCTACCGTCCAACCGGTTCTATGTCTCAGCTAGGTAATTTAGTAGCTCAGGCGTTTAAAAAGCACGTCGAAAAAGCTAAGATGTCACAGGTCGATGAAAAGAAGCTTACCAAAATGTGGGGTGATTGGACCTCTAAAAAAGGTGCAGCTTTAGTTCTCGATTATATTTCAAAGGCAGAAAAGAAAGCTAAACTTGAAGCTGGTTCAATTGCTGTTGCGGGTATGAAAGGTAAAAAGTTCGGCCAGTTTAAGAAAGAGGGTAGCTATTCTACCGATAAGCAAGATTATTATCTGCTAAGTAACGATTTCGTAGTTATGATCCAAGGTCCTACTGATGCTAAAGAACTTAAGCAAATGACTAAAGCTATGAAAGGTTCTTATAAGAGCACAGCAGCCGGTACTCTAGATGGTCTGATGGGCGGTGATGCTAAGTTTGGTCCTGGTCCTACAATCGAAATTAGAGATACATTTGGTATTATTATAGACGATAAGTAATATGATACCATTTGCGCAGTACATAACTGAAGCGGTTAAGGAAGGCGATACAGTACGCATTAAAAAGCAATATGCTGATTCGCCTCAAGAAGCTAAAGAGCTTTATACGGTTAAAGAGTTAAGAGGGCCAAGGGTTCTTATTACCCCTAAGGTTTGGAAAGGCCGTGGCATTAAGCCAACGGAAGCAGTACAACTAAAAATGATAGAGAAAGCGTAATATGTTAACATTTAAAGAACATATTGAAGAAGGATCAGAATCTTGGGAAGCAGGATTTAAACGTCGTGTGGTAAAGACGACCAAGCCTGAACATAAAGAAAAAGGATTTGAGTGGAGAATCAAGGGTAAAGATCGACCTGAGATATCTATTAAGTTGTATAAAACAAAGCCTGATTTTGCAGAGTTTAAGAAACAAATGAAGCGAGTTGCAGGCCATGAGTTTGGTGGATAATGAAAACGTTTAAAGAGATTCGCGAAGCAAAGGTCAGATGGAAGAAAGCAGGTCCAAATGGCGAAATAGAAGCCACCATTGGTGGGAGTCGATGGAAAATTGAGAAGGCTCAACATTCTCGTGGAGAATATCACGCAAAGAGTTATAATAAGAAAACTCGTGAATGGGATTGGGCGTTTACACAATCTAGTAAAAAGAGTGTAAAAGATGCCATCGAAGATAATCCAAATAGAGACTAAGAATGAAAACGTTTAAAGAACATTTAGAAGGATTTGCGTTATACGAAGGTTCAATGGTTCCATTGGAAAGTCCAATGATTGAGCTTGATGAAGCGGAATATAAAGGCCGAGAAGTTGAACTTGGCAGCCCATCACGCAATAGCGCTGATGGTAAAAAATACGTGGTATACGTTAAAGACCCGAAAACAGGAAATGTTAAGAAAATAACCTTTGGTGATCAGAAGGGTGGACTATCATCTAAAATTAATGATAGAGATGCTGCAGCAAACTTTGCATCACGTCACAACTGTGATACTAAAAGCGATAAAATGAAGCCAGGTTATTGGTCTTGTCGATTACCGAAATACGCAAAGGACTTGGGGCTTAAAGGTGGTGGATCTTACTTTTGGTAAACCTTATTGGGAAGACGCTGACGTAAGAACGTTCTTTCCAGAAATAGACGACGCAGAATATGTTTGGCATAGAGATGCCGAAGATAGAGAGATTGAAGTTTTAGAGGGAGAAGGATGGCAATTTCAAGTAGACAAATGTCTACCATGGTTGCTTAAAAAGGGAATGGTATTTGATATACCTGAAGGAGAGTACCACAGACTAATCAGAGGAGTAACTCCTCTCAAATGTAGGGTTATAAAACATGGCAACAGCTAAAGAACAAAGAGACGAACAATCACAACGTCTTGATAGGATTGAACAAAAAATCGATCATATGGCTGATGCTATTATTGCCCTAGCTCGCGCCGAAGAAAAGATCATTACATTAACAGATTTTGGTAAACAACAAGGTGAGCAAATATTAACTCTTATAAATAGAGTTGATAGATTAGAAAATTTGGTTAGGCAAAATGCCCAGACCGTACAAGTTATTAACAAACTATTCTGGATAATTACAGCTGCAGCCGCGGCCGCAATATCAGGAATGCTTTTTATTCAATAGGAGAAATAAAATGTATAACGACGATGTAACACGAAGCATTGCTAAGGCTGCACAAGAAGTATTAGAAGGCTACGGCAAGAAAAAAATGAAAAAAGAAGAAATGGACCCACGCGATCATGTTAAAGAGAGCGACGGCGTATTTGAAGTAGTTGATAAAGATGGTAAGACTGTAAAGGCTTATAAGAGTAAAGCAGCTGCTGAAAAGTATGCAGTTAAGAACCATGATAAGCTAATGGGTGAAGTTGCTGAACCAGAAGCCAAGGGCGAAAAAGATTTTAAAGCTAAACATAAAATCAAAAAATCTGGTGAAGAAGCAGATGGTGACGTTGTTAAAGAAAAATACCACGATGACGACGATGACGAGGAAGTCGATGAAATGTCTGATAAGCAAAAGAAATATCAGGCTTTCTTTAAAAAGGCTCTAAAAGAATTCGGCGTTTCATCACCAGCTGAGCTTAAAGGCGATAAGAAAAAAGAGTTCTTCGATTATGTAGATAAGAATTACGAAGGTGTTGATGAAAGTCTTATCGGTTCAATCAAAAAGGCTGCAGGTAAAGCTAAAACTGCTGTAAAGAGAGCTGCCATGGGTAAAGCGGGTAGAGCTAAAGCTGACAATGACGCAGCGTTTGATAAAGCTAGAGATCCTAAAGAGCGTATCAATAAGAAGAAAGAACAAATTAAAGGATACGTTGAAAAACTTAAAGCTGCCGAAAAGAAACACAAAGATGGCGAAATCGATGATGATAAGCTTGATGATCTTGAAGATTACTACAACGGCCTTATTAATAAAGCTGAAGATTATATCGATGAGCTTAGCTGAGGCAAATACGCAATAAACGTAGCATCATATATAATACATGATGAAAATATTTGACGAATTGACAAACCGAAACTTTAAACTCTTTGCCATGCAACACTACGATAATCCAGAGTGTACGGATGTCGAAGAGTTTAAAGAGGATTTAAACAGATTTAGATATCTTAAAAGATTACTAAGTCGATACGAAGCTGACGGCGATCTTCAGGAACGCTTGATACTCAATCACATAATAGTAATATACAATGTGTTTGGATTAGAAGCAGCAAATAGAATGGTGTGGTTTAAGTTGCAAAAGGAACATTGGACTTATATTAAACCATTCTTAGTGTTTTTAAATTTTTTACCAGTAGATGAAAAGGTTCATATTCCACTTGATCCATTCATTGTAGATAAACTAAGGAAGCTGTAATGGGTTTACTTTCAAGAGCAGGTGACGTAATATACGCATTTAAATTTTTGCGTACGCTAACTAAGCCTTGGAACAAGATGGAAGCATATAAGCTTGGTATTATCGACAAAGATGGTAAAGTGCTTAAAAAATCTAAAGAGCTAGAAACACCAGAAGAAAAATCTGCTTATACCATTTTTCATCGCTTGGTTTTTAATGTTAAGCGTTTGGTAGGTAAAGTACCTGGTGGTAAGTCTACAATAGGTTCATATGCAGCTGCACTATTTTTGATTAAAGAGCACACTCAATTAAGTGAAGAAGAGCTCGAAGCTGTTGTAAGCGAATTCCTAGAAGTTGATGAATTGCAAAGTTTAGAGGAAGCTACTTGGTTCCAAGAAAATAATAAACTAAAGCCAGGCGATTATAAACTAACTAAAAACGTAGCACATTTGTCTACTGGCGAAGTAATCGCATTCACTAAAGATAAAGTTATAGTAAATGAATTTTTAGAACCAACGGATAGAATCTTTAACCAAAATATTTACAAAGTAAAGCATGCTAAAACAGGTTTAGAAATATACATAACAAATGAGGATATCAAACGATGAAATCGTTTAAGGATATATGGCTACAGGCACTCGAAGATACGACAACAATGAGTGTTGATCTTACTCCTAGTAAGCCGTTAAAAAAGAAAAAGGAAAAAGTAGAAAGACGCTATGATGGCCGAACTAAAGAAGGTAAAAAATTCGTTGAAAGAATTATGGCCAAACGACAAGCGAGAGAATCCAATAAAGTAGAGAAATAATATTATGAGTAAAATTTTGATTGGAGTGATTGTTATTATGGGTTTAGGAGGATGGTTCCTCTATAATAAGAATGTTGAGTTGCAAAGGCTCAATGTAGCTTATGAAGTAAGAGATGCTGAGCAAAAAGAAGCAATAGCTGCTGTTCAGGAAAATCTACAAAAAACCACGAAAGCACTAACCGGTCTCCAGGTTAAAAACCAACAATACGAAGCAGAAATGGCTGAATATCTTGACATATTCAGACGACACAATATTGCCAAATTAGCAAGTGCAAAACCAGGTATGATTGAGCTTCGATTTAATAATGCAACAAAGGAGGTATTCAATGGTATTGAAGAGGATAGCGCTCGGATTAGTGCTCTTAACGACTAATGCATGTTCGTTATTAGGGCCAAAAGAAGTAGAAGTAATTACCAAACCTATTGAAATAGATATAGTACAACCTGTTCTTCCCCGTCCACTTGATCTTAAAGAGCCTAAATGGTATGTCGTTTCTGATGCTGTTATTATAGAAAACTGCATTAAGAATCCAGAGACTAAGAAAAGAGATTGTAAGCTTGGAAAGGAAGATTTGTACCCTGAAGGATATACATATCTAGATAAATTCATTGATGATATAAAGAAAAAACATGGGGGTGATATCGTATTCGTAGCCATGAGTGTTGAGGATTATAAGCACATGGCGTATAACACACAAGAACTAAAAAGGTATATTAACCAATTAGGCGAAGTGATAGTATATTACCGGAACGTAACAATAAACGACGCAGATGCTGCGGCGGTAGAAATACAGGTAAAAGAAAATGAAAATTAAAAAGAATATGACACGATGGGAAAGAGCTTTGGTTGCTTCTCATCTTTCAGCAATTGCTTATATGAATGCGACTAAAGGTCAAAAAGCGTGTAAAGCATTAGGATTCACAAAGGCACGATTGATTGCAAAAGATGGTGCTGAAGTATTAGTAGCATATAGCCCTAGTTCATTATGGTTTGCATTCAGAGGAACTGAACCAACTAAACTAAACGATGTACTAGCTGATCTTAAATTTATTAAACGACGAGCAGAGATTGGTGGTAGAGTACACGGTGGTTTCCAAAGCGAAGTAGATGAATTATGGGATGAGCTAGAAAAAGAAATCAAGAAGAACAATAAGCTAGCTAAACCAAAAGAGTTATATGTCACAGGTCATTCCCTTGGCGGAGGTATGGCAACAATTGCAGCGAGTCGTTGTAAAGCTAGAGAAGTTTATACGTTTGGTTCACCTCGAGTTGGTAATGCACGATTTGTTAATAACCTGGATTGCCCTCACTATCGCTTCGTTAATAATAACGATATCGTTTGTAAAGTACCACCTTGCTTATTCTTCTTTAAGCATGATGGTGAACTCATTTATTTCAACGCCTATGGTAACATTCGTGATTTAGGCGTATGGCAAAAAGTAAAAGATATGTTCCGTGGCATTTGGGCAGGCTGGAAGCAAGGCAAATTCTTCGATATGTTTACCGATCACGGCATAGGTAATTATGTAAATAACCTACAACGCAAAGTAGAAGGAGAATAATATGTCTTGGCTCGTCGCACTCACGTTAAAATCCATTCTTGGTTCAGTCATTGGTAGTTCGTTCTACCAATGGTTCCAAGATACCAAAGGTGGCATCTGGTTTCAAAAGAAGGTCGATCAATTTATGGAATACTTCGCTGAGAAGTATGATCTTGAAATGGCCAAAAAGGATGCCAAATTCCGTAAAAAGTTTCCACTACAAGCAGAACGCTTGGATCAATTAGAAGAAGATCTGGGAATTATCTGGGCACTACCAACAGTTCGCAAAGAACTATCTAAAGAACTTACTACTGAGTTGCAGAATATAGCACCTAGTGGTGAAATGCCTATTTGGGTAGAAAAAAGAATCAAAGATAAATCTAAATAATTGTTGTACATTCACAGTAAGATGTGATATAATATACATAATTAAATGATTGGAAATAATACTATGTCTATACAAGTAACGAAGCGTGATGGCACGTCTCAAGACTTTGACTTGGAAAAAGTACACAAGGTTTTGGAATGGGCTGTCGAAGGGATCGCTGGCGTATCGATGTCAGAGATTGAATTAAAAGCAAACATACAGCTATATGATAAGATACCTGCTTATGATATTCATGAGCTACTTATTAAATCGGCTGCAGAGCTTATTTCAGAGCACACACCAAATTACCAGTTTGTAGCTGCTCGACTTATCTCTTATAAGTTGCGTAAAGAAGTTTATGGTGATTATACGCCATGGACTCTAAAGCGTTTGATTATTGAGAATGTAAGTCGTGGTGTATACGATGGTTCTATTATGGAACAATATGAGCATACAGAAATTGATGAGCTAGATGCTTATATCAAACATGATCGTGACGATTCATTTACCTATGCTGGTATGGAACAATTCCGAGGTAAGTATCTCGTACAAGATCGTAGAACTAAGCAACATTATGAGACTCCTCAGATGCTGTATATGATGGTTGCTGCTACGCTCTTTATTAACTATCCAAAAGAAACAAGAATAAAGTATGTTAAGGACTACTATGATGCGATATCTCTCTTCTATATTTCGTTACCCACTCCAATTATGGCTGGTGTTCGAACTCCAACACGTCAATTCTCTAGTTGTGTTCTTATTGAATCCGGCGATAGTCTCGATTCTATTAACGCAACTTCAACAAGCATCGTAAAATACATCTCTAAGAAAGCTGGCATTGGCGTAGGTGCTGGTTCGATTAGAGCAGAAGGTGCTAAGGTTGGTGATGGCTCTGTAGTTCATACAGGTTTGATTCCATTCCTGAAGTATTTTCAATCAGCAGTTAAGTCTTGTTCTCAAGGCGGTGTTCGTGGTGGCGCAGCAACTGTTTACCTACCAATATGGCACTATGAGTTCGAAGATCTAGTTGTATTAAAGAACAACAAAGGTACTGAAGAAACTCGTGTACGGCACATGGATTATACATTCCAGTTAAACAAACTAATGTATGAGCGTCTAATCAGCGGGGGTGATATTACCTTCTTTGATCCAAACGATACTCCAGGTCTATACGAAGCATTCTTTTCAGACCAAGATAAATTCCAAGAGTTATATGAGAAGTACGAACGTGCTCGTTCTATTCGCAAGAAAACACTACCAGCTTTAGAAGTATTCCAATCATTACTAACGGAGCGTAAGGACACAGGTAGAATTTATGTGATGAATGTAGATCATGCTAACGACCATGGATCATTTGACGCAGAAGTTGCTCCAATTAAAATGAGTAACCTATGTTGTGAAATCGATCTACCAACCAAGCCATTGAAATCATACGATGATCCTGATGGTGAAATTAGCTTGTGCACATTATCAGCAATTAACTGGGGTCTGATTAATCACCCTCATGAGTTTGAAAAGTATTGTGATCTAGCTGTAAGATCTCTTGATGAGCTACTAGATTACCAAGACTATCCAATTAAAGCTGCAGAACGTAGTACGATGAATCGTCGTCCACTTGGTATTGGTGTTATTAACCTTGCATACTTCTTGGCCAAACGAGGAATGAAATACGATGAGTCAGCATTTGAGGAAGTCGACAAATATGCAGAGGCATGGTCATATTATCTCATTAAAGCTTCTGCAGATATTGCTAAAGAAAAAGGCAAAATTCCTTTAAATAATGAAACAAAATACGGTTCTGGAACGCTCCCAATTGATACATATAAGAGTGCGATAGATAATTTAATAGAGCATAGCGAACGTCTACCTTGGGATGCATTACGGTCTCAGTTGAAAGATACAGGTATTCGTAATAGCACTCTCATGGCATTAATGCCAGCAGAAACATCCGCACAAATTAGTAACAGTACAAATGGAATCGAACCACCACGAGCTTTGGTATCTTATAAGCAAAGCAAAGATGGTGTTCTCGCTCAAGTTGTACCTGGTTACCACCATCTAAAAAATAAGTACGATCTCTTATGGGATCAGAAATCACCAGATGGTTATCTCAAGATTTGTGCTATTCTACAGAAATATGTTGATCAGGGAATATCAGTCAATACGTCTTATAACCCTGAACACTTTGATGATAATAAAATACCAATGTCAGCGATGATCCAAGATTTAGTTACTGCTTATAAGTTCGGTCTAAAGCAGTTGTACTATTTTAACACCTTTGACGGTGCTGGCGAGATGAAGGAAGATCTACCTTCAGCTGTAGAAGATGCTGCAAATGTAATGTCTGACTACGACGAAGATTGCGATAGTTGCAAAATATAAAGGAACCATAAATGACAGTATTGAAAAAGAATAGAAAATCACATTTAGACAAGAAGATGTTTCTTGATGAGGCGGTTGATATTCAAAGATTTGATGAGCTAAAGTATCCAGCAATTGATAAGGTAACAGAAAAGCAATTGGGATTCTTTTGGCGACCAGAAGAAGTAGATATTTCTAAGGATAAGAAAGACTTCAATGGATTAACTGAGCATGAAAAGCATATCTTTACTTCTAACCTCAAAAGACAAATATTGCTCGACTCTGTACAAGGTCGTGCACCTAACCTAGCATTTTTACCTATCTGTTCTTTGCCTGAGGTAGAGAACTGGATTGAAACCTGGTCGTTCTTTGAAACTATTCATAGTCGATCGTATACACATATTATCCGTAACATTTATCCAGACCCTTCATTCGTATTTGATGGAATGCTAGATGTTAAGGAAATACTAGAGTGCGGTAAGGACATCGCACAATACTATGATACTCTTATTGAAGCAAATGAGAATAAAGATATTAGTAAGATGGATCATAAGAGAGCGATATGGATGTGCTTAATGAGTGCTAACGCTCTCGAAGGTATTAGGTTTTATGTATCCTTTGCATGTTCATGGGCATTTGCTGAGCTCAAGAAGATGGAAGGTAATGCTAAGATTATTAAGTTTATCGCAAGAGATGAGAACACTCACCTTGCTGGTACTACAATGATGATCAAGAAGCTATTACTAGAAGACAAAGACTTTGTTAAGATTGCAAAGGAAATGGAATCAGACGTAGTAAAACTATTTCAATCAGTAATCGAGCAAGAAAAAGAGTGGGCACATTACCTCTTTAGAGATGGCTCAATGATTGGCTTAAATGAGGCTATTCTAAAAGAATATATAGAATGGATTGGTTGTAAAAGAATGAGAGCATTAAGTCTTCACTGCCCTTATACTGTTCCACAAGCTAATCCTCTACCATGGACACAAAAGTGGATTGGTGGAAGCGATGTACAGGTAGCACCACAAGAAACAGAAATCAGCTCTTATGTTGTTGGTGGTGTAAAACAAGATGTTGACGATAACGTACTTAAAGGTTTAAGTTTATGATTAATATTTACGGAAAAGATCAATGCCCACGATGCGATATGGCTAAGAATATTGCAGAACAAGGTGGTATTGAATATGTTTATAAAAAGCTTGGTGTCGATTACACCAAAGATGAATTGTTAGAAAAGTTTCCAGGCGCAATGTCTGTTCCTCAGATTAGCTCAGATGATACGCCGATTGGTGGATATCCAGAGTTTAGTCGTTGGCTTCAAAATCAAGATAGTTAAGGAGATTAAATGCAAATACCGGGCCAAGTTTCATTAGAGTGTATTAACTGTTTTTCATCATGCGATATTACATTCGAAGATGATCCTCCAAAATTAGTACACTGTCCGTATTGCGGAGCTGAACAAGAAGTCGAAAGGGATTATGAATTAGACTTCAGCGAATAAAATGGATTGGATTTACGAAGGAAAAGAATATAACTTACCAGAAGATTGTGATCACAAACAATTATATGGATTTGTTTATTTGATAACTAACAAAGAGACAAGTCAGAAGTACGTAGGTAAGAAATTCTTCTGGTTTAAGAAGACTAAACCTAAGACCAAGACAAGAAAACGTCGCCAACGCTTATTAGTTGAGAGTGATTGGAAAAATTATTATGGATCTAATAAGCATTTAAAAGCAGATGTAGAAAAACATGGTGAGGGTCTCTTTACTCGAGAGATTCTTCATCTATGTAAAACTCGTGGAGAGTGTGCTTACTTAGAAGCTAAGGAACAATTCGATCGAGGTGTTCTTCTAACCGATGACTATTATAATGGAATCATTCAAATAAAACTTGGTGGTAATGCAATAAAAACCCTGTACAAATAGCAGAGAGTGTGATATAATATACACATTATGGGAAAGATAATAGAGTTTCCTTCGGGAAAAGTAATAGAAAAGCCAAGGGATGAGACAGAAATCCTTAACGAATATCTATGCGAAGCTGTAGACGTTGCGCAGCATCTGATTCTTACAATGAACGATGAGATAGAAAGGCTTATTGAAGAAGATGGCATTGATTGGTTGCAAGGTTTTAATATGAGAGACGAAGAGTATCCTGAAGCAAGAGATGCGCATGTGTTAGTTAATATAATGCACACAATGTTTGTCAGATATTTAGGACTTGACCATAGGTTACAAAAGGATGCTGATAGCTTCTATATTAAGCTAAAAGCATTAGAACTAAAAGATAGAATGGGTGAACCAGAAGAAGATGATATTACTTGATTATAGTCAGATAGCGCTAAGCAATATTATAGTGCAGAAATTAAATGATGAAAACATGATAAGGCATATGATTTTAAACAGTATTCGTATGTACAATAAAAAATACCGAGCTGAATACGGCCAAATGGTTATATGTGTTGATAGTCCAAACAATTGGCGAAAGACTGTATATCCAGCATATAAGGCAAACCGTAAAAAGAAACGCGATGGCTCATCTGATATGGATTGGCCAGAAGTATTTAGAATTATTAATACGATACGAGAAGAGTTACAACAAAACTTTCCGTACAAGGTGATACAAGTTGAAGGTGCAGAAGCTGATGATATCATTGGTTCTCTTACGCTACAAACACAAGAGTTCGGCCAGCACGAACCAGTAATGATTGTATCCTCAGATAAAGATTTTATTCAATTACACAGGTTTAGCAATGTTAAACAGTTTTCTCCAATTCAAAAGAAAATGGTTGCAGACAAGAACCCTCTCACATATATGTGGAATCATATTATGCGTGGCGATACTGGAGACGGTGTCCCGAATATATTATCCGCAGACAATACTTTTGTGGACTCACTCAAACAGACACCACTACGTCAAACCAGAATCGACGAGTGGATCGAGTCTTCAGATAGATTAAGAGAGGTCATGCCAGAAGAGATTTATCGCAATTACCAACGCAATAAAAAACTGATTGATCTAACAGAAACACCTGATGATCTAAATCAAAAAATTATAAATACATTTAACACACA
>Ga0181394_1000014_pt1 | contig 64611 bp, 105 predicted proteins | sample 17SPOviralmetaG_FD_130123 | JGI IMG/M metagenome (GOLD analysis project Ga0181394, IMG submission 130123) | Marine viral communities from the oligotrophic San Pedro Time Series (SPOT) site, San Pedro Channel, CA, USA - 17 SPOT_SRF_2010-11-23 | ecosystem: Environmental > Aquatic > Marine >...
GGAATACCCATGGGGCATATTACTCTACTAAGAGGACACTCCGATACAGGTAAAACAACTGCATTATTAGAAGGAGCTGTATCAGCACAACAAAATGGTATTTTACCCATTTTTATTATCACTGAGATGAAGTGGAATTGGGAACATGCAGCACAGATGGGGTTAGAGGTAAAGTTAATTAAAGACCCAGATACTGGAGAAATATTAGATTATGAAGGTAATTTTATCTATGTAGATAGAGAAACACTTCATACAATTGAAGATGTAGCTGCATTTATTATGGATCTACAGAATGAACAGAAAAAAGGTAATCTACCTTATGACTTAGCATTTTTCTGGGATTCAATTGGATCTATTCCTTGTGCAATGTCAGTTGAAAAACTAAAAAATAATAACGAATGGAATGCTGGTGCGATGTCAACACAATTTGGCAACACAGTAAACCAAAGTATTGTAATGTCTCGTAAAGAATCATCACCTTATACTAATACTTTAATTTGTATTAATAAAGTTTGGACTGCTAAAGCAGAATCACCTATGGGTCAACCTAAGATGATGAACAAAGGTGGTATGGCTATGTGGTATGATGCAACATTTGTAGCAACATTCGGAAATGTATCAAATGCTGGTACATCTAAAATCAAAGCGATTAAAGGTGGTAAGCAAGTTGAATGGGGTAAAAGAACAAATTTACAAATTGATAAAAACCACGTTAATGGTATTCAATCAAGAGGTAAAATTGTAATGACATCTCATGGGTTTATCCAAGATACAGACAAGGATAAGAATGCTTATAAAACATCACATTCAGATGAATGGTCTAAGATATTAGGTGGTGGTACATTTACAATAGTAGAAGACCAAGAAGACGTAACACCAATTCAGTACGACGAGTCATCTAATTAAAATAAAATCATGAAACATAAAGAATTATTTAACCTATTGGATTCTGTCCAAGAAGGTAAAGAATTACCTACTGCTAAAATCCATGATAAAGTACTAATATTAGATGGTTTAAATCTATTCTTTAGAAACTTTGCTATGATGAATATGGTTAATCCTGATGGAGTCCATATTGGTGGTTTGGGTGGGTTTTTCCGTTCTTTAGGTGCTATGATTAAACAAACAAACCCTACCTCTGTTTATGTTGTATTCGATGGAGCAGGTTCTACTTCCAACCGGAAAAACCTGCTCTCCGAATATAAGGGGACAAGAAATTTACAACGTATTACCAATTGGGATGCATTTGATAATATTGAAGAAGAACATGATTCTAAAATTGATCAAATCGTTCGTATTATACAATACCTTAAATTATTACCTGTAAAAACTACTATATTAGACAAGGTTGAAGCAGATGACATTATTGCTGTGCTAGCTGAAAAGCTAGTTAAAAAACACAACTCTACGTGTTTTATTGTATCAAGTGATAAAGATTTTCTTCAATTAGTAACCGATAAAATTATTGTTTATAGACCAATGGAGAAAGAATATTATACTCCAAAGGCAGTAGAAGAAAAATTCGGTTTATTACCACATAATTTTATCTTACATAAAACTCTACTAGGTGATAATTCAGATAATATTAAAGGAGTTAAAGGTTTGGGTGCAAAAGGTATATTTAAAAAATTCCCTGAATTAAAAACCCAAGAATTAACACTTCAAGATATTTTCGATATATCTGCTAGGAAATTTAAAGATCATATTGTATATTCTCGTATAATTCAGGAACAATCACGTATTGAAACTAATTATAAAGTAATGGACCTAAGTACTCCATTAATTGATGAGAGAGGTAAAGAGCATATCAATAAATTAATTGATGAAGATTTTCCTGATTTAAATTCTGAAATGTTTATTTCATTATATAATGAAGATAAATTAGGAGGAATGATTCGAAATTTAGAGTACTGGTTAAGAGACATTTTTGAACCATTAAAGTTATATAGTGAATGACATTAACATCGTTAAATCAATATGGTCACGATTTTCAAATAAAGGTTATATCTTCGTTGTTAACCCATAAAGGGTTTTTAACTAATATTCATGATATAATTTCTGAGGAATATTTTGAAAATCAAGCACATATGTGGACTATAAAAGAGATACTCTCTTATTATGATAAGTACCACTCAACTCCTACCCTTGAGGTACTAAAAGTTGAACTGCAAAAAGTAGAAAATGAAGTATTACAAATTGCAATTAAAGAACAACTTAAGGATGCTTATGTAGCATCTGATGATGATTTAAAATATGTCCAAGAAGAATTTACTAACTTTTGTAAAAACCAACAATTAAAAAAAGCATTAATGACCTCTGTAGATTTACTTAAAGGAGGTGATTTTGATGGGATCCGGTTTTTAATTGATAATGCTATTAAAGCAGGTAATGATAAAAATGTAGGACATGAATATCATAAAGATATTGAAGGGCGTTATACAGTGGATAGACGTAAAACAATCCCAACCCCTTGGGATGATTTTAATGGTTTACTTCAAGGAGGATTAGGTAATGGTGATTTTGGGTTAATATTTGGAAATCCAGGTGGTGGTAAATCATGGTCACTAGTAGCATTAGGTGGATTTGCTGTAAAGTTAGGTTATAACGTATTACACTATACACTTGAATTAGGTGAAGATTATGTAGCAAGACGATATGACGCTTTCTTTACTAAAATAGATGTAAGTAAAATACTTAATCATAAAGATGCAGTAGAAAAAGTAGTTCCGGAATTAGCAGGAAAGTTAATTGTTAAAGAATTTCCAACAGGTAAGGCAACAATCTCAACAGTTGAATCTCATATTGCAAAATGTACCGATCTTGGTACAAAACCTGATTTAGTTATCATTGATTATGTTGACCTACTTTCATCAAGAAGAAAAAATAGGGAGCGTAAGGATGAAATTGATGATATTTATCAAAGCACCAAAGGATTAGCTCGGGAATTAAACATCCCAATATGGTCAGTTTCTCAAGTTAATCGAGCAGGGGCACGTGATGAAATTATAGAAGGGGATAAAGCAGCAGGTTCTTATGATAAGATGATGATTGCTGACTTTGCCGCTTCTCTTTCTAGAAGAAAAGAAGATAAAGAACGAAACACTGGTAGATTTCATATTATGAAAAACCGTTACGGTAGAGATGGCCACACTTATTCAGTTTTAGCTGATACTTCTACAGGTCATTTTACAGTATCCCCTTATAGATCTGAGGAAGATGATGAAGAAAGGACTATGGTTTCTTCCCACCGTTCAAATAATTTCGACGTAGATACTACAAAGCAAGATAAATTTAAGTTGCATAGCAAACTCAAGGAATTTAATATTTAATTTTAATAACTAAGTAAAATGGCTAAAAAATCTTTATTACAAGAGCGTATCGTTTATAAACCATTCGAATATCAACAAGCATCTGATTATTGGTTAAAACAACAACAAGCACATTGGCTCCATACTGAAGTACCTATGATGTCTGATGTTAACGATTGGAAGCAAAATTTATCTGAATCCGAAAAAAATATTATTGGGTCTATTCTTAAAGGATTCGCTCAAACAGAAACAGTAGTAAATGATTATTGGTCAACATTAGTAACTTCTTGGTTTAGAAAGCCTGAAGTAATTAAAATGGCTGTAACCTTTGGGGCATTTGAAACTATCCATGCTGAAGCCTATTCTTTATTAAATGAAGAATTAGGTTTAGATAACTTTAGTGAATTTTTAGAGGATGAAGCAACAATGGCAAAAATTGAAGCTTTAACCTCTGTAAGAGATTCCCATGATGGTACCCCTAACTGGCATGAGAGAGCTAAATCATTAGCTATATTTTCAGCATTTACAGAAGGTGTAAACTTATTTAGTTCATTTGCTGTTTTACTATCATTTAAGTTAGATAATAAATTAAAAGGAGTAGGTCAGATTGTAGAATGGAGTATCAGAGATGAATCATTACATTCAGAAGCAGGTTGTTGGTTATTTAGGACATTAATGCAAGAACACCCTGAATTTAATACACCTGAATTAAAATCAGATATTGAAGAAGCAGCAAAATTATCTTTAAAATTAGAATTAGATTTTATTGATAAGGTATATGAAATGGGGGATTTAAAAGGTTGCCCAAAATACGATTTAGTATCTTTTATTAAACATAGAGTAAATACTAAAATGGGTGATTTAGGATATGGTGCTATAGTAAATGGTATTGATCAAGAAGCAGTTAAAAGAATGAAATGGTTTGACAGCTTATCAGCTGGGAAACAACACACAGATTTCTTTGCTAATAGAGTAACAAATTATAGTAAAGGTGTTCAAAATTGGGACGCAAACGATTTATTTTAAAATATGGAAAATAACGCATTACAAGTAGATTATAGTGAATGGGAAGCTGGAAAACAGTTCCCGGCTTGGATGGATGAAATCTCTCTTGCTACTATTAGCAAGGGGTATCTTCTCCCTGGAGAAACTGTAAGAACAGCATATAAAAGAGTTGCAAACGCGGCAGCAACCCGACTTAAAAAACCAGAATTAGCTAGTAAATTTTTTAAAATTATGTGGAATGGGTGGTTAGGATTAGCATCTCCTGTTTTATCAAATATGGGTACTGATCGTGGTTTACCTATTTCATGTTTTGGTGTAGATACACCTGATTCAATACGTGGAATCGGTTTAACTAACGCAGAACTAATGAAACTCACCGCCTCTGGTGGTGGTGTAGGTATCTCGTTATCCCGCATTAGAGAACGTGGTACAGGTATTACAGGCAATGGTAAAAGTGAAGGTGTAGTACCATGGGCTAAGATATTTGATTCATCTATCATAGCAACAAACCAGGGTAATGTACGACGAGGTGCTGCATCTGTAAATCTAGATATTGAACATGGTGATATAGAAGAATTTTTACAAATCCGTAGACCTAAAGGTGACCCTAACAGACAATGTCTTAATTTACACCAATGTGTAGTAGTAGGGGATAGCTTTATGCGTAAACTAGAAAACCGTGACTCAGAAGCTATGGGTAAATGGGCTACTGTACTAAAATCTAGAATGGAGACTGGAGAACCTTATATTATGTACAAGGATAATGTAAATAAAGATAATCCTATTGCTTATAGGTTAAATAATCTAGAGGTAAGTATGACTAATATATGTTCTGAAATTACACTATTTACCGATGAAGAACATAGCTTTATATGTTGTTTATCATCTATGAATTTAGCAAAATATGATGAATGGAAAGACACAGATTCTGTTGAATTAGCTACTTGGTTCTTAGATGGTGTAATGCAAGAATTTATTGATAAATCTAATGGTAAGGAAAGTTTAAAAAGAACACATTCACATGCTAGAAAAGGTAGAGCTTTAGGTTTAGGAGTAATGGGTTGGCATTCATTTTTACAACAAAAACAATTACCATTTAATTCAGTAGCATCTACAGCTCATACCCATAACATATTTTCAGATATTAGATCAAAAGCTGAAAAAGCATCTATGGAATTAGCTCAAGAATATGGTGAACCATTATGGTGTAAAGGAACAGGTATGAGAAATACCCATTTACTTGCAATTGCCCCAACAGTATCTAATTCTGTTATTTGCGGTGGTATTAGTGCTGGGATTGAACCACTACCAGCCAACATTTATACATTTAATGGTGCTAAAGGGACATTTATTCGTAAGAATAAAGTACTACAGGAAATTTTAATTTCTAAAGGAGAAGATAAAGATAAATGGTGGGACCAAATGCTTCAAGAGGATGGTTCAGTCCAAGGTTTACCTGATAGTATCTTAACCCCAGAAGAAAAAGAATTATTTTTGACCTTCCCAGAAATAAATCAATTAGAATTAGTAAGACAAGCTGCTATTAGACAGCGATATATTGACCAAACACAGTCGTTAAATTTAAGTTTTGACCCTAATGATTCACCTAAATGGATTAATCAAGTTCATTTAGAAAGTTGGAAATTGGGTATTAAAACACTTTATTATTTGCGTACTGATTCCGTAATTAAAGGTGATCTAGGATCTAGAATGGCTGACTGCATCAGTTGTGATGGATAATAGATATTTTTGATTTTCTTTTTAAAGGGTGCGAAAGCACCCTTTTTTTATCATATGTATTACCAACAACAACAAACAGTTCTTCCCCAATAGTTATCCAAACGTTTTTTCTGTAATGGTTTCTAATTGTTGCTAAACGCGCAGTAATTATGAAATGGATATTAATAGCTCTAAGTTGCTTATTAGGGTTTATAGCTATAGGTCAAGACCTTAATATAAGCAAAGTAGAAAATAAGATTGCACTAGGCGATCTAGTAGGTAATAGAGATCTATCTTTTGGCGTTAAAAACGTCTTAGAAGAAGTAGTTCAAGATTATGGCTACGATCTAAATCCCAATTCATCCTTACAAATTACTGTAGAATTATTGTTCTTTGATGTACAAAAGAATAATGTTCAATTAGCGGTTTATGGTAAAAACATAGATGTTTACCAAATAATAGCAAGAGCCACTTTATATAAAGATGGTAAAAAGAAAAAGAAAATAGTAGCTAAAGGAACAGCTAAATCTATATCAACCTCTACCTTAGTAATAGACAAAGGTGGAAAGTTTTCGCAAGCAAATGTTTCAACAGCTATAAAAAAATTATGTGAACAATTGATTGATAAATTAAAATTATGAAAAAATTACTTTATATATTAACTTTATTACCTTTAATAACATTAGGCCAATCATCAACTGATGGGATTGATGTTAGTTTAGAATTTAGAGGTACTACAAGTGGTGAAACTGATATTTCTAAGGTACAAGTAAATGATACTATTGTTTTAGGGGTAAACTTAAATGATTTATCCGCTTATGATATTACTTTTATCCATGCTGATATAGAATATAATAAAAATGCTTACACCCTATTAGACCCAGTATGGAAGATTAATGGAGCCAATAATAGCCACTTCTTTTTTACTGATACTAAATGGTCTCCTAACCCAAATTATGATGAAAATGATTTATGGGGCCAATGGAGTGGAGGAGGAGGTTCATATAATTCTGTCGCTGGATGGGATGTAGGTCACTTTACTACTCAAAATATAAATTCATTTAGTGGTGATTATATTGAACTAGAATTTATTGTTAAAAATACTGATGTATCCAACTATTCTAAAGCTATTAATATTACAATGGCTAAAATAGATGATAACAATCAAAATTATACTCATCCCGCCGGATCCGTAAGAGCCCATCCAACACAACAAATATCAAATATTCCATTAGAGGATTTTGATAACAACGTTTATTTAAAGGTAGATTTTAGCTCTAATGTTAATCCTACAAAAGTATTAGTAGAGGTTATCCAAATAGAAGGAGAAAATAATAATTTATTAACAACCCTTACTTTAGATGCTAATGGAGAAGCTAATGTAACAGAATATTTAAACAGTTCTTCTTCCAATTATAGATTTCATTTTAAATGGGGTGGAACAGAAGAAGAATGGCAACAATTAAAAGATAATGCTATTACAATTTCTGATGCTGTTTTAACCTTAAAAGAAACAGGTGGGTTTGACCATGGGCAAACAGGTAATGCTTATGATTATGCTATTCAATATTTAGCTACTGATTTTGATACTAATGGATCAATTACCAGTCAAGATTCTTATGATTTATTAGCTCATGTTTTAAATGTACAAGATGTATTTGTAAAATATATTGAAGATAAATTTGAATCTGGAATGGCGGTTGTCCCAACTTCAATTTTTAATAGTATTACTGTAAATAATTGGATGGATGAAGACTTACCTGATGTTGGTGATGGGAGCTTTTCAGTAGATTTATCAAACGGTGATGTTATTTTAAGTCATAAAACTGCCCTATGGGGTGATGCTAACTTATCACATGGTGTTGCTCCTGAAACTAATGGAACATCTACATCACAATCAGCAAGGGTAGCAATGTCACAAAGATCATATGGTTTAAAAGTATTTTCTGATGCTACTATAGATGCAGAATATAATAGTGAATTAACTGATACTGGCATAAAAGTAACAGTTAAAATACTATCTGAAGATACTTCCGCTTTACAATTAAAATTAGATTATGATACTACTAGATTAACATTTAAAGAAATAGTATTTGATACAGGTAATGTAACTACTAATTTTGGGAATGAAAGCAACGGAAGAATCAGTATGGGGTCTATTAATCAACAAGGAGAAGCAATTCCTAAAAATTCTACATTTATTGTAATTTTTGAAGGTAATGTTTCATCAGCTGCAGGATTAATTTCTATTGTAAATACAGATGCAGCTAGTATAGAGGGTATTCAACAACATTTAAAACTACAATAATGAAAAAACTATTTTATTTTTTAATATTTTTACTTATACTAGGGTGTGCTAAAGATGAATTTGAAACTCCTCTTATACCTGATAGTAATAAACTAGAAATTGCATCTCTTGAAGGGTTAAAATTTCAAGGAAGTGATATTACTGATGGGTCATTATGGAATTTCAAAACACAAAACCCAGGGTCATATAACTTAGAAATTAAAAATCACTTTGGAGAATTAATATCTAAAAGTATAGTAAACGCTAAAATAGGGGATAATGTAAATGAATTTTACACTAAATCCCTTAAAGACGGAGATTATACTATTTTAATTATAAAAGAAAATAATATCATCCATAAACGAAAATTAACAATTAGGTAATGGCTAAAAAAGATACATTTTTTTCAAAAATCAAAACCCAAATTATAGCTGGTGTAGGGGTTGGTTTAACAGCCCTAGGAACACTGTTTATAGATGTGGTTAAAGAAAAATTAGGACTTGAAGACGAAGAAACAACTACTGAAGAAACAACTGGAGTTTCACAATCAGTAAATGTCACAGGCCCTGAGATTATAATTAATATTCCAGAACAAAAAACAGATACAGTCGTTAAGAAGGTATATGTTAAACCAAAACCCAAATTATCTGAAACTGAAAAAAGAAAGGAGAAGATAGATTGGTAGTTATATCGCAGTAAAAAAAAGAAACCGACGGCGGCAACCATCGGTCTCTAAAATTAAAAGAATCCGATTAAGTAACTTTAAACAACAACAAACATTATGAAACTCATGAATCCTTTTATTACAATGTATGAAAGCTTTTCCGATGCGACAAGCTCTCTTGAAAAAGCTGTTTTAGCTGTATTATACATATGGGCAGCAACATTAATTATTTTATCAATTAGTGGGATAATCGCAATTACTTATGAATTAATTGTTCATCCTTCTACATTTGACAACGCAACTTGGGGTGTTTTTGACACCCTTGGCTAAAAAGCTATTAGCTGTATTTTTATTAATTAGCAGCTATAACTTTGCCCAAGTTATTGGTAAAACAACAACTGAAGATTATCAAGCAGGATTTGAAAAACAAACCTCAATTTTCTCAATTCCAGAGTATGATGGTGATCCCATCCCTGTTGCTTTACTTAATATAGGTGTTACAGAAGACGTTTTATCCCAATATCCAGAATTAAGAGATAACAGAGTTGGACTTGGTCTAACTAATATAACTGTTGCCTTTTTAGACGAAACCTGGAGGTTTGAATTTGTAGAAACCAAAGATGCTATTAAAGATAGAATGGTAAAACAATACCAAGCATCTCAAAAAGGGTTTACTGCAAATCAAACTGATATAATGGGTAAAATTACTTTAGCTAAATATTTTATTTATGTTGAAGTATATGACTATTCTGTATCCGAAGATGAAACTGTAAACTTAAAAGATGGAGTAAAAAATACTCTTGTAACTAGATTAGGTTTACAGATTAGAGCAGTAGATGCTGAAACAGGACTTTATATGACAGGTTCTGGATTAGGTAAAGCTATTACTACTAGAGAACTTACCCTATCAAACTCAGACAATTTAGACGAAGTTAAATTTAATTCCTCTTCTATTGGTATTACAACTAGAAAGGCATTAGAAACTGCTGTGGCTAAAATTGTAAAGAGAATGATCCGTAAGGGCATATTTGATCACTAATTGTTATGAAAAAGTTACTATTAGTTCTATTAATTACTGCGATGGGAATGTTCGAGGGCCATTCACAGGCCCTCGTTCAAACCTATACCGACCGTTGTACAGGACAAGTTAGTGTGTTTACTGTACCTTTAAATGGTCAAACAGTAGTAGCTTTTTATAACAGATCAAAAACATTCACAGCACAACAATTTACAAATGGAGAACTTCAGGCATGGTTAGAAGAAACCTATGCCTGGTGGCAAGCATTATCACCTTGTTCTACAGGTAATGCTAACTCCCAAACAACACAACAAACAACAACAAACGCAACTACAAATGCTACTAATGCAGCAGCTAATGCTACTAGTGGAGCTACCCAAAATACAGGGGCAACTACTACTGCATCTACAGGTGCAACTGGGGCTGCAACTACAGGTAATACAAATAATACTAACTCAAATACTAACACAAATGGCACATCTAGCGGAAATACTACGTCATCAAACTCATCTTCTGCTCCAGATAATTCCACTTCAAACACGTCTAATGATTCATCGTCTTCATCTTCTGGTAATACATCTACAGATAGCACATCAGGGAGTGGAGATGACCAATCTAGTAATTCGTCGAATGAGTCATCAAGTAACACAGATGGAGATACTCAAGGTGAAGGGGAAAGTGGAAGCAATGAGAGTAATGAAGGAAACGATACTTCATCGGATCAAGAAGAAAATAGTACAGATTCGGAAAATCAAGAATCAGAATCAGAATCTGAAGAAGAAGAAGAAACTAAAGAAGAATCAAATGAAGAAGAATCTAACGAGAGCTCAGAAGAGGAATCGGAAGAAGAATCAACTGAAGAAGAATCTGAGTCCAATGAAGATGAAGAATCTGAAGAAGAAGACTCAAAAGAGGAAAGCAACAACGAAGACGAAGAGGAGGATGATAAGAAGAAAAAGAAAAAAAGAAGTCTTGCTCCTCCAATCATCTCTGCCAATGTAGTAACTATGCAAATGGTAGATGGGATGCTTACCAATGCTGCTTCATTTGGGTATTCCCAATCTTCTCTAACTGGAGTAGACACTTACTCAGCTAATGCTATGGTTTGGTCTAATTTAAAACAATTTAGTTTAAATTTATCTAGAAGCCGTGTAATATTTAACTGGGATAGACCTATAGAAAATATAGTACTAGATGAAGAAACTTTAGAACCTTATAATTTTGGAACCACTTATGGTCAAGGTTCAATTATGAAAGTAACTTCCATATCAGGAGGTTATATGAAAATGTTTTCTACTCATATAGCAACAATAGGAATAAGTGATGTATTTATGGGTCAAAAAGATAATGCTTGGAAAGGATTTGTAGGAGGATGGGCTATAACAGGTATGGGAGTATTTTTAGAAGGAGGTAATGTTGTAACAACAGCAGCCCTCACAGCTTTTGGTACTAAACCATTTAATTTTAAAAAATTACCTAGAGTAACAATTTCCCCAATGCTTGCTTATTCTATGTCTCCTGTAACTTATGATTTTGATTTAAATGAAATTATATTGTCTAAATATGGAACTTGGATTGTAGGGAGTAACTTTGACTTTAATCTTACTCAAAGATTTAGAGCAAACCTTGGAGGAACATTGATAGGTAGTACAATGCCTGATATGCCTTTATCTTATGCTTTAACTATTGGTTCCAAATTTCAGTTTTGATATGTATAATTATGGAAAAAGAATATAACGTTATACTTAAAAAAGGAGTTGATTATACCCAATTTGGGGAAGAAATGATCACAATTACTGATAAAGATAACATTCCTAATAGAGAAATTGAAATTGCAAATTCTAGAATTGGAAGTTATCGTCAAACCCATTATTATTTAACTGATGTCGAAGCAGATGAAGTGCGTAACCACCCAGATGTTTTAGAAGTTGAAATACCCCCCGAAAATAGAGATGATATTGTTTTAATGCCTTATGCTTTTCAATCTGGTAGTTTTCAAAAAACAACTTCTGATAGTGGAGCATTTTTAAACTATGGTCTTTTAAGATGTAATTCTTCTACAAATAATTATGGTACATCTGATTTTGTTGAAGGAACTTATGATTATATTTTAGCAGGAGAAGGGGTAGATGTTGTAATCCAAGACTCAGGAATACAAGTAGATCATCCTGAATTTGAAGATGAATATGGAAACAGCAGAGTTGTTGAATTAAATTGGGCAGATGCTTCAGGATTAAGTTTTACTCAAAATGCAAATTTTTATAGGGATTTTGATGGACATGGAACCCATGTAGCAGGCATAGCAGCAGGAAAAACTTATGGGTGGGCTAAAAAAGCAGCTATATACTCAGTCAAAGTATCAGGTTTAGAAGGTTCAGGAGATGGTGGTACAGGTATTTCTACTACTTATTGTTTTGATTGTATTAAACTTTGGCATAGAAATAAACCTACCAACCCTGAAACTGGGCTTAAAAGGCCAACTATAGTAAATATGTCTTGGGGGTATGGTACTTCTTTTGCTAGTGTTTCTTCTATTAATTATAGAGGTACAACTTATAGTAGTGCTAATGATGCTAATTTTACAAATACTTCTTCTAATTGGTCTCATTTAGAAAATACTTATGGAATGAGGGATCAATATTATATATTTAATGGTCACATAATGAATACCAGGATTGCTTCTGTTGATACTGATGTAGAAGAACTAGTTGATGAAGGCGTACATGTTTGTATAGCAGCAGGAAATAGAGCTTTTAAAATTGATAAACCAGGAGGAGTAGATTATAATAATACTGTTACAACAAATCTTCAAACAAACCATAATTATCATAGAGGTTCTTCACCAAGCAGTGAAACAGCTATACTAGTAGGTTCTGCAGATAAAACAGTTTATAGTACAACATTAGATCAAAAAGCAACTTATTCTGAAACAGGCCCAGGGGTTGACATTTATGCTCCTGGTACTTACATATCTTCTGCCTGTTCAAACACAAACAAATTTTCGGCCCCAGCATATTATGCTGATAGCAATTTTACACAAGTAAATATTAGTGGAACTTCGATGGCTTCTCCTCAAGTTTGTGGGTTAGGAGCACTCCACCTTGAATTAGACCCTGGTTTAACACCTGCTGAATTAAAACTTAGATTAGAAAGACAATCTACTGATTTAATATACAGTTCAGGTAGTAATCCAGATGACGGATTTGATTATGGAATTAATAGGAATTTATTAGGAGGAGAAAAAAGGTTTATGCTTAATAAATATGTCCAAAGAACAGCTGGAAGTATTGAAAATGTAAATTTAAGCGTAAGTTACACATTAGTTTAATATTTATAATAAAATAGTAAAATGAATTCAACAAAAAATGCTCACCGCAATAGATTTGTAATCACAGCGGTAATTTTAGCAACATTTTTCCTTATTATGATGGGTATTGGTGGTGCTATATTAGGAAATGGTGATACCCCTTCTATTGAACAAGAATGGAAAGAAATATTATTATTAGTATTAGGTGCTTTTTTAGGTTCTTATTCTAGAGTAGTAGATTTTTGGTTTAATGGAAATGATACTAACATGGATGGTAAACCTGACGCACCTATTGCCGAACCTTGTGATTGTGACGAACCAAGTGATGAACTAGATAATTTATATTAATATGCCTATTAAACCAAAAGGAATTATACTCCACAGTATGAGTGAATATCTTATATGGGAGGGTAAAAAATTAACCGCTAAGTCCTTTTTAAAAGAATTAGGACTTTCAGTACATGGATTTATACACCCTGATGGGAAGTATGAAAAAATGGTATCATCTCCCGGAAAGGCATTCCATGCAGGTAAATCACTACACGAAGGGCTTTCAGGTTTAAACTCTCATTATTTGGGAGTAGAATTATTAGTACCAGGTGTAAATGATTATAGTTCATTTAGTAAAAAAATCCAAACCCCAGGAACTTATTCTCAAGCCCAGTTTGATACCACATTAGAGGTATTTAAATACTGGATGAAACAATTTAATATCCCTGCTTCTAGAGTAGTAAGACATTCAGATGTATCCGGAGATAATGTCAGGGGTGCTAGGAAAGGTAAAACAGACCCTGGTAGTGCTTTTGATTGGGAAGCTTTCCAAAATTGCCTAACTTAAAAATAGGTTGTCTTTTACCTATTAATTTGTTATATTTATTACCATGCTTAAGAATTTAAAACAAAGTTTATTTCCCTTTGTAATAGCGTTTTCCGCCCTGTCGGTATCTGCTTCGGCCGCTTTCTATTCAGTAAGTGGCCTTAGCAAACTCTTTGCTGGTGCTTCATTTGAAGTAATTGTAATGGCGGGTTCTTTAGAAATATCTAAATTAGTTATAGCATCCTTACTTTACCAGTATTGGGACACGTTAAATAAATTACTTAGAACGTATCTCTCAATAGCTACTGTAATACTTGTATTAATTACCAGTATGGGTATTTATGGATTTTTGAGCGCGGCATACCAAGAAACCTACAGAGAATTAACTATTAAAAATAATAAAGTAGAATTTTTAGAAAATAAAGCTAATTTCTATAAAGATGATGTAGATAGATATGATGAAGAACTTAAAAGAATTGCTAGTAATATTTCTATTCTTAGTAACGCCAAATCTCAGTCGATCCAGGTACGAGACACCACGGTTTCTGGGGGCATTAGAACAACCATCTCCACTTCTGAGCTTCGGTTGGCTCAAAGGCGTATCGAAGTTGAAGAACAGAACCGTAAAGATATTCAAGCCAAAAGACAAGTAGCAGCTGATAGTTTACAAACATTTAAATTAGAGGTTTTAGATTTAGAAAACGATACAGATGTAGCAGGTGAATTAGGTCCTTTAGAATACCTATCAGGTTTAACAGGTACTCCTATGGATAAGATTATTAATATTCTTTTATTAGTAATCATATTTGTATTTGACCCATTAGCAATATCCTTAGTTATAGCAGCTAACTTTGCATTTGCTCAAGCATTCCCAAAAAAAAAGTATAGGGAAAATTTATATGGAGAAGAGGTTGAAATAAAAGAAGAACCTATTGAAGAAATAGAAGTTAAAGATGCTGAAGAATTAAAAACATCTAAAGAATTTTTAGATCAACTAGATAAAATAGAAAATCAAAAAAAAAACTCTTGGGAAATAATTGATGATGAACCCCATGATGATGAAGAAGAAGATGTTGAATGGGATGAACTTGATTTAAATAAAGATGGTGTTATTGATTTAGAAGAAATAAATGTAGCAAAAGCTAGAATTAAAGAACTTCAAAATACCTTAGCTACTAAATCTCTCTCAGGATGGAGAAGAAATAAAATAATAGCTGAAATAGATCGAATTAATTCTCTTCTTCCTAATGATGATTTAACAATTACTTATTAAAGTTTGGTTATTCAAAAAAAGGTTCGTATATTTACAGATAAATAAAAGTTATATGTTTGATCCACCCATGACGAGAAAAGCAGTAGATAAGCAACTTTCTCAATATCAAAAAATCAATTACAATCAGTTTCGTTGGTGGCGAATGTATCAATCAAAAAACAAGCCACTTGATAATCGCCAACCTCTTCGTGATCGTATACTGAATGGTGATTTTGATTTTTCATGTTATAAAGCACAGATATATTGGTGTGAATATCAATTAAATGATATACATGAAGAATGTCATCCTGATACTCAAAAATATTTAGAGAAAACAGCTGTATTAAGAGCTCGTAGAAAACGTTTAATTGAGGATTTCGAAAAAGATGAAAAGGATAGATTAGAATCCCTTATCAAAGAATTTACTCGTTATTATAGACTATCCAAAGAGCAGGTTATAGAAGAAATGGAAAATTATAAGGGTGATAGTTTATCTGAATTTTATTTTTATATAGAAGAAAAACATAAAATAATTCATATGCCCTACCCTACAATGCGTAGGAGAGGAAGACCATCAACTAAATCGTTACATATTAAATGATAGTATCACATGAAGTACCTCGCTGTTTGCTAACAGCATCCCCTGAGTTTAATGATTATGACTATGCTCTACCTCATTTGTTTGATCAAGATGAGGAATATCTGCAATATTTTAAAGATGCTAAAAAAGCAGGTCGTTATATTATTATGGATAATTCATTACATGAATTAGGAGAAGCATATAATCATAACAGGCTCCAACATTGGATTAAAGAATTAGAACCAAATGAATTTATAGTACCAGATGTTTGGATGAATTGTGCTCAAACCGCTGCTCAAGCTAAATATTGGTTACAATTCAAATACCCAAAAAACACTAAACCTACAGCTGTAATTCAAGGTGAGGATAAAAATCAAGCTTATTTATGTGCTAATCTATTACAAAATTTAGGTTATAAAAAATTATGTGTATCTTATGGTGCTACCTGGTATAATGATTTTTTCCCACATACAAACCCAGATATGGGGAAAGCATTAGGTAGAGTAAGGTTTGTACAGGGATTATTAAATTTATCTCAAATGAAAGATATCAAACTTCATTTATTAGGTTGTTCTATACCTCAGGAGTTTGGTTGGTATGATTCTCACCCCCAAATTGAATCAATTGATACTTCAAACCCAATAATGGCTGCTTTAGATGGTGTTATGTACACTGAAAGGGGTTTAAATAGTAAACCTAAAGCAAATATGAATGACCATTTTGAAATGGAATTTTTAGATGTGTGTTATGAAGATGTTTTACATAACACAACATTATTTAGAGAAATTAATGGAATAAAAAAGAGAAACTATAATGGCTAAACTAACAAGAAATGTAAACTACTGCAATTACAGATGGGAAGAATATGTGCTAACAGAAGAGGAATTAGCACAGTGGAAAACAGGTGATGAAGATCTCCAACAAGAAATCATAGACAATGCAGATTGGGACCTAGTAAGAGATAAACCAATTGATGATTATAGTGAACCAGAATTTGTAGAAGAATAAAGATATGGCAGAATTTATAAGACATGCATTAGGGCTTTGTGGAGAACACTACCATCCAAATTTATGGACACTTCTCATAGGAGGAGTTGGATTTTCAACTATCTTTTTGTATATTAGATCCTATATAAAATGTAAATTTAAACAAGCGTTAGCCTATACGCGAAATACCTGGCAATTTTTAAATAAATAAATTATGGCACATTGTGTAGTTAGTTTAAGTGGTGGAATGGATAGTAGCACCTTATTGTTAAGAGCTATCGAAAAATATGATACTGTAACAGGTATCTCATTTGACTATGGTCAAAAACACAGAGTAGAGCTAGAGAGAGCTCAATCATTAATTGATTACCTTGAAAGTAAAGGTCACAAAGTAAATTATCGTCAAATTAAATTAGATGGATTAGTAGATTTATTAGACTCAGCTTTAGTTTCAGGTGGAGATGATGTTCCAGAAGGACATTATGAGCAAGATAATATGAAAGAAACAGTTGTTCCTAATAGAAACAAAATGTTTGCTTCAATTACACAAGCAGTAGCATTATCAGTAGCAAATAGAACAGAAGATGTTTGTGATATCGCTTTAGGAATCCATGCGGGTGATCACGCCGTTTATCCTGATTGTAGACAAGAATTTAGAGATGCAGATGATGCAGCTTTTAGAATTGGTAATTGGGATGCTGATAGAGTAGGTTACTTTACACCTTATTTAGATACTGATAAATTTGGTATTCTACAAGATGGAGAAAAATTATGTGAAATTTTAGGCATTGATTTTGATGAAGTTTATAAAAGAACAAATACTTCTTATAAACCATATCCTTCAGGAAATAGTGATTATAAGTCTGCTTCTAGTGTTGAGAGGATTGAGGCTTTTATTGCTCTTGGCAGAAAAGATCCTGTACAATATGAGGATGAGACTGGAGAAGTTGATTACGAGGTAGCTAAGGAAGCAGTATTAAAAGTATTAAACGACCACAATACCGCTACTATTAAAGGTAGAGATTAGTATGGATGATTTTACCAACATAAAAAAGGATAGGCAAAATTTAGAACACATGCCTGACCAAAAACTACACCAGATTATTAGTTTTGTAAAATCTGGTGTTCGCATTTTAGGGTATGGAGCTCTATGGTTTAGTTTGGATACCGCAGTTATTTTACTTATATTTAGTGAAATAATTGGTATAGTTGAAGAATTGGTATGAGAAAAAAACGTAAAGGTCCTTATAGATGTGAGTTTGAACATTCTCCTACCTATAGACAAATACTTAAAGAAGTATCTAAAGGATACCAATTTATTCCTTGTGATAAAACCCGCAAGATAATTAGAGTTAAAAATGGAATTGAATGTTAAATATTAAATTATGAAAAAAATACTTTATTTTAGTGCTACTTGGTGTGGTCCGTGTAAAACATTAGGACCTATTATAGAATCATTAGCTGGGCAAATTAATTATGATAAAATCGATGTTGATAATAATCAAGATTTATCTATTGAATATGGAGTTAGAAATATTCCCACTTTAGTATTAATTGAAAATGGAGAAGCTAAAGGTAGATTAGTAGGAATACAATCAAAGGAATCAATTTTAAATTTTTACAATGGGTAAATTCCAATCAACAAAAGTATTTGATGGTTTTTCTACTGTGTTTAGACAATGGAAAGCAGATGAAACCCATTGTAGGTTCTTACATGGTTATGGGGTTTCATTTAAAATTTGGTTTGAAGGTGATTTAGACCATAGAAACTGGGTCTGGGACTTTGGTGGTATGAAAAGAGCTAAAGGTCAAATTGATGGTTTGTCTCCTAAAGAATGGATGGATTACATGTTTGATCATACTTTTATTGTTGCAGACGATGACCCATTTAAAGAATCATTTTTAAAAATGAATGAAGCAGGTGTAGCCCAAATTAGAATAGTACCTGCTGTTGGTGCAGAACAATTTGCTAAATTTGTATATGATAAAGTAAACACTTTTATATTTCCTGAAACAGAAGGAAGAGTACAAGTTGCAAAAGTAGAATTTAGAGAGCATGCTAAAAATAGTGCAATCTATACTGGATAGGTATATGTATTATAATAGTGACTGTAAAACCACTTTAAAAAATTAACAATATGACAAAACTCAAGCGTATTGAGGATTACGATAAAGTCCTCCCAATCTTAGAACTTTACACAGCAGTACAATCAGAAGGTAGCCGTCAAGGTTATCCTACTATTGTTGTTAGAACCACAGGATGTACCCATAGATGCTACTTTGGAGAAGGTGGCTGGTGCGACAGTTGGTACACTTCAATCCACCCAGAAAAAGGCCAATATACATTTAATGATATTATTAAAATGTATGAAGATCACCCTCATATTAAAGAGATGATGTTAACAGGAGGTTCTCCTACTATGCATCCTGCTTTAGTAAATGAGTTAACTCACCTAGCAAATGAAAAAGATATATTCATTACTATTGAAACTGAAGGATCTCATTTCCTTCCTACTGATTATCCTATTAATCTTCTGTCAATTTCTCCTAAGTTTTCTAATAGCGTTCCCGTTCTTGGTGTTGCTACCCCTCAAGGAGCAACTACAGACCAGAGAATGATTGATAGACACAATAAATTTAGATTAAATAATGAAGCGATTAAAAAGAGTATTGATTATCATTCTGACTACCATATTAAGCCTGTCCTTGACAAAGACCTTTCAATGGTGGGGGAAGTAGAAGACTTCCTAAAAGAATTAGAAATACCTGATGATAAAGTTTGGGCTATGCCTGCGGGAGATGATAGAGAATCTTTATTTGAAAGTTACGGACCTGTAATGAACTTTGTAAGAGACAGAGGATGGAGATATACAGGTAGAAGTCACATTATGGCATTTGGAACAGAAAGGTGTGTCTAAGCAAGAAGCCCTTCGTATATTAGAAGAAATCAGGGAAAATGTAAATACATGCTGTGCCATTACTATGGAACCAGATGATGTATTAGTATTAATTGATAAATTGGAGAATTATATAAATGGAGAATAAACGTAGAAAAATCCACGAGGAATTAGAAGTAGTAAAAGTAGGTTATGCGAATGGTGTTGCTGAAGGATTCCCACTTACAGACAAACAAAAACTAAAAATGATTAACCAAGCAGAAAAGGCTTATGGTAAATTCTTAGATGCATTAAAGTGTGATTGGAGAAATGATCCTAATTCAATGGAAACACCTCGGCGTGTAGCTAAAGCTTATGTGAATGATTTATGGGAAGGTCGTTATACAGCTATGTCTCCTATTACTTCATTCCCTTCAGATGGTTATGATGGTATTATTATAGAACGTAATATACCATTAACTTCAATGTGTTCTCACCACCATCAAACCATTGGGGGTGTTGTTCATATTGGATATATAGCTGGAGAAGGTGGACAAGTAATTGGTTTATCCAAACTAAATAGAATTGTAGAATTGTTTGGTAGAAGAGGAGCAATTCAAGAACAATTAACATCAGCTATCCACAATGCTGTAGATAAAATTACAGATGGAAATAAAGGTGTTGTTGTTACTATAGTTGGAACACACAATTGTGTTAGCTGTAGAGGAGTTAAACATCAAGGTGCAGCAATGGTTACTACTAAAGCATCTGGTGTATTTAGAGATAATGATAGTTTAGCACGTAAAGAGTTTTTCGATTCATTAAAAATTAATAATGGGGGACATAATATTTAATTATGTTAAAAATAGACGATAATAAAATAAAAATAAGTTGGTGGGATTTAGATGATCTTATTGATGAGTTATGCGAAAAGATAGTAACCGAAACCCCACTAATAGATTCAGTTTGTGGTATTCCTAGAGGAGGACTTATCCCAGCAACTTTGATATCTCATAAATTATCCGTACCTTATGTAAGTCTAATAGGTAAAAATACATTAGTGATAGATGATATTTGTGATAGTGGAGTAACATTAAAAAATTCTCCTGGGGTGTACCATGCTGTTTTACATTATAAACCCCATACTTCATGTTTTGAACCTGATATATATGCTAAATTACATGAAGGAGATGAATGGTTAATTTATCCTTGGGAAGGATTTGATTCCCCAGCAATGCAAGATTATTTAATTAATAAACCAAAATAAATATGGAATATTGGCAAGTTAAAACTCAAAGTGAATTCGAAAATGATAAAGGACGAATTCAAAAAACAACTGAATTATATTTAGTTGATGCAGTCTCAGCAACTGATGCTGAAGCTAAACTCTATAAAAGAAATGAAGGTTTTTCTAATTTTAGAGTAGTAGAAGCAAAGAAAACTAAATTTTTAGAAGTTATATCATGAAAAAATCAAATGTACCATTTGTAAATGAAGTAGAAGAATTTAATGCTACATTTGGCAAACCAAACAATTATGAACCGACAATACCGGAAGAAAAGGAGTGGAAATTCGTATACGACTTTGTACTTGAAGAGCTGGAAGAATATAGACAGGCATGTGAAAAAGGAGACATCGTGGAAATTTTGGATGCTCTGTGTGATATTGCTTATGTTTCCCTCGGGAACGGCACTATGTTACACGGCCTTAAGGATAAAATATGGCCAGCCTATGAAGAAGTACAAGCCAGCAATATGTCGAAGTCTTGTAGCACTGAGAAGGAAGCCATGGAGACTGTCACCCTCCGCTCTAAAGAACAAAATGAGCCATGTCACTTTGAACAGGTCGAAGACCGATTCGTAGTGTATAGAACAAGAGATAGAAAGGTTATGAAGTCAATCAATTACTTCAGACCTGACTTACACCAATTCTTTACAGGAGAGGAATTACAAAAATCTAAACCACAGCAACACTTAGGAATTTAATGTATAAAAAATGCTATCAGGGTAAAAATATAGGTAAAAACCTGTATGAAATGCATCTATGGGAGTCTGATGGTAAACATCAAAGAATTAACTATCTTGTAGAAGCATATCAATTATGTGGTGAAAACCAAGCAGAAGCTCATGGGTTAGGAAGTGAACCTCTACGTAAAATTAAAAATTGGAAATTTAGTAGAAGCGAAAAATATAGACATGATAATACTCCTAATTTATATTATGGGGATTCAAGACTTGCTAAAGATGGTTGGGTTCAAAATTTTTTAATTGATCGTTATGGGACTAATGATGAACCTTCCACAGGACATCGTGAATTATACTTTGATATTGAGTGTGAAATTGGAGGTGCTTTAACAGAGGAATACATTGAACGTGCTCCTATGACTATTACTTCTATTGCTTGGTGGGATAAAATAGAAGACCATTGGGCAATTCTTATTTTAGATACTAAAGACCAATTAAAACATACTAAAACAGGAAAAAATAAAAATAAAGAAATCATTCCTGTAAGGACTGAACAAGAACTACTTGGAAAGTTTATTGAAAACTTTAGACGTATTGATCCTGATATTTTAATTGGTTATAATAGTGATTTTTTTGATATTCCTTATTTATATTATAGGATTTGCAATGTATTAGGAAAAGAATTTGCCGATCATTTATCTCCTTTAGAAGGAGAAATTGATGAACCTATTTCATCTAAAAAATATTCTCAATATTATTTTTCTAAAGACCAATCTGTAAGGATTAAAGGTGTTGAGTCTTTAGATTACATGAAATTACATAGAAAATATAGTTGGAAAGATGAACCAAGTTGGAAATTAGATGCTATTGGAGAAAAATATGCTAGTGTAAATAAAATTGAATATGAAGGGAATTTAGATCAATTATTTGAAACCGACATACATAAATTTATAGAATATAATTTCCGTGACGTTGAAATATTAAAATTATTAGACGAAAAACTTCAGTATATTGCTTTAACTAAAAATCTATCTCATAAGGGTAAACATAATTATGAAGATATTTACTATAATAGTGTAACCCAAGATGGAGCAATTTCTGCTTATTTATTATCTCAAGGAATTGTACCTCCTAACAAAGAAATGAACCCAGCAAATAAAAAAGGATATGCTGGTGGTTACCTTTTTTGCCCCAAAGCTGGTTTATATAAATACATGTTTGATGAGGATTTAACATCGCTATATCCTTCAATTATTATGTCATTAAATATTGGTAAAGAGACATTACTAGCAAGAATAGTTGATGCTGATGATCGTAATAATAGATTAGGATTAAATGATTTAAAAGAAATGGATCCTAATAAAGAAATATTAGTAGAAAACTTTGTAAAAAATACCCAAAAAATGCAACCTGTATCTAAAGTTATTGAAACTATAGAAAAATTTAATTTAGCTGTATCTGCAAACGGTTGCATGTTTAGAACTGATAAAGAATCTGCCCTATCAACTATATTAGCTAAATGGTTTAATGAAAGAGTTGAGTATAAGAATAAAATGAAAGCTGCATACAAGGCAAATGATAAAGAAGCAGGTGAATATTATCATTTAATGCAGTACACAATGAAAATTTTGCTTAACAGTTTATATGGGGCAACAGCATTACCTAATTTTAGGTATGGAATGAATTATGCTATATTAAGCGAAGCAATTACATTATCAGGTCACAGAATTATCCAAGAATCAGCTTTATGTGCTAATAAACATATGAATAAAGTTATGAGAGGAAAAATTAAATTAAATATATAATGACTTTAAAGAAACAATCAATTAGAAGAGGAATGCATGTAGTATTAGATGGACGTCTTGTAGAAAAAGATGAACTAATACAATTAAGTGAAAATTGGACTGAATCCCAAGAAAACTTTTTTAGAAAAATGTTAAAACAGGGTGGTGAGTTTAAAATTCAAGGGAAAAAATTTAATATTACTTTACAAGATAAAATATTAGACTCAACTGGAAAAAAAGATACAGGTATAATCACAATCCCGGGATTAGATAGTAGATTTTAAATATGGAATATAATAGAAAAATAGGAATAGTAGCGGGTTGTTTTGATGTAATGCATCCTGGGTATGTACAAATGTTTAAAGAAATAAATAACAATTGTACTGATTTATATATACTATTACATGATGACCCTTCAATCGAAAGACCTGAAAAATTAAAACCAATACTTTCAGTACAGGAAAGAAGAGAATTGTTGGAGCAGGTAAGTTATTTTTCATACCCAAATATACTCTCTTATAATACAGAAGAAGAATTATTATTTCTAATTAAAAGTATAGACCCAGATATAAGGTTTTTAGGAGATGATTATGCTGATAAATCTTATACAGGTGATGAATTAGGCATTCCTGTTCATTGGGTAGAAAGAAACCATAAATGGTCTACAACATTGTATAAAAAATTAATAGCTGAATCATGCAAGTAGAAATTTCTATAGGAGAATTCCTAGATAAAATTAGTATTTTAGAACTTAAGCTTTTACATATTGCTGATAAGAGCAAATTAATGAATGTTCAAAAAGAGTTATACCATCATAGTCCTCTTTATAGTGACTTAATAGAAGTATATGGAGATGAGCTAAAAGGTTTGTATCTTAAATTATCACAAGTAAATAGTAGTTTATGGGTTATAGAAGATAAAATAAGAGAATTAGAATCTAAAAAACGTTTTGATGATGAATTCATAGAACTAGCTAGATCAGTATATTTTACAAACGATAAACGTGCTGAAATTAAAAAGGATATTAATTTATTAACTGGTAGTGAACTTATAGAAGAAAAGTCTTATAAAGATTATAAATGAAACACTTAGAAGAAACACCTTGGTTTATTTGCGATAAAGAAGATGAGAATTATTGTGCATATGTAGACACAGATTCTAACTATTTTAATGCAGAACCATTATTACTTCATTTATATCCTAATTTTGAATCCTTTCCTGATAAAGAAAAAGATGATAAATTAGAAGGTGTAGCTTTAGCTTATCAAGATATTATTACTGAATATTATAATAAATTAGCCAAAGAATGTTTTAATGTTTCTACTCATAAGCTAGAAATGAAAACTGAATGTGTAATTAGATCAGCATATTTTAGAAACACTAGACGTTATGCCCAATGGATTACTAAACAAGAGGGAATTGAAAAAGAAATTTTAGATATTAAAGGATTAGAATTTCAAAAAACTAATTTCCCTCCTATTTTAGGAAATTTCTTTAATGATATTTTACAACAAATATTAAAAGGAGCAAATCACAATGAAATTTTAATTCAAATTAAAGATTTTAAAAGTAAAATACTTGAAGGAGAAATCCCATTTACTAAATTAGGTAATCCTACTGCTGTTAAAAAATTAGAAAAATACCAAGGTGCTAAACCTAGAGCAGGTGAAATGTTTACTGAGATTTTAAAACCTTTAAGTCAAGCTAAAATAGATGATAGGGGAAAATTAATAAGACCCCAAAGACAATTAGGCGCACCCGCCCCAGTCCGAGCTGCTATTCGTTATAATGATTTACTTAGGATATGGCAATTAGATAAAAAACATAATTTAATGACTAATGCAGATAAAGTAAAATGGATTTATCTAAAAGAAAATCCTTATAAAATAGAAGCACTAGCATTTATGGAAAACGATTTACCTGAAAAAATAAAAGATTTTTTAGAGAAATATGCTGATCGTAAAAAAGTATTTGAAACTATTTTATTAAATAAGTTAGAAGGCCTTTTTGGTGATTTAGGGTGGTCTTTAGATCTAAATCCTTATTTAAAAAACTTAAAATATTTTGAAATCTAAAAAAAAATTCGTATATTATAATCATGATAAATCAAAAACTACTAACTAGCGTTATATCAAAATATTATTTAAATGGGATGTTCTCCCAGGTTAAATGGCGTATTAAAGATAACACTTTAACTATTTATGCAAGCGAATCAGGAAGAGCAGTAAAAGTCCACCTTAAAAATTTTAAATTTGAAGATTGTGAATTAGGTATATTTGACACTTATAAACTTTCAAAATTATTATCTATTTGTAATGGAGAACTATTAATAACAGCTGAAAAAACTCATAAAATCTACACTAGATTACATATAGCTGATTCAAATTTTGATTTAAATTATGCATTAGCTGATATATTTGTAATTCCTAAGGTTAAATATCTCCCCCCTATAGAAAACCCACATGTTGATATTGATTTAACAGTTGAAGATATTGATGCTTTAATAAAAGCAAAAAATGCATTATCAGATCAAAGTAATTTATTAGTTAAAACTACTACTGATTTAGATGGAACTCCTACTTGTGAATTTACTTTTGGGGATATTGATGACTATTCAAATAAAGTAACTTATACTTTGAAAGGTGATATTACAAAACAAAATGTAGAATTACCTTTTGATTCTGATGTTCTTAAAAATATATTTTCTGCTAATAAAGACATGACCCAAGGAAAATTAAAAATTGAAGACACTCCAGAGGAATATATAGGATTAATCCAACTGAATTTCTATTCAGAAGATATAGAAACAGAATATTTTATTACTAGGAATGAGTAAAAATAAACCAGACATGTATGCTGAAGATAAAGCAATTATGCCTTATGGTGATAGTGTAGCTGCTCCTAAAATAGAAGTAGAAAATATTGCATTATGGAAATCTGAAAAGGTAGGAAAAACAAACGAGTATTTTAAAAGCAGATTTGATGAAATTAAATCTGAATATTTAAAATTAATAGAAGAGTTTAAATGGAATGATTTAGTATATAAAGCTGAAATTCGATTTACACCTTCAAAAGGAAATACTTATTACCTTTATCAAAGAGAAAATGAAAAATTATTTTTATCTCTTATAGAACCTGAATATTGGGATCAAATTTATATTGGTTCTTTTAGATTAGATTCTAATGATAAATGGGAAAAAGTAGAAAGTTAATATATTTATAATAAAGTAACAATGTAGCTAGGGCACAATGTTATGTTTTAATTAACCGACGATCTTAGGACGTCACAAATTTAAATGATATGAGTACATTATTTTTAGAACGAAATCCGTTCGACATTTTAGTAAGGAATTTTTTCCAAGAAGCAGGAGCATACCGACCTCTTGCAGAATCCAAATTACCCCACCCTTTAGATATTTACGAAAGAGACAATGGTTTAGGCATTGATATTGCTTGTACTGGAATCTCTAAAGAAGATATCGAAATTCTTATTGAGGGTAATATCATCAGAGTAAATTACGAAAGACCAAAAGATGAATTAGACGATGTCTATATCCATAAGGGTATTGCCAAACGCTCATTCAACCTAGGTTGGAAAATTGATAGTAAGTTTGATTTAAGCACAGCAACAGCTGATTTTAAAAACGGACTATTACAAATAGTTATACCTTATGCTGAAGGATCAAAGCCAAAAACTTTGAAAATTAAGTAAAAACAATTGTAAAAAAGCGTGTCCTAGCGCCATTGTTTTTGTATATTCACGCATATGAAAAAATTTAAACAAATACAAACAATCACTGACCCTGTATTAGAACCTTATTTCATCACTAGAGATGAATATAGTTTTACTGTGAAAGAAAATGTAGCACCTAATTCTAACCATTTTAGAACGAAAGGAAAAGGGAAATCCTATGAGAAATCATTATCTTATTATCCTACATTTGAAGCCGCATTAAAAAAGATAGCTGTATTAAAGTTATCACAAAAAGAAAATTATACTTCAATAAATAGTTATATTGAAGAATATAATACAATTAGTAACCAAATAAAAATTTTTACCGATGAGCTTAGAAGCACTATTTGATGCCATTATTGTAAAACCCATAGAGGAAGAGGAAACTACTTATGGGAATATTATTGTCCCTGATATTGGTAAAGAAACAAATCAATTGGGAGAAGTTATAACCGTAGGTCCGGGTAAGTATACCATTTCAGGTGAAATACTCCCTACCCAACTCCAACCAGGAGATAAAGTTGTACTACCCACAATGGGTTTTACTAAATTACCATACAATGGAGAAGAATATTATGTAGGACCAGAAAATCAAGTTTTAGCAAAAATAAAAGATGAGTAAAGAAATTATATTTGGTACAAGTGCCCGTGAAGAATTAGTAAAGGGTATTGATAAATTAGCAGACGCTGTAGTAGCAACTTTAGGCCCCAATGGTAGAAATGTTGTAATAGATAATGGTGAATCACCCCAATCCACTAAGGATGGTGTAACCGTAGCTAAATCTATATCACTCTCAGACCCAACACAAGAATTAGGTGTTAAATTAGTTAAACAAGCAGCTATACAAACAGCAAATAAAGCAGGGGATGGTACAACAACCTCTACCTTACTTGCACGTGAAATGGTAAAAGCAGGTTTGAAAGCAGTTGCACAAGGTGAAAACGCAGTACGCATTAAACGAGATATAGATAAATCAGTAGAAAAAGTAGTAAGTAAATTAAAAGGTATAGCCGAAGATATTTCATCTGAAGATCAATTAAAACAAATTGCTACTGTATCAGCTAATAATGATGAAGAAACAGGTGAATTAATTGCTACTGCTATTGATAAAGTAGGTATGGAAGGTGTAGTACATATTGAAGAATCTAGAACTGGGGAAACATACCTTGAAACTGTAGAGGGAATGCAATTCGATCGTGGTTTTAAATCACCTTATTTTGTCACTGACAATAATAGTATGTCATCGATACTAGAAAACCCTATGGTTTTACTTATAGATCAAAAACTCACACAAGTAAAAGATTTATTACCAATCCTAGAAGCAGTATCATCACAAGCTAAATCACTATTAATTATTGCAGAGGATATTGACAATGAAGCATTAGCTACTTTAATTGTTAATAAAATGAGGGGTACAATGAAAGTATGTGCTGTAAAATCCCCCGATTTTGGTGATAGACGTAAACTAATTTTAGAAGATATTGCTATTACAACAGGTGGTCAAGTATTCAGCAAGGAAAAAGGGATGAAACTTGATAAGTTTAGTTGGGATTGGTTTGGTGAAGCACGAAATGTAACAGTGTCTAAAGAACAAACTACTATTGTAGATGGTAAAGGATCAATTGAATTAATTGAGGCACGTATTGAAGAATTACAACAACAAATCGACAAGGCAACAACCCCATTCGAAATCGAAAAACTTCAAGAAAGGTTATCAAAATTTGTTGGGGGAGTAGCTATTATCCATGTAGGTGGAGCTACTGAAACCGAAATGAAGGAGAAGAAAGATAGAGTAGATGATGCACTACACGCCACTAAGGCTGCCATTGAGGAAGGAATTGTGCCTGGTGGTGGTGTTGCTCTATTATATGCTTCACAAATATTAAGTCGAGCTCAAACTGGTAGTGGTATAGTTAGAAGAGCATGTAGAATGCCATTTAACCAAATATTAGTTAATGCAGGATATGATTCAACTGAAGCACAAATGTTGGGTAAATATAAATTAGTGGAATCTGGTAATGATACTTGGGCTGGGGTTGATGTTGAGACTGGAGAAGTTATCAACATGAAAGAATCAGGTATTATAGACCCTACTAAAGTAACTAGAACAGCATTGCAGAATGCTGCCTCAATAGCGGGTACAATATTACTTACAGAATGTACAGTAGTAGATGAACCCCAAGAAGATAAACAACAACCGCAATTAGACCCAATGATGGGTATGATGTAAATTTAAATTTAATTAATTATGACAAAGCAAGAAATTTTCGAGCAAATTGGTGAACTGTATGAAACATTTGTAACAGAACACAACACAACAACCAAAGCAGGAGCACAACGTGCTCGTAAAGCCATTGGTAGTATCAAGAAATTGGTAACAGATTATAGAAAAGCTTCAGTAAATGAAAGCAAATAATCCTGAAATCAATGTTATTGAGGATAACGTTCTTATTGCCAGGCGAGTTCCCCCTGGTGATAAGTGGCGTTTAGTGGCTAATGAGCCAGATGGTAAAGTACATTCTTCTTTAACTGATACTTTAGAAGCATATATGATGGCAACTGGATTTAAAGGTGAATATAGATTAGCTCCTTTAAAAAGTGAATTATATGCCGTATCAACTACTGAAGAAGTAATAGAACCAGAACCAGAAAAAAGATATTCAATCTACGGGGAGTACTAAAATAAAAGTTGTATATTGGGGCATATGAAGCAACATACATTATTAAATGAAATTTATCGGCCTAATGATTTAGAAAATTATGTAGGCAATGCAACCCTAAAAGCATCTATAGGGAAACAATTAGAACAAAATGATATTCAAAATTATTTATTCTATGGACCCGCGGGATGTGGTAAAACAACTTTAGCTAAAATTATTATTAATAACCTCGATTGTGAATCACTTTATATAAATGCGAGTGATGAACGAGGAATTGAAACTATCAGAGATAAGGTAGTAGGGTTTTCTTCTGTTGCTAGTTTAAAACCTTTAAAAGTAGTAATATTAGATGAATCTGATTTTTTAACAATTCAAGCACAAGCTTCTTTACGTAATGTAATTGAAACGTTCTCAAGAACTACTAGATTTATTTTAACATGTAATTTTGTAGAGAGAATTATTGATCCAATTCAATCACGTTGTCAAACATTTAAAATAGTTCCACCAACTAAAAAAGAAGTTGCAGTCCATATAGCTGGCATATGTGATAAAGAAAGTATAGGTTATGAAGTTCCAGCTTTGGGAAAACTAGTAAGCAAGTATTATCCAGACATTCGTAAAATGTTAAATGCAGTTCAAGCAAGTACAATAGATGGTCATTTACAGCTTGATAAAGATTTACTAGTATCGTCCAGCTATATGGATTCTGTGCTTGAAAAGTTAAAACAAGATGATTTTAAAAATATTAGACAAATAATAGCAGATTCAGGAGTAAGTGATTTTGAAGAATTATTTCGATTTTTATATGATAATGCTTCAGAATACATGCCTAATAAAGAAGGAACAGCTGCTATTTTAATTAATGAACATTTATATAAATCAAATTTTCGTATAGACAAAGAGATCAACTTAATGTCTTTAATCCAAACCTTAATAAATAATAAATAATGGAACAACAAGTTCAACAACCACAAATTGATTTAAAAAACACCCAAGCTGTTAAAACAAGTGATAATACTAATGTATTTCAACAAGGAGTAATTTTACGTAAAGTATCTAAGTTTGTAACTGGTACTCAAGAAGATGCATTAATGCCTATTCCTGTATTTTATGAAGCAAATACTGGTAAAATTTTAACTGATTCTGTACCTAAAGAACTAAGAGAAGAGTTAGCTGATGAACTTATTTGATTGGCTTAAAGAGATTAACTCTAAAAAGTCACCTGTTGAGTCATTTAATGATGATGATTGGGAACAATTTAATTCATATATGATTCACAGGTTTCTTAGTATGAATACTGATCTTATCGAGTTAGTAAATGAGACACAATCCTTTCATCCTACTGAAAAAAAACAAATTTATCAAGTTTACAAAGAATTTATTCCAAAAAATAATAAATGGAATAAATATATTAAACCCAATAAAAAATCCCCTAATAAAGATTTATTAGAATATTTAAAAAACTATTTTAAACTATCTACTAGAGAAATTCTAGATTATTTACATATTTTAGATAATACAGAATTAATTCAAATATTAGGCCAATTAGGGGTAGATAGTAAAGAATCAAAAAAATTAATTAAATAAAATTTAATGATAACTGTTATTTTAAATGGATATAAAAGACCATATGCCTTAGCTCAACAGTTAGAAGCAATAAAATCTCAAACCCTTCAAGCCCAAACTGTAATGATGTGGCAAAATAAAGGTAGTGAGTTTGATTTTGATTTAATTAATTCTACTCAACATGCAAGTTGTAATTCTAATTTAGGAGTATGGGCTAGATTTTCATATGCTTTAAATGCTAAAACCCCTTATATTTGTATTCTAGATGATGATACTATTCCGGGGAGTAAATGGCTAGAAAATTGTATTAGCACTATCCAACAATATGATGGATTATTAGGTACTATAGGAGTTAGATATGAAAGTAATGAAGCATATTGGCCCTCTCATAGGATAGGATGGGCAAACCCAAACGAAAATGTTGAACAAGTAGATATTGTAGGACATTCTTGGTTTTTTAGGAGAGAATGGCTTTCTACCTTTTGGAGAGAACTTCCTGAAATAGACCAATCAGTTTATGTAGGAGAAGATATTCATTTTTCTTATACTTTACAGAAATATTTAAATAAAAATACTTATGTTCCTCCCCATCCTGCTAATGATATTGAAATGTGGGGTAGTAAACCTGAAACAGCTTGGACTATAGGAAACGGCCCAGATAAAGTAGGAATATCCCAATCCCCAGAATCTTTTGAGGCATTTAATAATATTTATTCTTTTTATATTAAAAAAGGATTTAAAATACTAAAAAATATTAATTAAAATGGAAAAATCATTTATTTTACATTCTAATGAAAAATATTTTGATATAGTATCTACTTGTATTAAATCAATAAGACAATACAGTAATTTACCTATTTACTTATATTTAATTAATAGTAATAAAAAATGCAATATAGCTGGTGTTACTACAATTAAATGGGATATATCATTCAAAGAACAAAAAAACAATTATATTGAAGAAGGTAATAACTTTTATATAAATAGAAACAGTAGCGAAATTTATAATATCCTAATCCAAAAACCATTAATTACTAAACATGCTTTAGAAAATTTTTCAGACATAGTAGCATATATTGATAGTGACTCAATTGCTACTCCTTATGTAGAAAATATTTTTAATTATTTTAATCCTAGTGAATCTTATCCTTATTTTAGTCAAGGAATATACCAATTTTTACATTGGAATGGAAGAGGAGGAGCAATGGATGAAAATGATTTAAGTACCACTTTAGAACATCCTATAAGCGAATTATTTAGGTTAAATCAATATAATAGAATAGCTAGATTTTATAGACAAACTGGGTATTTTATAACAGGAAAAAACAATATAGATTTTTTAGAAGAATGGGATTGGATGTGTAAACATCCCACTATATTAAAAGACACAGCTTACTATGCTCCTTTTCATGAAGAAACAGTATTAAATCCTTTACTTTGGGACAGAGAATTTTATAATGGCTTGCCTCTTGTATATATTAATGGTACATTGGAGACAATAGATGAAATTTATTCTCATTTAGGTTTTACGGGAGATGTAAGAGATATAAGACCATGGCTAAAAATACCCGCTAATAAAGAAGAATTATTATTTTTCCATGGGGAAAAAAGAATAAATGTAATGAATAAAATGATAACTAAACTAAATCAACTATATGAAACCGGAACTATTTGAAATGTTAATGGCACAAGCAGTGGCCGAAAGAACAAAAGCAATTCTTACTTTAAACTTATTAAGCGAACACCCCGCTGGAATTGGAGACCATTCAACAGATGATTTTTATAATAATGCTAATGAAGCATTATCCGTTTTAGTAGATGCAGATGATAAAATTGAGACATTAAATAAATATTTTACATTACCAAAAGAACAAGTTAATGGGTGATATAGTATCAAAAGCATTTGAATTAGAAGAAAACGCTAAACTAAAAGGTATGAGTGATAGAGAGATTATGGATGCAAAAAATCCAGATGCAGCAGCAGTTAGAAAATTTGAAAAAGACTATCCTGAATTATCTCAAGAATTTAGGGAAATACAAAATGAAATGTATGAAATGTTTGCTCGTAAACATCTTGATTATGGTCTAAATAATATCGCTTTAGGAGGAGATTTGACTAATGATGATGATAAAAAGTTTTCACTTACTGGTTTAACTATTAGATTAACTGATAAAATTAGTAGATTAAAAAATTTGCTTATTAATGGTAAAAACTTTGTTAAAGGCGAAGGAATGGAGGACACGTTTATTGATATAGCTAATTATGGAATAATTGGTTTATTAGTAGGACGTGACAAATGGAAAAAATAAATTTTGGCTAGAAAAATACCTAAAATAGTAAGGGAGATTCGTTCGAATCCTCCCCAAGAGATTAATTTTGCTTATCAAAAGAATGTCTCATACTCACAAATGTCTATATTTCGTGGTTGTCCATATCGTTGGAAGTTACAATATAAAGACAAAATAAAGGCATTCACTTCATCAATCCATACCGTATTTGGAACTGCTATACATGAAGTACTCCAGCATTATTTAGATGTAATGTTTGATACAAGTGCGGCGGGTGCCGACAGAATTGATCTAGAAGAATTATTCAATGAAAAATTTATTGAAGAATATCAATCCCAATACAAACGAAACAAAAATCAGCATTTTTCATCTGCTGAAGAAATGAGAGAATTTTATGAAGATGGAATTGGTATTTTAAATTGGTTTAAGAAAAAACGTGCTAAATATTTTTCTAGAAGAGGATGGCATTTAGTTGGTTGCGAAGTACCTTTAGTTATTTCCCCAAATAAAATGTATACTAACATAAAATATACAGGTTTCCTTGATGTGGTATTATATAATGAAAAATACAATACATTTAAAATTATAGATATTAAAACTAGTACTCGTGGTTGGAAAGAACGAGATAAAAAGAATGAAGATAAACAATATCAATTATTATTGTATAAACAATTTTTTAGTGAGCAATATGGTATTCCTTTAAAGGATATTGAAATTGAGTTTTTTATTGTAAAGAGAAAAGTATTATCGTTTGATGATGAAAATATTATGTCCCCTCACCAGGCATATAGGGTACAAACATTCAGTCCACCTAGTGGGAAAATAAAATTAAGTAGAGCTAAAAAAGCTATAGATAATTTTATAAAAGAATGCTTTGTATCAAGTGGTGAAATAAAAGAAATTGAATATCCTAAATCACCTTCAAAGTGGAATTGTACTTTTTGCCCCTTTAAAGAAAATTTAGAACTTTGTGGAGAAGGGTTAAAATTTTAGAGATATACATATATTTATAATAAACGTTTTAATAATAAAGATTATGCCAACAAAAGACATGACACTTACAAGTGTAAAAGTTAAAAGCGATTTATTTGAGAACTTCAAGATTGAATGTGTAAAGCGTAAATTTTCATTCCAAAAACTTGCCGATCGGGCTATTTATTTGTATCTTACAGATGAAGATTTTCGTAAACAAATTTCTAATCAAAATACTCTCGAATTATAAATCCAAAAATTAATGAAAAATAGTTTTGAACATGTTCCTAAAGAAGATAGGAAAAAAATCCTCTTAATTTGTGATGACATTAGAGTACACTCAGGAGTAGCTACAGTTGCTCGTGAAATAGTAGTACATACTTGCCATCACTTTAATTGGTGCCAAATTGCAGGAGCAATTAAACATCCAGATAAAGGTAAAGGGTTAGATATTAGTAAAGATACTGGTGACCAAGTAGGAGTAAATGATGCTTATGTAATGATGTACCCAGCTGATGGTTATGGTAATATTGAGTTATTACGTCAAGTTATAGCTAGAGAAAACCCAGATGCATTATTACTAATTACAGACCCAAGATATTTTACTCATGTATTTAATGCTGAACAAGAAATACGTAAAAATATTCCAATTGCTTACTTAAATATATGGGATGATTATCCTGCTCCCATGTATAATCGTGCATTTTATGAAGCATGTGATTTATTAATGGGGATTTCGAAACAAACAGTAAATATAAATAAAATTGTATTGGGTGATGCAGCTAAAAATAGAATATTTAAATATGTTCCCCATGGCCTAAATTCTGATGCTTTCAAACCCTTACCAGCAGATAATAAAGAATTATTAGAAACAAAAAAGAAATTTTTTGGTAAATCAGATCCTAAATTTGTTTTATTTTTTAATTCTAGAAATATTAGACGCAAACAAATCCCAGATGCTTTATTAGCTTTTAGATCATTTTTAGATCAATTACCTTATGAAGAAGCATTACAATGTAAATTCTTATTACATACCGAAATCAGAACAGATGCTGGAACAGATTTAGGAGCAGTAAAAGAATATTTATTTGATGAAAAATATCCTGATAATGTTTTATTTTCTACAGGTAAACTTTCCACTAATCAATTAAATCACTGTTATAATATTGCAGATGTCCAAATACTATTAACATCAAATGAAGGTTGGGGACTAACAATTACAGAAGCAATGTTAGCTGGAACTCCTTTTATAGCTAATGTTACAGGAGGTATGCAGGATCAGATGCGATTTGAAGATAAAGATGGTAATTGGTTTACTCCATCCCCAGAATTACCTTCTAACCATAGACAAACAATGAATAATCATGGGGAATGGGTTTTCCCATGTTTTCCTACATCACGTTCGGTTCAAGGTTCACCTATGACCCCTTATATTTTTGATGATAGATGTAAATGGGAAGATGCTAGGGATCAAATTATAGAATTATATAAAATGACTCGAGAACAACGTAAAGCATTAGGTTTAAAAGGTAGAGAATGGGCTTTAAGTGATGAAGCTGGATTTACCTCTAAACATCAAGCTAACAGAGTAATGGAAGCTTTTACTGAATTATTTGAAACTTGGAAACCAAGAGAAAAATATGAAATAATAAACGCTACCGAATTTAATGGAAGACATTTAAAACACGAAATTATATACTAATGAATAAACCAGTTTTTGCAATAAGTTGCCCTTTTGATACTTACTCCGGTTATGGCGCTCGTGCTAGAGATATAGTTAAAGCAATAATTAATACCGGTAAATACGATGTAAAATTAATGGCCCAACGTTGGGGATCAACTGCTTGGGGGTTTTGTAAAGATAACCCTGAATGGGAATTTTTAAACAATCATAGATTACCTGAAAATAAGCTCACAACAAAACCCGATATTTGGATGCAAATTACTATTCCAAATGAATTTCAAACAGTAGGAAAGTATAATATAGGATGTACTGCTGGGATTGAATCTAATTTATGCAAACCAGAATGGATTGAAGGTTTAAATAGAATGGACATGAATTGGGTATCATCTAATTTTGCAAAGCAAACTTTTGAAAGTGTTAATTATGAAAAAATTAATAAACAAACAAATCAAAAAGAAGGGAATATTACTTTACAAAAACCAATTGAAGTAATATTTGAAGGTGCTAATTTAGATGTATATAAGCATATTACATCCAAAGAAATTAAAACAATTGATTTAAGTGAAATAAAAGAATCTTTTTGTTATTTGTTTGTAGGACATTGGATGCAAGGACATTTTGGTCATGATAGAAAAAATGTAGGTAAAATGATTAAAGCATTTTATGAAACTTTTAAAGGACCAAATAAACCAAAACCTGCTTTAATTTTAAAAGCATCTATAGGAGTATCTTCTTATATGAGTAGAGAAGAAATTTTAAAGCGAATTAAAAATATTCGTAAAACAGTTAATTCATCTACTTTACCTAACATTTATGTTTTAAATGGAGAATTTAGTGATCAAGAAATGAATGAATTGTATCACCACCCTAAAGTAAAATCTATGATTAGCTTTACTAAAGGAGAGGGATATGGTAGGCCCTTACTTGAGTTTAGTCTAACAGGTAAACCCATTATAGCTAGTAATTGGTCAGGACATACTGACTTTTTAAAAACATCCTTTACTACTTTAATTGGAGGTGAATTAGAAAATGTACATGAAAGTGCAGCTAATGATTGGCTAATTAAAGAATCTAAATGGTTTAAACCACATGATGGAGAAATAGGAAAATCTTTAAAAGATGTTTATAAAAAATATAAACAATATTTAGTTAAATCTAAACAACAAAAGAATTTTAGTAGATCTAGATTTAGTTTTGATAAAATGCAAGAATTAGTTGATAGTGTTTTAGAGGCAAATATACCTAAATTCCCAACACAAACTGAATTGAAATTACCTAAATTAAATATTCCAAAATTACAAAAAGTAGAATAATGGCTTATGATAATTTAATAGAGTGCACCCGCTGTGGTTCAGATGCATGTTATGTATCTGAAGTAACTAAAGATATAAAAATAGAATTATGTTATGGGTGTGGTTTTCAATCTAATTCTTTAATGACAGTTGATAGCCAATTTTTAAAGGAACAATTAGAAACCCTTCCAGATCTTTATAAAGCTTTAATAGGTGAAGAAGAATCAAGTAAAGTATGGATGCCCTCATTTCATAATGTAGAAGGAAAAGGTATGGTGTTTGCTGATGGCAGTAGCCCAGAAAACTGGAAATGGGGAGCTGTAAAACATGTTAAAGTACCTAAAAAAGAAAGAAAAAAATATAAGAATGCTAAATATAGAGCAGACATGTCTACAATAAAACATTTTGAAGAACGTGATTTTATGGATGCTCTATCATATATTAAAGTAATACCATGAAATTAGGAGATTTAGTAGAAAAAATAATTCGAGTTATTACCTTTGGTCAAGGTAAAAAAATAGCAACTAGGGTAGCTAAACTACGGGGAAAAGAAGATTGTGGTTGTGATAGAAGACAACAAAAATTAAACAATTTAAGTGATAACCTTTTTAAATTTACAGAAGTGGGTACCCAATCTTCTATAAATGTTAGTTGGAAAGAAGAATGGAAGGAAATTAGAAAACAAGTTAGTTGTTCCTGTAATTTTGTAGAAGGAATAGTTGAAATAAAAGATGCTAACGGGGCTCTTATTAAAAATATTAAGTTTGATAGGTTAGATTTATTAAATGGGACTAAACGAAATATAACCCTTGAATACCCATCCAAAGCAACCCCAGTTATAGCAGAAATAAAATATAAACAAAAAGAAGGTGAATTCACTACCCCAGTAATTATAAAAATATGAAAATAAGTTATGCTATTACTGTTTGTAATGAGTTTGTAGAGATACAAGAGCTTATAAGATTCCTTGTTAATAATAAAAGAACACAGGATGAAATTATAGTACTATTTGATGAAAAAAATGGAGATGAAGGAGTAGAGTTTTTCTTAAGAGCCAAATCAGTTAATTCTTCGTTTGGATGGCATTCAGGAGAATTTAATAACCATTTTGCTGATTGGAAAAATAAACTAACAAGTTTATGTTCTGGTGATTATATATTTCAAATAGATGCTGATGAAATCCCTAATAAAATCCTTATAGAACAACTACCTGCAATATTAGAATCTAATCCTGATAATGAAGTTTATTTAGTTCCTAGGGTTAATACAGTAAAAGGTTTAACAGAAGCTCACATTCAAAAGTGGGGATGGAAAGTAGATGATAAAGGATGGATTAACTATCCTGACTACCAATGGCGTATATGGAAGAATAAACCAGAGATAAAATGGAAGAATAAAGTACATGAAGTATTAGAAGGATTTAAAACATATGCTCCATTGCCTGCTCAAGAAGAACTTTCACTATACCATCCAAAAGATATTAAACGCCAAGAAAAGCAAAATAATTATTATGAAACACTCTAAAAAAGTTTGGTATGCCCCCAATAAATTTGAATCTTATGGGGAAGAAGAAATCAAAGCAGTAGAAAAATGTTTACAAGATGGATGGTTAGCTGGCTTTGGGCCTTATTCAATTGAGTTTGAAAAGAAAATAGCTGAAGAATTTGGTAAAAAGTATGGGGTGTTTGTTAATTCGGGTTCTTCTGCCTGTTTATTAGCTTTAGCTGCTTTAGATTTACCTAAAGGGAGTAAAATTATTACCCCTGCTTTAACTTTTTCTACTACGTTAGCCCCAATTATACAACTGGGTTATATCCCTATTTTTATTGATTCAAATTTAACTTCCTATGTTCCTACAGTTGAAGATATTTTAGATAAAGTTACTCCGGAAGTTAAAGCTATAATGGTGCCTAATTTAATAGGCAATAAACCAGATTGGTCTTTATTAAAAGCGGGGTTAGAATTAATAGATAGAACAGATATTATAATAGTAGAAGATTCAGCTGATACCGTTACTTATACTAAAGATTCTGATGTTTCAACTACTAGTTTTTATGCCTCACATGTTATTACTGCTGGTGGGATGGGTGGAATGGTAATGTTTAACGATGAAAAATATGTTAAACGCGCACTTATGTATAGAGATTGGGGCCGCATTGGAGATAACAGTGAAAACATGGATGAACGTTTTGCTCATGATGTTGATGGTTTGCCTTATGATTATAAATTTTTATATGGTGTTTTAGGTTATAACATGAAATGTAGTGAAATGAGTGCTGCATTTGGTTTAGTTCAACTAGAACGTTTCCAAACATTTAAACAAAAAAGAAGAGATAATATTGAACGTTACCTAGAAAATCTCAAAGATGTAAAAGAATTAATCCTTCCAGATGATAGTATTAAACCAAATTGGTTAGCTATCCCATTCCAAACTGAACGTAGATTAGAATTACTAAATTACTTAGAAAATAATAATATCCAAACACGTGTTACATTTGCAGGTAATGTTACTAGACACCCAGTTTATAGAGAATACTTACAAGATTTTGAAAATGCTGATACAATTATGAAAAATGGGTTTTTATTAGGTGCCCATCATGGAATGGATTTAGATGATGTAGATTATGTTTGTGATAAAATTAAAGAATTTTTTAATAAATGAAAATTGCTTTCTTAACAGAAATGGACTTTGGGGGTAAAATACCTCCATCACACCCAAACGCTCGAACAGAATTTGCTTGGATGAATGCTTTAGATGCTACCCATTTTAATATAAGGAAAATTGAAAATGTAAAAGAATATGATATTGTTTTTATAATATTACCTAAAGGGGAAACTTATTTAAATGCCGTTGGGGTAACAATATCCCAAAATCAAAATCCAATAAAAGATATATTAAAACTTCCTTTAATTGATATATTAAAAAAACAAAATTGCAAAAAAATATATTTTATACAAGAAGGTCCTACTTGGTTATTTAATGATTATGATATGGAGGATCAAATTAATTTTTATAATTTATTAAGTAATTTTGATGGTATATTCGCCCATAATAAATTTGATTCAAAATTTTATAAAGGACTACTCCCAGATAAAAAAGTAGAAGTAATACCCTCTTTATTAATAGAAGACTTAATACAAGAAATTAAACCAAACCCTGAAGATAAAGTTATAATAGGAGGTAACTTTGCACGGTGGTATGGTGGTTTTCAAAGTTATATAATAGCCCAGTCTTTTAATCTTCCTATTTGGGCACAGGATTCTCATTGCAAAAGAATAGGAGAAGATCAACTTCCTAATTTATCTCACCTTCCAAGGTTAATTTGGGTAGATTGGATGAAGACTTTATCTACATTTAAATATGCAGTACATTTAATGCCTACAGTTGCTGCTGGAACTTTTAGTTTAAATTGTGCCTATTTTGGTATTCCTTGTATTGGGAATGAAAATGTAGATACACAAATAAACCTCCATCCATTAACTTCTGTTAGTTCTGAAAATGTAGAAGAAGCTAGAAAATTAGCATTAAAATTAAGTACTGATAAAGGTTTTTATAATGAGTGTAGTCAAGTATCAAAATCCCAATATACTTCACTTTATAAAAAAGAAAAATGGCTAACTAATATAAAAGAAAAAATATGATCACAGTTATATTAAATGGTTATAAAAGAAAAGATTATTTAGATGAACAATTAATTGCACTAGAAAATCAAACAGTTAAACCAACTGAAATACTTTTATGGTATAATAACCCAGGAGATGGTAATGAACCTAATTATGAAATAGGAACTAAAATCCCAGTAGCATACTGTAACTATAACTTTGGGGTATGGGCAAGATTTTATTTTGCTATGAATGCTAAAAATCCTTACATTTGTGTTTTTGATGATGATACAATCCCAGGAAAAAGATGGTTAGAAAATTGTTTAGAAACAATGAAAACACATGAAGGGTTACTTGGATCAATTGGTGTTCTATACCCAAACCCATTACCCCCAGAACATTCATCCTATTATGAACATTACCTTAGATTTGGGTGGGTACCTGCTGGAAATAATGATGTACCTGTTCAGGTTGATTTAGTTGGACATAGTTGGTTTTTTAAAAAAGAATGGTTATCTTATATGGTAAGAGAATTACCTGATCCAAAGTATAATACTTGTGGTGAGGATATGCATTTTAGTTATATGTTGCAAAAATATGCTAATATTCCTACTTATGTTCCTCCTCACCCTAGAGATAATAAGGAATTATGGGGGAGTATTAAAGGAGGCGAATATGGGGGTGATGCTGTATCTCTATGGGAAACTAATCAAGCTAGTATTGAGGGAGTACCATTTAAAGAATTAATGAATCAATATTTTAAAGAACAACGATTAAAAGGTTGGAAATTAGTAAATGAAAGATAAACCAATATTATTATGTTTTGGTACTAGACCAGAGTGGTTAAAAATTAAACCATTAATTAAACTTATGGATAGAAGTGAATATAAACTTTTATTCACAGGCCAACATGTTGATTTGTTAAAAAACATAGAAGTTGATTACCAAATTAATATGAGTACAACAAATAATAGACTAGATTCAATTATATCAGATTGTATGTTACAATTCCCAAATGGTAATTTTAGGGGTGTATTAGTACAAGGTGATACTGGGTCTGCATTTGGTTGTGCTTTAGCAGCATTTAATAGACAAATTAAAATTTATTACTTAGAAGCAGGTTTAAGAAGTTATAATTTAGAACATCCTTATCCCGAAGAAGGTTATAGACAAATGATTGCTAGAATTTCTGATATTAATTTTTCTCCTACTCAAATATCTTCTAGTAATTTATTTAATGAAAAAGCTAATGGTTATACTCATGTAGTAGGAAATTCTGTATTAGACAATTTAGTTGAATATAAAGATAAGTGTGAATATACTAATAAAGTATTAATTACTTTACATCGTAGAGAAAATCATCATTGGATGGACAAATGGTTTACCAATATAAATCAACTAGCAAAATTAAATACAGATTTAGAATTTATTTTACCTATTCACCCAAATCCTAATGTCCAAAAACATAAACATTTACTTACTAATATAAATGTAATTAACCCTTTATCTCACTCTGAATTATTAAAAATATTAGTTAAATGTAAATTTGTGATAAGTGATAGTGGGGGGTTACAAGAAGAAGGTTCTTTTTTTAATAAAAAAGTAATTGTATGTAGAAAAACCACTGAAAGACCCGAAGCAATTTATACAGGTCATTTGCATATATGTTCTACCCCTGGTGAATTAGAAAAAATATTTGATAAAGTAAATAAAGATCCATACATTAACAAAAAATGTCCTTATGGAGATGGAAATACTTCTTTATTAATCCATAATATTTTAAAAAATGAATAAAGATTTTAGACAAGATTTTGGAATGCTTGTAAATAAACTTTATAAAAAAGAAAATTTTGCCTTTGCTAGATTTTCAGATGGAGAGTTATTTATACTTCAAAACAAAGAATTAAAATTAGATGATAATTTTATCCAAGTAGGAGAAAGAATTACAGGAGGACCTTATAAACCTGCTGATTTTAAACATTTTGATCCTAACCAACATTCTTTTTATAGAGATAAACTTATAGAATCTTTTAAACATAGACAAGATAATTATTATAAAGGAATTAGTTGTAGTTGTTGTGTTGGTAAAGAAAGTTTTGATTGGCAAATTGATTTACATGGGGGAGATGATGAATCTTTAACATGGGCTAATTTATGGGTTAATGGAAATTATCATTTATTTATTCAAAATGTATTACCTTTATTATATAGTAGAAAATGTGTTTTTATAGGACACGAAAGTGCCCAATTAGATAAATTACCATTTTTTGTTAATGATTTTAGAGTAGGTTATAATGCAATGATTAATGATTATAATAAAATAGATGAAATTAAAGAATGGATTAAATCTAATAATATAACTAACCATATATTTCTATTTTCAGCTGCTAGTTTTACTAATTTAGCTATTTACCAACTATTTGAAGAACATCCTAATAATTCGTATATTGATATAGGAACATGTTTAGCTCCTATGATGGATTTACCTATTGAACGGGATTATCTGCAAAAATATTGGTTACATCAAGGTGGAGGAGATAGTAATAAAATTTGTGTATGGAATTAGTAGAATGTAGTAAAGAATATTGGGAATTTATAAGGGTTCTAAGAAATGATAAAAGGGTATTAGAGGGATTTATAAAATCTACTTATATTACTAAAGAAATGCAACAAGATTATATGAGTAAAAATAATTCTCATTTTCGTATTGCATTAATAGATAATATCCCTGTTGGGTATGTTGGGGTAATTGAAGATGATATTAGAGTATGTACCCATCCTGATTACCAAGGTAAAGGAATCGGTAAATTTATGATTAATAAGTGTATAGAGATATGGCCTACAGCTTTTGCAAAAGTAAAGATAAATAATAAAGCAAGTTTAAAGTTATTTGAAGCTTGTGGGTTTACAAAAAAATTTTATATATTAACTAAAAATTAAAATATGTTGCACAATCCTTATAAAATTGTAAAAATGTTTGAAGAAGAAGTAGCACAATACACAGGAGCACCTTATGCTGTATCTGTAGATAGTTGTACTAATGCTTTATTTTTAATTTGTAAATATTTAAAAGTAAAAGAAGTAACTATACCTTCTAAAACATATCTTTCAGTACCTCAATCTATAATGCATGCAGGTGGTGAAGTTATATTTGATAAAAGAGGGAAAACTAACCATTGGAGTGGCATATATCAATTAAAACCCTATCCTATTTATGATGCAGCTAAAAGACTTACTAAAGATATGTACATTCCAGATACCTTTATGAGTTTATCTTTTCATATTAAAAAACAACTCCCTATTTGGAAAGGAGGAATGATATTAACAGATAATAAAGAAGCAGTTGAGTGGCTTATTAGAGCAAGGTATGAAGGCAGAAGCCAAAAATTTTATAAAGATGATGATATTGAATTTTGTGGGTGGAATATGTATATGACTCCTCAACAAGCGGCTCATGGTTTAGCCATGTTTCAAAACTACCCTGAACATAAAGAAGATTTAGGTGAAAAAGGAGGGTATAGAGATTTAACTGAATTTACTGTATTTAAAAATCATAGAACAATAGAATAATGAAAGTAGCACTTTGCTTACATGGACTATTTGATTCTTTAACTGATACTAATTCTAAAGGAATAGATGGGTTTTATCATATTAAAAAAAATATTTTAGATAAAGCAAATACTGATATATACATCCATAGTTGGGAGACTAAAAAGTTTGATGAAATTACTAAGCTATACAACCCAAAAAAATCTATTTTTGAAGAACAAAAAGATTTTAGTAATATTATAATTAAAAATAAGCTTGATACATTAATCTCACCCCCTAGACCACCACAATCTGTTTTATCCCATCTATATAGTGTAACTCAATCTATTAAACTAGCATTTGAAAGTAAAATTGAATATGATATTATTATTAAAGCCAGATTTGATCTAGGTAGAATTAATAGACTAACTTCAGGACCTAACAAACACAATCCCTATCCTGTCCAGTGCATTAATTTCCAAACAGATATAGAAAAGGATAAAATTTATATGGCAAATTGGCAACACTTTCATATGGGACCCGCCGATATGTGGTTTTATGGGTCTTCTAATGTTATGGAATTATTTACTACATTATATGAATCATTAAAAGATAATATGAAAGTAGATAGTGAATTTCATACTTTTTCTACAAATGTTGAAAATAACCCTAATGATTTATCTAATGCTATTGCCTTTTATAAATGGTGGATGTTAGAAAATAAACTTTGGAATAAACGAATAAACTTAGAAACAACATGGGAATAAATTTACCATTAATATTATATACACATACTGACATGGAAGATGTATGGCCAGTATTTTTTGGCCAACTTCAAAAATATGATAGTAATACTAAAGTATATGTAGCTTTAAATAAAAAAAGCCCTTTAATTCCAAAAGAACACACACAGGTATTATATGACGATTCTATTCCTTACACTAATAGATGGGAACAAATTTTGCCACAAATTAAAGAAGAAGTATTTATGTTTTTACATGAAGACATGATTTTATTTAATGAACCTAAATTTGACTATATTGAAAGATATTTTAATTTAGTTAGAGATAAAAAAGTAGATTCAATTAAAATGATTTATGTCCCTTCTCACCAAATATCTGGCAGTTTTGGTCTTACAGGAGATATAATCTCGGATGTTGATGATACCTTAATAACTAATGAATTTTCTCAATTTTCAATACAACCTACTATTATTTCAAAAACTTCATTTTTATCAATACTTAGTAGTGTAGGGTCTTTAAACATTTGGGATTTTGAAAAAGCAGTTAAAAATAATTTTAATTCTTATATGGTAAAATTAGGAAATGAAATAAAAAGAGGAGTATATCATTGTGATAGTATTGTTTTTCCTTATATCGCTACAGCCATAAATAAAGGAAAATGGAATACTAGTGAATATAAAAAAGAATTAGATATTTTATTTAAAGAATATAATATAAATCCTAATATGAGAGGAGAAGTATGATTAAATTAGTTATTTTTGATTTAGATGGTGTTTTAGTTGAAGCAAAAAATATTCATTTTGATGCTTTAAATAAGGCATTAGGGGATTATGCTATTAGTTGGAATGAACATTTATCTACTTATGATGGTTTAAAAACATTCCAAAAATTAGAAATGTTAACTAAAGAAAAAGGTTTACCTGTAGAGGACCATGAGCATGTTTGGAATTCAAAACAACATTTTACATTAGAAATGTTAAAAGAATTAAAACCTAATAATTCATTAACAGAATTAATCCAATCATTAACATCAGATGGGTATAAACTAGCAGTATGTTCGAATTCAATTCGCAAAACAGTAGTTACAGTGCTAGCTAAACTAGGAATAATAGAATATTTTGATTTACTTATTTCAAATGAAGATGTAGTAAATTCAAAACCACATCCAGAAATGTATTGGGCAGCAATATCTAAGATGAAATGCTTACCCGAAGAAACATTAATTGTAGAAGACTCTCCTTATGGTTTACTTGCCGCTGCAAGAAGTAAATCGTATATTCTCCGTGTAAAAAATCCAAAAGAGGTAACTATTAAAAATGTATATAATAAATTAAACCAAATACAAATGAATGAAAAACAAATTTCCCCTGCTTGGAGAGATGAAACATTAAATGTTTTAATTCCAATGGCAGGGGCAGGAAGTAGATTTGAACAAGCAGGTTATACTTTCCCAAAACCACTTATTGAGGTAAGAAAAAAACCAATGATACAAGTGGTAGTAGAGAATTTAAATATAAAAGCTAATTACATTTATGTAGTACAAAAATCTCATCGTGAAAAATATAATTTAGATGCTTTATTATCATTAATTACCCCAGGCTGTAAGATAGTAGAAACAGAGGGTATGACTGAAGGGGCTGCCTGTACCGCACTATTAGCTAAAGAACATATTAATACAGAAGCACCATTATTTTTTGCTAATTCTGATCAATTTGTAGAATGGGATAGTAATGAGTTCCTATATAAAATGAATGAAACAGATGCTGATGGAGGTATTGTTACATTTAAAGCTACACATCCTAAGTGGTCATTTGCTAAAGTAAACGAACAAGGTTTAGTAACTGAAGTAGCAGAAAAAAAACCAATATCAAATATAGCAACTGTAGGGTATTATTACTGGAAACAAGGAAGTGATTTTGTTAAATATGCTGAACAAATGATTGAAAAAAACATTCGTGTTAACAAAGAATTTTATGTTTGTCCTGTGTTTAATGAAGCAATAGGTGATAATAAACAAATTAGAACCTTTAATGTTAATGGAATGTGGGGTCTTGGAACCCCAGAAGATTTAAAATATTATTTAGAGAATTATGGTAAATAGCAGCAATCAGTATACTAAAATGCAAAAAGGTGCTTATAGTAGTGGTACTACTAATCACCCTGAACATAATGACAACCCTAATTATTGGGATATACTTTTAAGTGATTTAAAAGATAAAGAAAAATGGGAAGATAAAGTTGGTTTAGACTTTGCTTGTGGTAAAGGTAGAAATGTAACCAATATGTTATCTCTTTGTAATTGGAAAAGGGTAGATGGTATTGACATCTCAGAAGCTAACATTGTATATTGTAATGAAAAAAATAAGACTCAAAATAGTAATTGGTATGTAAATAATGGAGTTGATGTATCTGAATTAAATAGCAACGAGTATGATTTTATTATGTCAACAATTGCCCTTCAACATATTCCTGTTTATGATATTAGAAAATCTTTAATAACAGATTTACTTAGAACCCTTAAACCTGGAGGTTTATTTTCATTTCAAATGGGGTATGGTAAAAATATTAATGAAGGAGAAATTAGATCTGGTTATTATGAAAACATTTATGAGGCCAGAGGTACAAATTCAGCTCATGATGTAAGAGTACAAAGTGAATCTGAAATTACAGAAGATTTAACTAATATAGGATTTGTTAATATAGAAACTTACGTAAAAGAAACATTTTCGGATAAAGGACATCCATCATGGGTTTATGTAAAAGCTTATAAACCATTATGATTTTAATATCACATAGAGGAAATATAAATGGTAAAGATTTGTCTAATGAAAATAATCCTATTTATTTGGACCAAGCATTAGAACAAGGGTATGATGTTGAATGTGATATTAGAGTAGTAGAAAATAAATTATATTTGGGTCATGATTTTCCTCAATATAAAATAGATTTAAGTTGGTTAAAAGATAGAAAATCTAAATTATGGATACACTGTAAAGATTTAATCACTTTTTCTTATTTTAAAAATACAGATTATAATTACTTTTTCCATCAAACCGATGATGTTATTCTTACTTCTAAAGGATATTATTGGGTATTTCCAGGTAAACAACCTGTACCTGAAAGTATAGCAGTAATGCCTGAGTATAATAATGAAGAAATCTCACAATGTATAGGGATTTGTTCAGATAAAATAAAATATTATAATAAATAAGTTTATATGAAAAAAATAGTATATGTAACTGGTTGTTTTGGTTTTATAGGAAGCTATGTTACTAGAGAATGTTTAAAAAAAGGATGGCAAGTTAGGGGTGTTGATAAAATGACCTATGCTTACTTTCCTGATGCTTATAATGAATTTTTATATCACCCAAACTTTTGTTTTGAAGAAGCAGATATTAATGATTTAAAATTTTTATATGAATGTGATTATATTATTAATACTGCTGCTGAAACCCATGTAGGTAATTCTATAGTTAAAAGTGAAGATTTTTTACATTCTAATGTAAATGGGGTTCATAATATACTCGAATTAATTAGGAATTACAGAGCAGAAGGTAAAGTTAAACCCATATTATTACATTTTTCAACTGATGAAGTATATGGTGACATAACAGAGGGAGAACATATTGAAACTGATATATTAAAACCTTCTAACCCTTATTCTGCAACTAAAGCAGCCGCTGATCAATTAATAACAGCTTGGGGGCGTACTTATAATTTACCTTATGTAATTATTAGACCAACTAATAATTATGGTATTGGTCAATATGTAGAAAAATTAATACCTAAGTCTATTAAATACTTAAGTTTGGGTAAAAAAATTCCCTTACATAATAATGGAGCCCCAACAAGAAATTGGTTACATGCTCAGGATACAGCTAATGCTATAATTACTATTATTGAATCCGGAGTTAAAAATGAAATATATAATATTTGTGGTGGTTTTGAACAAACTAATTTGGATACTGTTAATAAAATTATTACATTATATCATGGTCAGGATGAATCTTTAAAAGAGACATTCCCATATTATAATGAAGATATAGATCAATTTTTAGATTTATCCTATTCTAGACAAGGTCAAGACGTAAGGTATGCTTTAAATGATGATAAATTAAGAGCATTAGGTTGGGAACCAAAAGCTATATTTGATAATGAATTACCTTCTATAGTAGATTATTATAAAAATAACTTTATATGGTAGATTTAAAAAAACGTATACTAGAAATAGCTTATAAAAATAAATTATCACATTTAGGGTCTTATTTATCTAGTGTTAACATTATAGATAAAATTTATACCCAAAAAGATAAAAATGACATATTTATTTTATCCTCAGGTCACGCTGCTTTAGCACTTTATGTAATATTAGAAAAATATGAAGGTAAAAATGCAGAAGAATTATTTAAAAAATATGGAGGCCATCCTCATAGATCAGAAAAAGACAAAATATATTGTTCTACTGGCAGCTTAGGTACAGGAATTACAGTTGCAGTTGGAAGAGCTATAGCAAATCCAAAACGTAAAGTATATGTTCTAATTAGTGATGGGGAATGTGCTGAGGGCTCAATTTGGGAATCATTACGTTTTATTAAAGAACACCCAGTTAATAATATTGAAGTTCATGTTAATATAAATGGATACGCTGCTTATGATAAAGTAGATCCAGAATATTTATCAAATCGCCTAAAATCTTTTTTACCTAATATTAATTTGCATTATACTACTGTTAATCAAACTCCATTTTTAAAAGGAATAAATGCCCACTACCATGTAATGAGTAAAGAAGATTACAATACAATATGAGAAAACAATTTGCAGAACTGTTACATAATGAAATGGCAATAAATGAAAAAATTTATTTGTTAACTGGTGATTTAGGATATGGACTTTGGGATAGAATCAAAATAGATTATCCTGATAGATTTATTAATACTTTATCCTCAGAACAATTATTATTAGGTACTGCTGTAGGTTTAGCTATGGAAGGAAAAATTCCAATTGTATACTCAATTACTCCTTTTGTATTATACCGTCCCTTTGAGTGGATTAGAAATTATTTAAATAATGAACAAATCCCAGTAAAATTAGTAGGTGGGGGTAGAGATAAGGATTATGGATATTTAGGATTTTCTCATTGGGCAGAAGAAGATATAGAAGTAATGAGCATATTTAAGAATATTATCTTATATAAACCTGAAACGTTTGAAAAATCTATATTTAAAAAATTTATAGGCAATCAAAAACCTAGTTATTTGAATTTAAGTAGATGAAAGTATTAATAACAGGAAAAAATGGGTTTATAGGTCGTAATTTAATTAAAAAATTAGATTACACAATTACTAGTATTGGACGAGAAGATTTTGATTTAACTAATAGAGAAGAAACCAATAAATGGTTTGCTGATAAACAATTTGATGCAGTAATTCACACAGCAATAGTAGGAGGCAGTCGTTTAAAAGTTGATGATGGGGATATATTTTATAAAAACATTTTAATGTTTTACAACTTACTAGCAAATCAAGATAAATTTAAATGTTTTATTAATTTTGGGTCTGGAGCTGAAGTAGGTTTTCCAACTGATCCCTATGGGTTAAGTAAAAACATAATTGATAAAATAATACAACAACATCCCTATTTTGTTAATTTACGTATTTTTGGGGTATTTGGAGAAGATGAATGGGATACTCGTTTTATTAAAGCAAATGTTAAACGTTATATAAACAAAGAACCACTACAAATCCACCAAAACAAAGTAATGGATTTTATTTATATAGATGACTTAATTCAAATAATAAAAGAAGTAATTACTAAACCTATACTTTATAAACATATTGATTGTTGTTATTCTAAATCATATAATTTACAAGAAATAGCTAATATAATAAATGAACTTTCAGATTATAGGTGCCCTATTAAAATTACCCAAGATGGATTAGCAAATAAATATACTGGGGAATTTAAATTAAATTCATTAAATTATATTGGATTAAAACAAGGTATAAAAAAAGTATATGAAGCACTTAATTAGTTTTTGCATTAATACTGCTGTAAATGAGTTAGATTATATTAAGTTATTATTTAAATCATTACAAGATAATTTATCAACACTAGAACATGAAATTGTAGTTTTCATAGATTCAGATAATCAAGGTACTTTTGAATGGTTATTAGAACAAAAACAAATATTTCCAAATCTTAATATACTCAAAAACCCACTTCCGGTATGTTATGGTTATGCCAGGAATATTAATGAAATGTTTGAATTCGCGTCTAATGACATTGTTTCTTATCTTCAATCAGATATGGTAATTAGTAAAAATTATGACGTAAATATTAGTAAACACATAAAAGATAATATGATATTATCTAGTACTAGAATAGAACCACCTTTACATGGTCCTGGTTTAGAAAAACATACTATTGACTTTGGATTATCACCTGAGGATTTTCAATATGAAATGTTTTTAGATTGGTGTGAACACAATAGAGAAGAAAAACAAACAGAATACTTTTTTGCTCCTTTTACAATGTATAAAAAAGTTTGGAATAGTATAGGGGGCCATGATACTAGGTTTAGACGTTCAAGAGAAGATTCTGATGTTTTAAATAGACTAATATTGGATGGAAATAAAATAGTTCAAACTTGGGATGCTTTAGTTTATCATTTTACTTGTGTTTCTAGTAGAGGAAAAGATTGGCATAATAAAGAAAATTCAAAAGCACAAGCAAGAGCGGCATTACAACAACAGGCAGATTTAGTTGAAATGTCTCGTATTAACAAAAAATGGGGTGGGTTTAGCCATGGCAAACCAAATAATTACTACTATAATATAAATTCAGAAATCGAAATTGATAATAATAATTTTGATACATTTAAAATGATATCAACATTTTTTAATGTAAATTATATTAATGAAATTTCATTTTATAATAAATTTATAAACCAAGATGAGCACATTTATGCTAATCAACTTCTTAATTTTAGTGATAATAACTGGAATGAATACTCTTACATGTACAATGTTGAGAATTTAAAGGATTATATTAGAATAGGTGATAGCAAAGGAGATATTATTATTAAATTTAGTTTATCTAACATTACCCAAAATAATTTTAATGATGTTATTTTAAATCTTCAACATATCATTCACCAATACGATGAAGGAACATATAAGTATAATGGGTTTACTATTATTATAAATAAAAAACAAAATATAATTAAAGATAAAATTAAAACCTTTAATCCACTACTAAATAAAGAGCATAAATACTTGGTTTATTAACTATTTTTTCGTATATTTACATATAAATTTTAAAAGGTTATATATTTATGTGTTTGACAATTCAAAATCCAATAGCAGTGAAAATGATTCCGTGTTCTAAATGTGGGGCTGATATGCCCGAACTTAGATTTACCCAATATGGGTATGATTTTTGTGTAAATTGTTCTACAGTAGGAACAAAACGAGGAATACCAGTTCAATTTGGTAGTGGAGATCACACTTGGACAGATGTAGTTATAATGGAAGAAGATGAATATCTAAAACATACTGAACAAGATGATATTCTTAATTCGAATAAACTTAATCCTACTACACCTGAAGTACAAAGTTATGATGACGATGAAAGAAACCTCCAAGGACCTTTCAGAATTATTAATAATAGTTCAATAGAAGAATAAAAGTTTTGCCTAAACCTAAACCGCTTTCTAAACAACAAATAGAAGCAGCTCAATCTCAAACGAGATCTAATGCCGCTGCTGCAAGATATTTGCATGTTTCATATCAACATTACAAACGATATGCAAAAATGTATGGTATTTTTGATAGCCATACAAATCAAAGTGGAAGAGGTATACCTAAATTCCTCAAAGGGCGCGGTAAAAAACCGGCCTTGATGGATATTATTGAGGGTAAAGTTTCAGCGGCACATTTCAAACCTGCAAAAATTAAGTATCGTTTAATAGAAGAGGGATATTTATCCGAGCAATGCTCAATGTGTGGTTTCAAAGAACGTAGGGTCTTAGATTATAAAATGCCCCTATTGTTGCATTTCAAGGATGGAAACAAATCAAACTTCCTCCTTGAAAACATAGAGTTACTGTGTTACAATCATTATTTCCTCACCGTGGGTGATATCTTTAATGATAAAGATGTTAAACAAATAGAGTCTACAAGAGAGCATTTTGGGACTAGTGAGAAAGTAGATTGGGAAGTCGATGATTATCATCTTGAACGTCTAAAAGAATTAGGCTTAGGAGATGATGATGACGATGTTAACCAGTATATCTCTAGAATTTAGATGAAACGAAGTAAAAAACATACTCGAATCGTAACTGACTATGAACACATCAAGTCTAAACATTTAGATAAACTAGCATCTAAAACTTTAGATAAAGATGAAAAAGCTCAACAGCTTAAATCCAAGCCTATTAAAGGCGATTTCCTTAAAAACTTTTAATTATGAAAAAGACAAGCGAATTAGTTTTGCTTACCTCTTTTATTTCTATTTTATCTGCATTTGCTGCTTCACCCATGTTTAGGGTGCCTGTAGAATCTGTAAATAATCTAGAAGAAAAGAACATTAGTATAGAAGTAAATAAACCCCTAGTTGAAGATGTAAAAATTGTAAATGCTAATAATTTATTTCTTTCAGCTATAGCCTACCGTGAATCTTCAAATCGATATGATATAGTAAATAGATGGGGATACATGGGTAAATACCAGTTTGGACGTGCTACTTTAAATAATTTGGGATATGAAAATGTTACAAATGAACAATTTCTTAATAGCCCTAAAATACAAGAAGAAGCAATGATAAAACTACTTAAATCTAATAAACACATTCTAAGAAGAGAAATTAGAAAGTATTGTGGAACCTCAATCCATGGAGTATACATTACAGAATCAGGATTATTAGCTGCTGCTCATTTAGCAGGTCCGGGTAATGTAAAAAAATGGCTAAGACGTGGTGAAAGATTTAGAGATGGTTTAGGGACAGATTTAGTTGATTATTTACAATTATTTAGCAACTATAAAATAACCATATAATATTTATTATAAAAATAGATTATGGCTAAATTAGTTGTAGGTAATTATGTTGATAAACCTAGAAAAAAAAGACCTGGAGTTCATTCTAAGTCTAAATCATCAAAACTAAAAAGTAGTAGAAATTATGTCAAACGGTATAGAGGTCAAGGCAAATAAAATGAAGATAGGTCCAATTCAAATGTTCAACCATTTAACTAATGAAGATTTAATCTTAATAGCTAAAGAAGGTGAATTGGAAAACCTATGTTATGCCTTATCTCTAGATATGAATAATACCTATGAAATCAAAAACGAATGCTAAATTAAAACCAGTAGTATTGACCAGAGAAGAATGGCAAGATGCTATGAAACTTCCTACCCCTCATAGGAATAAGAAGCAATATTACAGAAAAGAAAAACATAAGAAAAGCGGCAACCAATTAGGTTGCCGCAGTTATTTTTCGTATATTTACAACGTAAATAAATAAAGGTTATATGATAAATTTTAAAAATTATGTTAAAGATGCAGTTAATACTGAACTGTACAAATTAAAAATTGATATTACTATCAATGAAATAGATGCTATTATAGACTCTATCATATTTGATTGGAATGAAATTGGTGATCCAGATGCTAATTTTGAAGCATTAGTTGAATGGAATGTTGATCAATATTTAACTCACGCTTAATGGCACTTTGGGAATTTTCAAATAAAAATAAACACGGTAATTGGCGAAGTCGAATTATTTATTTAGAAGGTGCTTTCAGCCATCCAGGAGGTGCTTTTGGTAAAGCAACTTCGGCCCGACGTTTTAAGTATGAGTATAATCATCCTGTAATGCCTCCTACTATTTTTAAACATGAGGGTAAAACATATTTAATGCCTCTATGGAAAGAAGTAGTTAAGGGCACTACATTAAATGATGTAGAATGGGTTAAACCAATACCTAAGGTTAAACAAGAACCAATAGTTAAAATATCTACTAGTAGTAGTGACCCAAATAAAACCTATAAAACAATATATTATCCAGACTCAGGTAAATATCATTGCAATTGTCCTGGTAGATGGAGAGCGTTTGAGGGTAAGTGTAAACATATAAAACAAATGGAAAAAGAAAATGAGTAGAGGTAGACCAAGTGAAAACGTAAAAAGAAAAGATAAGTGGATTTTAGATACCACTGATAGCGAGGGTTGGAGGTCAATAATTAAATTTGACAGATCAATATCTCCTAATGGTCCTTATTCTCATGAGCATATCCCCCCTAAAGGGTATAAACACCCAAAACCAAACATTGACCAAAGAATGTATGGTAAAGAACCAGTTGTAATGGTATTCAAAACATCAAATCGTTCTAATGCTAAAACTAAAATAAAGGTATTTAATAAAAATATTGATTATGTTAATGGTGCTAAAAAATTACCTGGTGTGCCTGAAAAAGCAGAGATACTTGAGTTAGCTGTAGGGAGGTCGTATATTAACAAATATAAACAAAAATATAACTTAAGTTAGTTTTTGCATATTTATAATAAATCAATTAAAAATTAAAAGCAAATGAATTTTTTAAGTATTGTAGGTGTTATCCTTATTGTTGCGTTTATAGGAATTATTGTTTGGTATGTTTCGTCTTTGAAAGACCAAGATGGAGATGGTGATATTGATTTTAAAGACGCTAAAATTACAGCTGAAGAAATCCATGATGATCTTAAAGAAGGTGTTGAGGATATCAAGGAAACAGCTAAAGAAATTAAACGTAGAGCTAAAAACGTTAAAAAGGAAATCAAAGACGTAGTTGAACAAACTAAAGACGTAGTTGATGCTGTTAAAGGTCAAAAACGTAGAGGCAGAAAACCAAAAGCTAAAAAATAATGAGCAAATATAATTTATCAGATTTACTAAACGAAGTACAAGGTGGCAAAATTGGTACCTTGAACATTTCAGCTAAAGAATTAGTTGATAAAATGGAAGATGTTGAAGCTAAAGGTATTGATGTTGACCGATATGATGGTTTATCAGCTGATGGTAAAACACATTTGGAATTTCATGTCCACCCAGAAGGTAGAGATGAACCAGATGCTTCATTTTCAGTTTATGATTATAAATTTGGAGAAGATCCTACTGATGAAGATAACTTTATGAATGAGTATCCATTTAGTGTAGGTGGTAAAGGAGGATATGCCTTAAAAATGGCTAAAGAATTAGTAGGTGCTGAAGCTTATAGAATGGAAGAAGAAAAAAAGGAATTACCTAAAGAATTTGCTGATGCCGAAAAGGCAGCCGCCGAAAAAGATGCTAAAAAAGCTACGGGCGCGATGAAAGAAGCTAATGAAGATTATGATTTATTAAAAATCAAAAAAGATATTAGATTCCAATTAGATACCTATGAAAAAGGTATTATTGATGGTGATGATTTAGCTCAAGCAGTTGAAGAAATAGTATTTGACCTTAAAGCTCCTGGTGTAAACACAGATGATGATTTTGAAAGAGAGCAAAGAATGCAAATGGGTATGAGAGAAGAAGATTCAGTTGATGAAGCAATATTTGGCCCTGTTAAATTTCTTAAATCTAAAGGCATTGATGATGATGTAATTAAAGATTTTATGAAAATGCACTCTAAAGATATCGTAGGTGCTAGTGAAGATGAAATCATGGACGAATTTGAACAATTTAGATCAGTAAACTATGATTATGTAGATGAAAATCTAAAAGAACACTTCGGTCGTTTCATGAAAGATTACCAATAAAAAGTAACTAAACTAAAGAAAAAAAGAGGCTATTTAGCCTCTTCTTTTTTTCCACAACACCTTATATAGGTGTCCCACATTTTTTGAGCGGTTTCAACATCAATTTTACCCTCGTCTAATTGTTGTTTTATTGTAGTATAAACCTTCAACTTATCTGCTTCTGTAATCTCATGTGCGAAGCTGAGGGTGCTAATCAACATTAAACCGATTAAGATTAATCGTTTCATAATATAAAATTTAATGTTCGGTTATACATACGTAATATTTTAGTCATATTAACGTCACATGTATGACGCCTTTATTTTGTATATTTACCCCATGAAAAAAGATGCAATTCAAGTTGGTGACTGGATGGTAGTTGATGGTAATAAGAAAAAATGTTTTGGTATACATTTTAATGGTAATTACCTAATGAAAAATGATGGTCATTTAGTACAAGTCCCTAAAAGTAGGGTGCAGGCTTACGCGTAAAAATTTGGTTGCCCCAAATATAGTTCGTATATTTACAACGTAAATAAGAATAATAATTAAATAATAAAGGTTATGAATAGTTCAGTTCAATTAGAAATGTTTAAAGGTGAAGTGTTAACAGAAGAGCAACAAAGACAAGTTGAGTCTTTTATTGATACTCAAGTTCAAAATGCTGAACTTACACAAGAAAAAGCTTCAAGGATAATGTTATTACTTGATGAAGCTGGTTTTGTTCAAAATGAAAACTATAAAAATACTACTAAAGTAGAAGAAGTTACTAAAGAGGTAACTTTAGGTTATAATTACAATAATACTAATTTTAATATTGAGCTTACTTATCTTGAAACTTCAGGTGGTGTAGTAATTACCTATGATAGAATCAAGAATGATAAGTTAGTGAAAGATTGGGCTAAGGTTTATGTTGATGGAAATAATAAGTTAGAGTGTAGTTCTATTACTCCCCAATATAGATACTATAAGCCATCTACTTTATTAGAAAAGCTAAATGACCATAATGCTAAACAAGCATCACAATTAGAAAGAAATAATAAAGAAAAGATTGCTATTGATTATACTATTAAAAAGTATCAAAAACTATACCCAGAAGCTAAAATAAAAGAAAGTTATGGTTATGAAAGATTTAGTGGTAGACATAGTAGATATTCAACTGTAGAAATTGAGTTTAAAAGCGGTTCTAGTGTTACTTTTAGATTAGGATATGGTTATGAGCTTGATCAGGAAAGAGTTGAATCTAGTTATGATGCTCAAAGTGAAACCACTGAAGAAAAATTAGATAGATTTAATAACCAAAAATAAAAGTTATGAAAACATTTAATGATTTAAAATTTGAAATACACCCTGTTACTAAAAAGGGTATTAGATCAACAATTGAGCTTAAACCCAACGTGTTTATCTCAGTTGTAGCAGGGGAAGGTTTCTACAGTACATCTAAAAAAGGTGTTAGAGCAGAATGTCTAGAACCTGAAGATGCTTCTACATTTGAAGTTGCTATTATAGATGAAAACTTACCTGAAGATGAACAACAATGGGATGTTTTGGGTTGGCAAACGAGAGATGATATTAATAAATTAATGATTGACAATGGATAAAGAATTATTATACTTAAAGTTAAATAAAATACTTGAGTTAATGGAAACCAGAAGAACACATGATGCCCAACTTGAGTTAAAAGGGTTTGTTAATGAAATTAAAGGTGGAATCTATAATAAATAAACTATGATAGTAGAAAAACAAGTGTTGCATCATTGCTTGGATAAGGCAAAGGAACATTTTAAATTGGGGGATAATGATAAATCCCGAGATTACTGTGATATGGGAATTGCTTATGTTGCTGATAAAAAAAGTCAAGGGTGGGATGGTGAAGACCTACTTGAAGATGTTAAAATTAATTTATGGTTAGAACGTTTTTGGATGTTTTTAGAAAATAAAAATTTAATGTTATGATAAGATTTGATAGTGATAATTCAGGTAAGTGGTGGGAATTTTTAATGTCATGGAAATGGCCACACCAAGGATTTACAGTAGGGTATGATTTAGTTGTACCTGAAGAGCAAAATGAAGAAAATAGTATGACCTTTTTTACAATATTAATTTATTTAGGTCCTGTATCATTAATTTACAATTGGGGTAACCACGATTGGGATGAATAAAATGAAGTTTGCATTAATAGCTCATGATAATAAGAAAGCAGATATGGTTGCTTTCGTTTCTAAACGTTTACCTTTTTTCAATAGGGAAGATGTTACTATTATTACAACAGGTACAACAGGAAAGAAAGTTAAACATGCTGGTATTAAAAATGTAGAAGCAGTTAATTCAGGCCCTATAGGAGGGGATGCTGAAATTGCTGCAATGGTAGTAAGAGGGGAAATAACCGCAGTGTTGTTCATGAGAGACCCGCTAGATAAGCACCCTCATGACGTTGATATCAATATGTTAATGAGACTCTGTGATGTCCATGAAGTTCCCCTCGCTACCAATTATAAAACAGCTTCAATATTAATTAAATGGTTTAAACAAAAATGAAATTAAATGAATTATTTATTGGAATAGGAATGTTTGTTATAGCACACATTCTTACTTTTTTCCAATTAAATGGACAATTTAAATGGGAATGGTTTAAATCTAATGAATTTCTTGTAGCTACTAGTGGAGTAGTCATTTCCTTTTTTTATATTTGGGGGACAAAATACACTGTAAATGGGTTTGAAGGTTTATTATGGCCTGCTCGTTTTATTGGTTTTGGTATTGGAATGGTAATTTATGCTATTGCAGTTAGTTATTACTTTAATGAAGGCATTACTGCGAAAACATTTATTAGCTTATTTTTAAGTGTTATTCTAATATGCATTCAAGTGTTATGGAAAAATTAAAAATATGAATAAATTAGACGGCCAGTACAGGGGTTTATTAGCGGAAGTGCTTTATAATGGTACTGAAAAAGATGATCGCACAGGTACAGGTACATTATCTAGATTTGGTATGTCTATTAGACATAGAATGAGTGATGGTTTTCCTATTTTAACTACCAAACGAATGCCCTTAAAAACAATAGCAACTGAGTTAAAATGGTTTCTAAAAGGTAATACTAATATAACTTACCTATTAGATAATAATTGTAATATTTGGAATGGGGATGCCTATAAACAATATCAAAGAGCATGTTTATGGGAATTAGAAAGAGATGAAATGACCTATGATGAATTCATTAAACGAATGAAAACTGATGAATCATTTGCTCAAGTTTGGGGTGGTTTAGGTCCCATCTATGGTAAACAATGGAGAAAATGGAATAGAATGAGACCATTGGATGAAATAGATCAAATAGCCGATTTAATTGAAAATCTAAAATCAAACCCCAATAGCAGAAGACATTTAGTATCAGCTTGGAATGTAGGTGAATTACCTACTATGGCACTTCCACCTTGTCATTACTCATTTCAGTGTTATGTAGCGGATAATAAATTATCTTTAATGTGGAATCAACGTAGTGCCGATCTATTTTTAGGTGTGCCATTTAATATCAGTAGCTACGGGTTATTGTTGTTATTATTATGTAAGGAAACAGGGTATGAAGCAGGGGAATTGATAGGCAATTTTGGCGATATACATTTATACAAAAATCATTTAGAGCAAGCTAAGGAACAAATTAATAGAAAAGGACATAACCTTCCTTCACTACACTTATCAAATGTAGATATTCTAGGTGGTGAGTTTGATTATGAACTTATAGAATACAAACATCAACCTACAATTAAAGCACCTTTAAGTAATTAGTTATGTGTTTAAGCGGAAGCAGTTATATGAGTGAAGATGATTTTATTGATCGAGTTATTGAAATGGCTTGGGAAGATAGAACACCATTTGAAGCAATTGAATATCAATTTGGATTAAAAGAAAATGATGTTCGAAAATTAATGAGAAAAAATTTAAAACAAAGTTCTTTTAAGCTATGGAGAGAACGAGTTAAAGGTAGAAAAACAAAACATAGCAAAACATCTGAAGCAATCAGATTTAAATCTAAAAATCAATAGTTATGAAACAATTTTTTGCAAACTGGTATCCAATTTTAATTGCATTTATTTGTATGATGTATTCGGTTGGATTAGGACTTACTGGTAATACTGCTGAAGCACAATACTCAGCTCATTGGCCAGGTACAATTTTATTATTCGCAATAGCAATTAGACAAATACGAGGAAGATGAATTTAGCTATGTTTATAGTAGGTGCTATAATATTTTCAGTATATGTAGCATTTTTAATGTGGAATATATTTTTCAATCATAATAAGAATAAAGAAGAAAATTACCCAGGTTATTATGTTAGACACAATCAACCTGAAGGGGAATTTGAAGTTAAAGTTAAACGTAAACGTAAATATAAAAAAGATATTATTGAGTGAGTTTTATTATAGGATTTAGTTTTATTATTTTATTAGCTATATTTACAATTGTACTTTGGTTAATAGCGAGAAGGTTACCTAAAGAAATGATTCTATCTAGTATAGTATTTATGATGGTAGGAGATGCTGTATTAGTAGGTTTATGGTACTATGGATTATTAGAAACGATAGAATCTATCAAACAATTTAGATTAGGAATAGCAGGAGCATTTTGTATTAGTGCAATGGGAAGATCAATTTACTTTTTATTACAAACTGAATGAATTTATATCCTAATGTTATTTCTAGAGATGGTAACACATATGAAATATTAAGGGCCATAAATAAAAGTATGTTTACTAATAAAGATGGCTCTGTAAATAAACAAGTATTAGGTTTATATGTTGCTGAAGTTAAAGCAGATAGAGTATTAGAAGTAAAAGGTAAATTTTTAATTTGTAAAGAAATAGAAGATGCCCAGACCGAGACATAAATGTGAATGGTGCTTTGGAACTAAAGATGTTATGCCTATCTTTATGCCTGAAACTCCAGTATTAGAATGGATGGAAGAAAAACTCATTGCTATTGATGAGGACTTTACCCAATCGAGTTTAAATAAAGATGAAGAATGGGAAATACTATGTTATGATGATATGGTTAAATCAATTAGAAGAGGGCATGTATGTAAAAAATGCTGGATCCAGGATCAAAAATTATATGACAAATACTATGATTCAGATGGTGATGATGATTTTATTAGGTTAATATGAAAGCACTAGTTACAGGAGTTGCAGGTTTTATAGGTGGTAATTTATTCCAAAAACTTAAATCACAAGGTTATGATGTAATGGGAATTGATATTAATTTACCCATTCAAAAATGTTTACCCAATTTATTATTTAAACCAGATGTTATATTTCATTTGGCAGCTTATATTGATGTACAAGAATCATTATCTGAACCTAAAAAATACTTAGATAATAACATTCAAGGTACTATTGATGTATTAGAATTTGCTCGTAAACACAAATGTAAAGTAATATATGCAGGTTCAGCTTCAAGACATGTTAACCCATATACTTCACCGTATGCTTCAAGTAAATACATTGGTGAGGAGCTTTGTAAAACATATAAAGAAGCCTATAATCTAGATATTGAAATAGCTCGTTTTTACAATGTATATGGTCCTGGAGAAAAAGTACAATTAAATAATGCCAGTGTAATTGGCATTTGGAGATATAGTATTGCTAATAAAATTGCTTGTGCCATAGTAGGAGATGGTGAGCAACGTAGAGATTTTATTCATATAGATGATATTACAGATGCCTTAATTACTATATCAGAAGGTATTTCATCACATGATGATGCTTGGGAAATAGGAACAGGTACAACCACAAGTATAAATGAGTTAGCAGATATATTTCAAACACATTTAAAAGCGGAATTCATTAGTGTTGACGATCAACAAGGCAATACTCGTTTATCTGTACTTAAAAATGAGGACATGTATGATAGATTAGCTTGGAGCCCCAAACATAAATTAGTAGATTATATTAAACAATTAAATTATGAGCAGTAAATTTTTTGGAAATAGTAAAGACAATAAATCCAATAATAAAAAAGGCAATAAATCAAAGGGTAAAAATCGATCACCACAAGCTAAAAACGCAGGTATAAGAAAAACAGGACGTGGAAGATAACCGCATAAGAATTTGGCTACCAGAAATACCATTCGTATATTTACGGCGTAATTAAAAATAAAGGTTATGTTTAAAAAATATAAAAATACAATTGATTCAGTTACAGCATTTTTATTTATAGCAGGTATATTTTACTTGTTATATTTCACATTATGGGTTGTTTGCCCTTGTTAAAATAAAGGTTATGACTAAAACACGAAATAAATTAAAAGATTTTATCCACATGCTATTAGATAGTGGTGATAAAAACCAAATTGCAAGTGCAATTGGAGCAGTAGGCGAAACATTAGTATGCAATTACTTTAATTGGGAAAACATTGATGCAGATGGATACGATGCAGTAGATGTTCACGGTAAGAAATATGAGATAAAAACAATGTCATATGAAACCGATTCACTATATGTTGCTTACAGTCACAAGAAAAAAGTTGGTAGATATGATCACCTAGTAGTAATGCATTTTGATGAGGAGCGATTATCGATTATACCCCATTTTGAAATAGATAACTACATTAAACATGTTTCACCAACACTACGTTTAAATTTTAACGAATCAATGTTAACAACGTTAGGTAAACAAAGACAAAGTGCTAGGTTCCAAGCGTTATTTGTTAAATATGAAGTCAAATCATTTACGTTTAAATAATGAGTTATAAGCAAGGTCAAGACCTCCTATATGGTGAATATGTTGTTAAATACATCTCTAAAAGCACCAATGGTAAAATCATAGTAGATAATGGAGGCATTAGAATGGAGTTAAGCAAAGATGAACTAAACAATGAATAAAAAAAGGCAATATAGAAGCAGTCAAGGTAAGACACCACAACAAAGAAAAGATGCTACGGCATTAATGTTTATAGGTCTTATTGGTATGATTATATCTTTAGGTGTATTAGTGTTAAAAATTTTATTATAAAAAAGCAATTAAAAGCTCTTTATTACACACTATCACATTTTAATACGTATATACGATTATAAATGAAGCAAATTTGGAAACATTGGGCTAGAGCATTAGGTGAGAAAGTAGGCGAGGACAATAAAAGTGCCGATCAAGTAGCAATATGGAGAACACTTATAGTACTACAAGCTATCATTACTAACTTATTCATTGTAATAAACATA
>Ga0181394_1000018_pt1 | contig 60954 bp, 64 predicted proteins | sample 17SPOviralmetaG_FD_130123 | JGI IMG/M metagenome (GOLD analysis project Ga0181394, IMG submission 130123) | Marine viral communities from the oligotrophic San Pedro Time Series (SPOT) site, San Pedro Channel, CA, USA - 17 SPOT_SRF_2010-11-23 | ecosystem: Environmental > Aquatic > Marine > Strait...
AGTTTTTTTAGTATAAAGGTACTGACGAATATCTGCAGTGCCTTCAAACTGATGTCCTCCAGAAGCATTGCTTCTAACAACAGCTGGAGCCTCGGCAGATCGGTCTATTTTACTTTTTAATACAGAAAAGAATTCTCTTAACTCATTACCCATTCCATCAAAGGAAGAGATTCTTGACTTATACTTATTTAATCCTTCATCTGTAAGCATTCCCATAAATTCAACATTTAAAGTGGTTTCTTCATCCAACATTGATTTATGTAACGAACCCCCCTCGCTAAAGTACCCCTCCTTGTTGAGGGCATCTAATCGGGCTTTGTCAATTAAAGGAGTCTCTAACTCGGATAACTTTACAAGATGATCATAAATAACAGAAGGCTGTTTGACAATAGAAGCTTTACGAATGTCCTCAACAGGCAGGATACCTGCAGCAACTAAAGTATTAGTGTCTAAAAGTCTTGACCCTTCCGGATCTTCAATAGAAGAAAGCATTTTACGTTCAGTCAGCTTACCCAATGATCCGGCCCAATTGTCATAAGAAGAACCGCTATCGCTCATCATTTCTGCTCTATCTAATTTTAATTTAAGAGGAACAGGTCCAGACATGTTAATAGTATGACCTTGAAGCATTCCAGACCTATAGCTTAAGTCTTGAACATACTCTGAATTAAGTTTCAGTTCTTCAGCCATCTCTTCTAAGATAGATCCTACTTCTTTCATTTTAGGATCTTCACTTTCTTTCATTGCTTTGATTTCAGATCTAGCTGAATCACCAGCACGCCCTGAGATAAGACTTTTACCTGCTAATTGCATAACATCGTCTAAGTCTCTCGATCGTTGCTCAGATCCCATAGAGTTTTCACCAAGTATTCTTCCAGATTTTCCTAATCGGCTATCATACTTTACAGTTCTAAATAAAGCTGCTCTTAACTTATCTCGATGAAAAGCCATTCTTACATTCAAGTCAGCATCTATGTTTTCTCCAATCTGAGAGAAAGTAGATAACTTGCTGCCATTGAAAGTACTTTCACTTGATAGAGAGTTATTATCGAATAGCTCAGCTATCATTTGAACAAGCATATACTTTGCATCCCCTGAGGTAAGGCTTACCTTAGAGTTAATAGTAGCCTCTGTATTAGATCCAGCCAGTGCTAGAGAGTCAATACCACCTTTAAGCTTTTGACCAATTGTTAGTTTTTGAGCCTTGGATACATAATTGCTATTTGTTGCGGCATCATACAACTCTTCCATACTATAAGTTTTTCCGCTAAGATCAGTATAATCTCCCTTTCTCATATAAGGAAGCACATGCTTTGCTAAGAATGCAATAGCCAGCTTAGGATCATCATCCACTAATTTTTGGAAATCCACTCTACCATTTGTAATTGTTTTTTGAATTCTTAGTTCAACATTATTACTAATCGCAGAGAGGGGCATAACTTCTGGCCTATCGTACTCACCGGGCTTAAGGCCTTCGCCAATGCTATTCTCTAATTCTAAAATTGCCTCATCAAGCTCTTTTACCTCTACACTATCCTTTGATTGACCAAATTCATAGATAAGAGCATCTCGTTCTTTTTTATACGCTTGAATTTGAGCCAACTTGCTTCCTGTACCCGTATTAAATTGAATGCTACCCTTACGATCCCCTAGATCGCGTAATGGCATTTCGGCCTTACCTAGAAGAACATCAGTCATGCTGTCTATTTGATTTCTATAGGAAGGATCTAAATCTAAAAATACTTTTCTAATATGCAAAATTTTAGCATATGAGAAGTTAATCATCTTCTGAAGGATGTTCTTAATAGCAGAACCAGAACCCGATACAGCTTTATCAGCATCTCTATACGCTGCTTCCATTGTTACTCGGTCTTTAAAGGTTCTTGCTTGCATATTATAAGAGAACAAAGCAGCAACAAACTCATCAGGATTCTCTAAGTAAAACTCAATCTGCCTTTTAGTCTTTCCATCTAATACGCCATTATTCATGGCTAAGACTAAACGCTTTACAAGCTCGGGAGCTTCTGGGTTATTAAGCATACTATTGGTCATATGCCATTCTGGAGATCCGTGATCATAAAGTCTAGCTTGAGCAGCATGAGCAATCTCATGAAGAATAACATCAACAGCTGTTAATTCTCTACCCAACCTACCTTTAAGAAGATGCAATGAAATGCCTGTCTTAGACGTATTGATAAATCCAGCAGGGCTCCGTCCACCAAAGTTAGGTGCATCCAAACCTTGCTCTTTTGCGAGTTCAATGGCTTTTTGTTTAATGTTACTTGTTTCAAAGAAATCTAAGTTTTCAAGAAGATTCCCATCCATCTGAGCAAGAACAGCTCTAAGCATTTTAAGTTCTCTAACTGTAAGAGTACCGCTCTGCACTAAGGTTTCTAATTGCTTATCAATAGCCTCATGAGCTTCACTAGGCTGACCATTCTTATCTTTAATATGATTTCTAAAATTAGTCTTATTCATAAAGTACTCAGCATCACCCGGAGTACCATCTTCTTTATCGGGATACTCTCCCTTGTACAGCGGCCTATCGGTTTTAATGCCTGTATTAACATCTTGTTCGCTTCTAAGCATGATCTGCCTAGCAATCTGGACACCCTCATCAATTCTTTTCTTATGATCCTTTTGACGAGGAGTTCCGCCATCCTTGATGTTACCGGGCTCTCGGGCAGCCCGTAGCTCAGGAGATCCCGGCCTTCCCGGCTCATAATTTAACCATGCTTCATATAATTTTTGATAATCTACATTAGATAATTCTTCACCGTTTAAAATCTTAGTCTGCAGATCAGGATCCTCTTGAAGCATCCTCAGTGCAACTGGAGCGTACCCTTGACGAGTTACACCATCACTAACAGCGATATCAATACCATGCTGCAGAATCTTTTGACTTGCTACGATTTCTTGAGCTGCTGCAAGAACTTTGTCAGTCGCCTTAATGCCATAAGCCGAAGCATATTCAGGATTGTTTAAAATCCTCATGTTAATAAACTTAGGATTAATAAAGACAAGGCCTGCTAATCTTTTAGCATCTTTAATCTCAGCATCTGAAAGACCTCCAATCTCTTGAAGCTTCTCTATACTATTACGACCAAAAATTTGCTCGCCTTCTCGGATTTCAGCCTCTTTGGCAACTATAGCTTTTCTAATTCTCTTAAAGTCATCAGCAGTAATATATTGCTTTTTAATATCGGCTTTAATAGTTGAGGAGCGACCGCCCAAAATAGCACCTAAAGCTAGTGGTTCAATATCATCTAATCCACTAAGCATTTTTATGTCATCTAAACTCTTGACACCCAATACTTCTCTTAGCTCTTTTAAACCTACATATTCTACAGGCTCTCCGTCTTGCTTAACGCTAATGATGTATGTAGTGTCTTTGCCTTCTTTAAGGTTTAACCTGTCTTCTCCTGTAGGATCAAACATTTGACGATCTAACGTATTTAATCGCGAAGCGCTGACTTGATAAGGACTGATAAGATTTAAATCTTCTACCCCTAATAGATCCTTTGCTGCAATCTCTTTTTGATCTAGGGTGGACATAATAACTCTATCTCTAAAGCTTTCGTCTTCCCACATTTTCTTTAAGTCTAAGTAGCGTGTCTGATGGAATGAGGATCGAGACACAACTCCGGGTTCTGCGTTTCTCTCTAAGAAGCCTAAGATTAATTGATTTTCATTATCAAGATTTGTAGCAAACTCTCTAGTCTCATTTAAATGACTATCCATCTTAGCGTGACGAGCCTGCACTCTCTTTACATTATTATTTGCTAATGCAGAAGTAAAGAGCATATCGCCCACGTATCTATTAGAAGAAATCTGAAGAACATGTCTAGCCTGATTGGCACTAGCAACCCGTCGAGTCTGATGCCCAATGATCCTGCCTGACATGATCTCTAATCCATTCATGGTAAATCTTACATTCTTATCAGCATTTGGAATCTCAAGATCAGAATGAACAGCTTCATGTAATCGCATGGCTTGATCTGCATTTAAAGTAAGCTCAATTAATCCATCAGTAATTTTAATCTTCTGATCTGGATACAACTCTGACATATGATTTTGTACAACTTTTCTAAGAACGGTAGCATCCTTAGCGTGAGTAATTGCAACCACAAAAGCCTCATTAGCGTCTAGGTTTTCAATATCAACATATTCACCATTTTCAGCTCTATACCCAACTGCAAACCCTTCTTCAGGAGTGGCAAATCCCTTAACATTAAGTAACCCCCCTGCCTCAATGCGTTCACCTTGTTTCTCCTTTTTAGTAGGATCTTTAACAATAACTCTATTGTCCGAAGTTTTAAGTAAGAGAGCTCCTGTTTCTGGATCTCTGACATAGCCTATATCTTCTCCTCTAGTTGGAGCTGGCGCTGAGAATTGGGATGATGTATCTAACTTATTGCCCTGTAAAGAACCTTGTTCGTCTACCAAGCCAACATTAGACCTACGCCGTTCGTCTTCAGATACAGACAATAAGGCTTCTCTTAGTGTGAGACGATTGCCTTGTTCGTCTCTTACTTTAAAGGTTCTGATATTCTGATAAGGATCGACAGAATTACTGTCATACGGATTATCTGCAGTGGTTTCAAAGTCCTCAACTCTTTGGTCTACAACCTTTTGCCATTTTTCTTCTAAAGCTGCAATACCTTTTGTTCTTCTAATCTTGGCTTCACTCTGAGTAATCTTGCTATCTTTAACTAGTCCGTCAAGAATTTGATCAAACTTCTTAACTTCCTCGTTAAACTTAATAACATTATTAACCCAAACCTGATGACCATAGATTAAATCCCATCTTGGTTCTGTTTTATCGACAACTCTTTCAACAGTTCTTTCAATAGTTTTACCAGTAGGAATTTCTTCATCTACGAATTTACCAGTTCCCGCACGGCTCTTAGCTCTTTCAGCTAACAGATAATCTAATAGAGGTTCTTTCTTTCCTCTTTTAACTTTAGCAGGAATCGTAATACCTAAGGCTTCTGCCATTTCAGTTAATTTAGTTTTAGTATATTTTCTATTACCTAAATAAGTTTCTTTAGGAAGATCTAATGTTTCTGCTTTTTCAAGATTGTTTCTTGCATCCTCTTGAGGAACCTCTCTTCGGACAGAAATCATTTCAGGCTCACTGATAGTTTCAGTAACAGTTTGTTCTCCACCTAATAAATCATCTAAGCCATACTTACGGGCATGCTTAGTAAGAATACTTTGAACAATAATATCTGTTTGTTCAGGACTAGATTGAACACCGAGTGTTTCACTTCTACTTAGAGCTTCCATACTAATATCAACATCAGCTAAGAATTCTTCATCCGTAAACTCAACCCGATTTCTTTCATCAATATCAAAAAGTACTCCATTCTCTTGGAGGTTTGTATCAATAGTAGTTGAATCTCTTTCTGCCAAAAGCTTTCTCTGGACAACAGCTTTCTCGCCATCTGTTCCAGTTGCAAGCTCTTGAGTATAGCCCATAGTCTTAACTTGATGAACTTCCCTGAGTGCAGGAACACCTAATACATTATCAATATGCTGTGTGGGGTGAATAGCTCTAAAGCCAAGGCCACCGCCCATAGTTCTAGGAGTTTGAGGAGTAAGCTCCATCAATTTATTTTCAGAATTATTTTGTAATTCTCGTTCTCTTAATCTTTGCTCGATCTCAGGATTTTCTAAATCATCTAATTTTAAATTACCATCCTCATCGTACTGCGAGCTCCAAGGATTACCAAATCTTTTACGATACTCTGAATCAGTAGTATCAACATCCTGTTCTTTAATTCTGTTAGACGCTGCTTCAATGTCATCACTTTGAGCTCTCCACTCTCTAAATGCCTGCTCTTTGGTCATAGGAGGAGTCTGAACAAGAGTACCATCCGCTGTTTTCTGCAACGGTGCATCAAACTCAGGAGAGATTGTAATAAGAGCATTCTTAAGAGCAAGCCTTCTGATCCTAATTTCTTCTAACTTAGTAGCAGCTGCAATGATATCATCTACTGAAGCATCTGGAGAAAGAACACGTTGGCCTTTCTTAGCAAGCTGCTGATTAATCTTACGCCACTCTTCTTGAAGTTGGGTTCTATCTTTAGCCAGTTCTTTAATGCGATTAGCAATCTGCTCCCGCTTGGTCATATTACCCATATATTTAATATCGTAAATACCTCCAGCAAAAGCTTTACCCTGATCTACATGCTTTGCATACCAGTCTGAATGAGACAGTGCTCCTTCAGCATCAGGGTTGTTAGCATAAAGCTCTACAAGCTCAAGATCTTCTCTGGCTTCAGCCTTGCTAGTCTTAAAGGTTGCATCAGATTCTTCTACAAACTGAACGGGATCCAGAATAACTCTTCTACTTTTCTCACCCTTATGGTCCATCTCCTTAGTATGAGGAGCCACAAACCGGGTACGCCAGTCCATTAAGTTATTGATATAGATAGCATCATCTGTATTCTCTAAAGCTCTTGAAGGACTCATGCCACCAGCATCTTGACCAGTCATCTTAAGAATATGCTTAACACTGGGGTCATCTCTAGCTACAGTAAATGCAGTTCTATTTAAAGCCTGTGTTGTACGATCAAAGAAGGTAAACTTAGATCCCGTAATAAGACTTTCAAGCTCTTTAATCTTAGGACCATCTTTACTTTCTCTTGCTTTCTGTAATTCATCAATAACAGTAAGCTCTTGCATAAACCTAAGACGAGCGATATCCATTGCATCGTCCATAGTTTCGGGGCTTTTGGCTTTCTGTAATTTTTCGCCTACACCCGGAATAGTGCCAACTAGATCAAACTCTTTTTTACGGAGCATAGATGTTGCAAAAGCTTCAATTTGTAAAGCTCTAAAAATCACATCTACTTCTTTTGCCATAGTAGCTTTATTTTTATTGGCTAGCTTGGCAAGCTTAGTAGCGTGATCCAGCATAACCTTAATGCCATCAGGGGAATTCCACTCCAGCTTATCATCCAAGATTGCTTTAGGAAGTAAACTATTTCTTAAACCATCAGGATCTAAAACAGCTTTCATTCTTCCTGCAGAATCTGGAATACCAGTAGCCTTTTCAACTAATCCCATTAAGGCTCTATCTTTACCGCCAAGCATAGCAGTAGTTAATTCTTCAACAACTTGATCGTAGGTAACACCTTCTTTTTTAGCCTGAGCTAACATTGCATTTTTGTACATTGCATTATCAGGATCATCAAAGAAAGATCTAATTGAGTTTTTAACTGCTTTTCTCTTAGCGTTATAAGGAACAATCATTAAGGGCTTTTTAGCAAAGCTTCGTCCAGCTTTACTCCCTCTTACCCAGAATGGACGCTCAGTATCAGCATTATTCATTGCATATAAAGCTCGGCGTACACCTATGCTCATGCTGCTATCTCCTGCCTTATCGGGCAGCTCTGCACCAATCTCATAAGTTAAGTTCTGATAAAAGTCGATATCAGTTGAACCATCTGCTTCCACTAGATCCTTAACTAATTGTAATGCTCCTTCAGCAACTTCAGGCTTATCAGAATTTAAAGCTTCAAATAATTGGACTCTTCGTCGGAAAGCGATACTTTCGGCAACACCGTGCTTAGAGCCATTGGTAGATCCATCAGCCTGTGCAATAAGTCGAGAGCCTTTACCCTTAGAACCCTTAGCTGCCTTAGCTACATCGTCTCCTCTTTCAAAGGCTCTTAAGATCTCAGGAGTCATTTCGGGATACAACCAAGCAGACGCATCTAAGATTGCATGGGCAATGCTATAGTTATTGTCTGGGTCTGCAAGAGGGATAGCAACAGGGAACCCACCGCTAGGATCTGCTTCAGCCCAAGGGTTATCTCTGCCTTCTTCAATGTCATACCTGAAGTATGCTCTTGTGTTGATATCTTCCATGCGAATGCCAAACTGTCCGGGCAAGGCTTTAAGATCATCATGAATAAAGCTATAATGAGTTGGAGGTAAATCCAACATTTGTTCTACAGTTCGATCAAGGTAAAACTCAATACTCTCTACTCTATCTAAATCTGTTCTTAGTGGAGGAGGAATCTGATCAGCATGGATAGTTAAGGAAGCTCTATCTTGGGCTGTAGACATATTTTGAGTGAGATTACCATCTTGAATAAACTTAATAACGTCCTCTTCAGAAGGACCCTTAGGATCATCAAAGTCTAGTTCATTGATTCTACGGACTTTATCCTCATAGATAATCTGATCTAAAATCTTAGCAATTTGCTTATCAGTTCCGGGTTGAACCGCAGAGAAATCTTTTACTTCTTCACTATTTTTAAACTTAATGACATTAAAAGAATTAGTGTCTTCATCAAGCTCAATAACCTCAGTATTGTATCGCTTACTGCCATCTACATTATCTCTAAACAAAGAGCGAAGGGCAGCTGCCATTGTATCTGGAGTTTGGAAATCTAACTCACCATTGCCAAAGATTGCAAGTGCTTTAACGCCTTTTGCTTTTAACTCTGGGCTTATTGGCAGATAGGGAATTACTTCAGCTTCAATATACTCAATTGCATTCTTAGTATTTAATAAAGAGCTTCTTGAGAGGTTATCTCCCTTACGGCTACTGAGAGTAATTAAACTTTCTACAAGTTTATTGACATAATCTTCTTCATTTGCAGCACCTCTAACTTCAGTACCAGCTTTATTCTTAGCTTCCTGAGCTTCTTGTTTTCTTAACTCAGTCAATAACTGAGATTGCTCAAGACGTACTTGTTGCGGAGTCTTGCTTGCAGCTGTAGCAGCAGAACTTTGCTCTATTGCCATGTCACGTTGCAGTCCAGCTCTTTTGGCTCTTAACTTGTCTAATGCTTCCACTTCTTTATTTAGAAGATCTTTAACAGTTTCAAGAGTTTCGCCTTCTTGTAAAGGTTCTTTACCAGAAGCTCTTTTAGTTAAAGATTCTATTCTATCTTTAGATTTAGCAACACTAGCATTAATTATGGTATACCTTGCAGTGTACTCCTCATTCAGATCTTCTGCTAACTGACGAGTTTTCACATATTGAATACCTAAGTCTCTTCTTCGTTCTAAGATCTGAAGAACTTGTTCTAAATTAAAAGTATCAAATTCTCTAGTCGTTCCTTGAGATGCTAACGCTTGTCCAAAGACAGCATCAATATCAATGTCAGCTAAAACACTTATGTTGTCATCAATGGCAGATTTAAACAAGGACATGACAGCAGCTCTTGTGCCAGTGCCTTCATTACCTAAAGATGCATGTTTAGTTTCAGACATCATAACATTCTTAAGTTTTAAGATGGCAGACTCAAGAGCTTGAATATCTTCGTTAATATCATAATCTAATCTGCTAGCAGCTGCTCTTGCATTTCTAGTTTCAAGGTCTGCTTTAGCATCTGATCTAACTCTAGGTGCTACAAATCTAGACGGATCTCCCATCTTAACGTTATCAAGCATTGCTAAAAGAACAGTATTCGCTTGCTTAGCCTGACTCTTCCCTAATTCAAAATCTGCTTCAACGCTTGCTGTATCGTATAAAGTTCTACGACCAGAAATTGAATTCTGAATATCACGATCATTAACATTTCTTTCGTTAATAACGTCTTGTGCCTCTAAGAGAAGTTGACGCATATTAGCTTCATCTAATGTCTTTAACTGTAAAAGAGGGTGACTGCTAGGAAGGTATCTTCTAAACAGCTGTCTAGCAAGAGCCTGTGAAACCGTACCATTTGATTTTTCATAGGCATCTAAGATAGCTTTATTGGTTAAAACTTCAATACTATATTTATCGTAGTTTTTATTAAGCTCTACTTCACGTTGCTCTTCAATGATTCCGCTTTGATCTCTAAAGCCAGCACTTGTAGGAATGTCTCCCTGATTATCAGGATCGATGTTTAAATCGCCTGCTTCATTCTGGGCAGCTAACTTTCTAAGTTTTTCTAATCGTTCTTTTAAGTATTTGGTTTTCTGATCAGTAATATCTTTTGATTTTCCCCTTTTAGTTTTTCTCTTCTCAGCATTACCAAACTTAGTTTCAACATCACTTAACTCTTCTTGGAACTCAATTAAAGTATCTAAAATTTCTCTAGTATCTTTATCCTTTGAATCGACTAATTTCAAGAGCTGCTTAAAAGCTTTTTCTTTTTTCTTAGGATCAGAGCTCTTAAGATCTTTAACAAGCTTTCTTCTTGCTCCTCTTTTATTTTTACCTATTCTATTGATAACCTTAGGATCAAAAGAAATGCCATTAGCTTCTGCAAATGCTTTAATATCAGCAAAGCTGCTTTTAGCTGTAGCAGTTTGTTTCTCAATGCCCACATTCTTTGCCGCAATAAGTTCTTCTAAACGAGATCTTTGTTCGGCAGTTAAAGGAACTTTACGATTAAGCTCTAACTCTTTAATTGTTTCAGCTGTAAACTTAAAGTTTAAAGCTGCTTCAAAGTTATTAAGAATGAGCTGAAGCCGTCTTTTTCCTTCAGGAGTCTTTGTTAATTCTTCAGCCGTATTACCTACAGTTAAAAAATCAATCATTCTATTTTTAATTCCACCAATAACAGCCTCATCTTCATCAAGCTTAAGTGTAATCTCTGATACTTCTGCATCTACGCCTTCTTGCCTCGTAATTGCTTCAGCAATTCTAGCTTCAATCAACTCTTGTACTTTAGCACGTCTTTCCTCAGGATCTGGATACGACTTAATGATAGTTTGAAGCTCTGCGTCAACTCCCAATGCTTCTTCTTCTGCAGCTAAAAGACCGTATTGCTTTTCTTTAAATCTTTTAATATCTTCGTCAGAGTAGAAAGTACCGTCTTTACCCCTCACTTTACTTTGAAACTCTGGGTCATCTATAAGCATAGCTCTAAGTCCTTGAGGACCAAGCCCTGAGAAAGTTCCATCTTTTATAGAACTTGCATACTTCTTTTCAATTGATTCTACAGCTCTCCCTAGGGCCTCTTCCATATCCCCCTCATAGATGGTATTATTCATACCTTCTGTAAATCCAAACCTACTTCTAAGTTCATCTACAGTTGTAACTTGACCATCAGTTAAGAGTGATACCATGACATTTGCTCTGGCTCTTTGTCTGGCTCCGCTAAGAAGCAGTTTTGTTCCAACATCTTCTCCTTTAAGCCATCCCATGAATCCAACGTTTGATGCCTCATCGAAGTTGTTGTTGGCCTCTGGAGTATCTCCATATACTCTAGCCCAAAGTTCTTTTTGATTTTTAAGTTTATCTGCTGCTTTAATTCCTTTATTTCCAAATAGCGACTGCAAGTAAAACTCTTTAATCTCTACGTCTTTATTCCCCTTAATGTATTTTTCAACACCAAGGCTAACGCTAGAACCCATTCCCTTAAATGCAGCACCTAATCCCAAAGAAGCAACAGCACTGGTAAGCGTAGCTGCTGCCCAGTTATCCATAAAGTTAATATCTTCACCTTCATTATAAAGGGTAGATAGGATAGATTTTCTTTCTGAATTGCTATAGGCATTTGCAAGGAGTCCTCCAGCAGCTCCATCGATACCCTGAGCACCAGACCACACTAAAGCTTTAGTGGCTCGACTCCAAGTAGTCTGGGTCTCCATTAAAACTTCAGCTAGATTGCCAGTCATGCTTAAGGATCCCGGCCTGACTTTTAACAAGAGTTCTGTAGCTCTTCCTAAACCTTTGAATTTTTTTGGATCAAGCTTTTCAAGTTGCTTAATCTTTGCTAACTTCTCTTTAACCTTTCTTGACTTATTAGCAATCTTTCCTGCACGCCGAGCCCACTTAGCGGTAAATACACTCCAGTAAGCTGTAGTTGCTGTAGCACCGATTGGAGCAGCTGCACCTGCTGTAGCTGTTGTACCTAAGATAGACCCACCTGTTACAATAGCACCTCCTAGTAACTCAATTCCCATTTCTGGAGCCATATCAGGATCTTGGACCAGCATATCTTTAATGCTAGTAAGCATGCCTATTTCTGTGTTCCGACTTAACTGCATTTGCTCTAAGACCAACTGATGCTCATAAAGGCGTCTAGATACAGCTTCCATTCCTTTAACAAAAGCACCTGACTGGCTTTCAGAGAACATCAATGAGTTTTCTTTTGTAACTCCAGCTTGATCTAGCATTTGTTTTAAAACAGGATCTGTTGTTAAAGTTCCCCAAAGCCAATCATGGGTATATTCTCCGTCTACAGGAGCGTTTGAGTCTGAGGCAATAATATCTCTTGCATCTTGAACTCTTAACTTTGCTCTTCCAGTAACATCTGTAGTAGGGTCAAGACCTTTTAAACCCTCGATAAATTGAACACCATACGGATCCGCACCATAAGTAGTATCTAAATCTGCTCTAAGTGATTCAAGTTTAGCCTGAGTCTCTTTGCTCATAGCACTCGATAAAAGACCAAGACCAATCAGAGCTTGAGCATCATTAACATTAGCTCTAATATTATCAACAGCGCCAAAAGCACCTGTTCTAGCTCCTAGCTCCTGTACGCCTGCAGCCTTAAAAGTTGCACCGCCTGTTTGGATGTCCATTGAGATATCGCGTAAACGTTCTTCTCTTTGCGCTTCTGATTTTTTAAAGGTTGCTTCAGTTAAGCCTTGGTATCCCGGACCAGTAACGTCTGTAATATCCTGTCGGATGCCGCTGTATTCCAAGCTGCTCGGCAATCCGCTATCTCTTAAAATTTCTTTAAACTCTTGACGCTCTTCTTCCTCTTTAATAAGACTTTCTCTAACAGCATTTTCTTGAGCAGCAATTGGAGAAAAGGATGATCGATAATACTCTGAAAGAATATTGTCTGCTTCTTGTTGGGCCTCTGTTGGCTGCTCTGCAGGCTCTTGAGTAGGCTCTTGAATAAAGGGATTATTGAAATTTCTAAGGACATTAATTGGACGATCTTGGTCTACCATGCTCAGTTCCTCACTGTTGGTTTCTTAAGTTCTGTAATAAAAACATGTTATTCATGTTTGCAATTTCTTGAGGCTTCTGACCTCTATCTAATAACAGATTATAATCCCGCTCATTTAATTGACCGCGACTAGAGTCTTGTTTGACATTAACATTAGCAGGAGCTGGATGCCTTTTGATTGTAGGCCTAGATCCTTCTTCTGCAATGAGCTCTACTAGTTCATCTTGCGAGTTCACTTGCATAGGCTCAATGGTAATTTTTTTACCGTCTAATGGATTTAACCATGTATTTGCGCGTGGTGTTGGTAATAAAAAAGTTCTCATTCTTCTTCCTCTAGGCTCCTATTTAATCGATCAAGGTCTGCTTGGGTGTATGAACTGCCCAGCGTGGCACTCTTCTTTCTAGCCGGAGAAGAAAAGTCTACGTTACCTTTATTAATGGATTCAATTCCCCATTGACTTACTGGGATAAACTCACCTTGTAAGGTTTTAGGGAAGTAAAAAGGAAAAGTATCTTGAATGCCTTCGTTAACGCTAGTTGTTGTTATTGAAAATGTTGTTACGTTTTGTTCAGATTGATTAACATCAAATGAATAGTTATCTGGATTTTTCCACAAACTATATCGTAATGATGGAGTACCAGATACTCCTGCGGTAGTTCTATCTAACATGAAGTACATATTTTTCACAGATAGACCTCTTGCCATCTCTACAAGCGCCTGATCAATTTCTTTGGGACTAAAAAACTCTGGATCGGCACGCTTTCTTTTATAGATTTTAAATTCATCTAAAATATCAAGTTCTTTTGCTAAGGTTTCGTCTAAGTTGTCTTTTAAAAACATCTCAATACGAAGTGCTCTCTCTTGTCTAATTTCTGCCTCAGGAAAAACTAGAGATAACCCATGCTCTAACACAGTTGTTGTCCGTCTTACTTTGTTTTGAGATATAGCATCAGCAATAGCACCTATGTTAGCCTGCACAAGGCGTCTGCCATAGCGAGAGTCACCTACGCCTCTACGTTGATTTCCCGTAAGGTTTGCTTTAGGGTCGGCATACTGAGCATCTAAAGCCTGCATCGTTCGATGAGCGTGCCTCAATGTACCTGCATCAGAAGCACTGTCTCGTTTAATTATTAGAGGTGTTTTATTCTCTTGATTTATAACTATAAACGTACCATTTTCTTCATTAAAAGTAGTAGATAAAGCAGCAATATGTGAATCCTGAAGGATTTGATAATAAAGCCTAGTTTCTCCGTCCACATTTTGATCTGCTTGCAGTCCAGCTAGCTCATCTTTGTTTCTACCTACATTAATCCGTATCTGTCTCTGAAGCTCTCTTTGATACTCTTGATTCACTTCAGAGTTAACGTTTGTAAGCTCTGTAATAACTCTACGATTAATACCTTTGTCTTCAAAATGCTTTACAAGACCAGAGAACATGGACTTATCTGTTCCCTCAAATGTTTTTGTAAATTGTCTTCTAAGCTGTGCCGCGTCTGATCCTTTTGAATCAATCATTCCTAGATAGGTCCTAGCCTTTGCAACACCACCCTCTTGAAGTGTAGAGGGATTTTGGAGAAATGCCATACTTGCCTGCATAAAGGGATTATTATAATTATCTATATCCTGAGATAAACTCATAATATTACTTTCTAAGGTTCCCGGAGCAGCTAGTATTAGCTTAGCAGTGACATCAACTTGTGCAGCTAAAGATGTATTTCCTGCTACTTGGCCATTAAGAAAAGTGCTTCCTTCTATGTGATTTCTATTATCCTGTTCAATAGTGATAGAAGCATCAGCTCCACTTCTGACCGCTACAGCCTCTTCTGTTATACTAAAAGTATTTCTAACCATTTGTTCATACTCGCCGAAAAAACTATAAATTTCTTCTTCATTCCCAAGCTGTCTATTTAACTGCACTAAAGCGGAGTTAATAAATACTCTAGCCTCATTGGTAGTAAATACAGCGTTATCTTGTAAAGTAGAACCATCTTTATTAAACGTAATATCTTTATTCTCGTTGCTAGCAAAACTTGCTAAGATATCACGAAGGGCTGAAGACTGAGCATCTGTGTCCATTAATATATTGACACCGTTTTGAAGTCCGGTACTCTCACTAGCCAGTCTAGCGTTTTCTAACTCATAAACATAAGCAGCTGCGGCAATATGTCCTCTTAAGTGTGTAATTATTTCACCTTTAGTTTCAGCGATTTTTGTGATTTTATCGCTCTCGCTTAATCCTTCGGTTTGATTTATACCATTTACAGTTGTATTATATTCTTCCTTTAAAACCTTAAACAATTGAGGATCCATGCGGAGAACACCAGCAAATTCAGTTTGAACATCATCAAACCATTGAGGACTAAGATCCCCTCCGGGGGCAACAAAGCGATTGTTAAATCCTCTTAATACCGCAATAGAGGGCCTTCCTGAATCCTTAGCTACTCCTACAGGAGTAACATCTGTTTCTTTAGTATCTAAATTTTGATTTAAAAGCTTTGCCATATCTCCGGGCTCTGCAGTAGAACTTCCAGACATACCTCGCAGTAAACTCTCATCGTGGCTAGTTAATACTTTTACAATAGACTGCTCTAAAGGATTCAGCAAAGGCATTTCGGCCCTGATAGCTAACACAGTACCTCTCCTGTTTGGTTCTGTTTGAAGGGTATTAGCTCTAGCTTCAGTAACAAGAGCCATCTCTCTGTCAACTAAATTATCCCAAGTTTTCTTTGCTGCTTCGTAAGAATCAAACTTAAAAATGCCTTCAATCTTAGAAGGATCATCACCAATTTGAATCTCATTTAAATCAACCTTAGAGCCATCTCGATTTGAAATGCCAGGATAAACAAAGTATTCTCCTTCAGATTCTCCAATCTGCCAGTCATGGACCACAGGCTGACGTTCATTAGGATTAGACGTACTTTGCCATAGGTTAACTCCTACGTCTACTTTTTCACCCAATGCATCTTTAACTGAGTATTGCCTATAAAGAAAGCTGCCGTTGCTATCAGAGGCAAAAAGACCATTAACTGTATCCATCTCTTCAGGAAAATAATTGGTTAAGAGAGGAGCAATATTCTCTAAAAAGTATCCCTGAAGAGCTTCAGGATTACCTCTAAATTTGCCTTCAGATGCGTTTAATAATGATTCTACTGTAGTCAATACAGGAGCAGCTAATTTTTTCTTAACTTCATCAACAACGCCCTGTCTAAATTCTACATACTCTGCATTAATATCACCAAGAATACTTTGAAAAATATCAGCATCTTCGTTTTTATCTAAACCTGCAGCTATAAATTCATTATAGGTAGGAGAAATAGATTCTAAAGCTTTGTCGCCATAATCTTCAGTAAAGGTTGTAATGTCTTCAGGCACGAATGTAGTCAAGGCATTAAATCTATTTACGCGATCTATGCGATTAACTTCGGCTTCTTCTAAAGTAGCCCCTTCATTTGAAGGAATTCCTGTTAAATAAGGTTTATCTAATTCACCTTGTACAAGAGAGGCAAACCTTTGAGCCCAAGAAATAGATTCCCCCCTAGAGTTTATTGAGGGAGTTTCAGCTAATAAGGCAGCAGCTTCAGAACTAATATCTCTACCAGCATCAATAGCTCCCTGTAACGATAATGTCTTAGACTGCAATCGCCTGCTGTTTACTTCAGCCCGATCTGCTTCCCGGATTATTTTTTGTGCATTTTGTACAATAGGAACTAAAGCTTCATCTAAAGTACTGTTTAAAGCATCAAGAGTAAACTGATCTAAAGCTCCTTCTTGTTCTAATTGTTCTAATTCAGGCTGTACTAATGCTGTATAAAAACTATTTCCAATAGCAAGAAAATCATAATTACCGTCTTTATCTGGAACAACATTAGTATCTGCAAAAAGGCTTCTTAAGCCTTCTGTATACGCAGGAGTACCCGGAGCCGCACCAATTTTGTCTTGAATGCCTTGAGTAACTGCAATAGAAAGCTGCGACTGGGCAGCAGTTAAAGCTCTTTTTTGATTGTTTGCATTAATAGTATCGATTATAGGTCTTGCTTGAGGCTCTAATTGTTCCCAGACTTGTCCGCCTTCCCACGCATTCTCTAAACTTTTATACTGCTCCATAATCCCATCTTCATCGAAGGGATTGTTTTTAACATAATCTTTAAACTCACTAAATCTAGTTTCAGCAATAGCGTCAACATTTAAGCCAGTAGCATTGGCATGCCTCTTAGAAAACTCTTTATGAGCACTGGTTCTATTAGGGATAACACCTCTACTTGCGACATCTTGATACCGATTAAGGTTCCGTGAAGCTACATCTTCTGTGGTATATCCGTCAATGATGTCTTGGTTCTTTTTAGTTTCAAGTTCATCTAATACAGAATAACCTTTATTTTCAATAGCCTTACTGAACACATCAAAGGTTCTTTGAAAGTTTTTATCAAAGGCATAGAAGTGGTCTAAGGCAGATACCTTAGGAGCAACTTGAAGAACAGGAACAGTCTCAACGCCTTGAAACGGAGTTACAGCCGTAGGAACCTTTGCTGGCGTAAATTTATTATCTTGTCCAAAAATTATGCTCATTTTTAAATTCCTTGTCCGCCAATTGGCGCACTGTATGAAGTACCTGTAGGTGAGTTATATGTATAATAGCCTGAAGGTATTCCTCCGCCTGTAACTACTGAGTCACCCCCCGGTAAAGTTACTGTATTTGTTGCGGGGGATCCCCCAAAACCTTGTCCCCCTGCATTGACGTATGCTCCAACACCGCCCGCAATACTACCTGCAACGCCCATTAACATCTGAGAATTTGCAGCACTCTTAGCCGCTTGATAGCCTGTTGCGATATTCTGAGTTTCAGCTTTCTTTGCAATCTCAGCATTGCTTCTAATAAGATCTGCCATTGTTCTAATGTTTGCAGCTTCTGCATCAGCAGAGGCTCTTAAAGAGGCTGAGCTATCATATAGGGTAGGCTTTCTACCGGGGACAAATAATGATTTTGAAGACTTTCTTGCTTTAACTTTAATGCTGCGTCTAGCATTTCTTTCAGCTGATCTCAGTTGAAGCCTTGCAGTAGTATCGTTATTTATAATCTCTTTATCTAAACTATTATAGGCTGCAGCTTTGTACCTCATGACTGAAGAAGAGTAAGGATTAAGATTTCTTTTATTAGCAGTATTAGAGAAAGCGTTTAGAGATTTACTAAACTGTTGGTTTGCTGTAGTGTTGGCTTTTTCTTGTTGCATTAAAATGCCCATCTGCTGATCAGCAAGCTCGTCAGCTAGACCTAAAGGAATGCTTACTCCTCCGCCAGCTCCTGAAGAACTTTGAAAATTCTTCTGCATGACTGCCAGTTGTTCTCTGTGACTAGCATACTTATAGTTAGCCATAGCAACTTTATTGTTCATATTCTCTTGAGCAATAGCAGCATTAGTCTGTGCAAAGATTCCTTGAATCTGCATAGCTTCTTCAGTATCTGCTTTTTGCATAGTCATTTGATAGTTAGCTGCAGCAGCCCGTCTTCTATTTTCTGCCTCTGCTTTTGCTGCTTTTTTAGCGGCACTGCTTCCAAAAATGCTAGAAGCAATACCTGCTCCTGCTACAATACTTGCTGCTACAATTGGCATATTAGTCTCCTAAATATGATATAATATCTTTAATCTTATTGTCAAGCTCCTCTGTGTAACAAAAGAAATGAGGTAGCTTCATAAGCTTCTTCTTCTGCTCCAAAAAATGCTCTATAATGTCTAAATGAGTCTGCTGATTAAATCGAATCTTTTCATTTACAGTCTCCATGCTCTTTAACTGAGCTGCTTTATCTTCACGTTCAAGTATGACAAGTCGTTGTATTTTCTTCCTAAAAGGCCAAGGATCCCAGAGTTTAACGACAACATCCCTATAGTCTAGGGGCCTTATCTCCTCATCCCACGGCATTTCATAGAAGCCGTTAGGGTTGTCTTTCTTATCCACATACCAGGGGAAAGACTCACCTACTACAGGCAACCCGCTCAAATGAGCTTCGTGCATTGTAAAAGATGTACCTACTCTAGGGCCAATACCTGTCACAACTTTCATTACCACTCCCGTTTATTTGATCTCGTTTTAATTTTATCCCAACCAATGAGACGAAGAGGAGCCCTATTGTCTTTCTTAAGCACCTTAACAGCACCAGAAAGACCTCTAGAGATCATGGCGGACCTACGCCCATCATTCTCCCACCTGTCATACTCATCTTGTTTGTTCTTATGTTCCTGAGCAACAATCATCTTATCTACATCAACGCCAAGCATGTCGGTATAGTAGCTTACAGAATGAGCTAAGGCATCAATCCGGTCATCTCGCTTCAATGCTCCTCGCCGTCTAGAGATGCGAGTTAATTGGATCTGATTCTCTTGATCGCTCAGAACCCTAGGGTCCATGACAAGTCGCCCATTGGCAATTACTGGTTCAATGGTATCTAAGATTCTCTGCTCTTTATGACCATGAACCCTAAACCCGTCGATGCCTACATGACTGCAATACTTAGCGATAATAGGATGTAGGATGGTTCCAAACATACCATCACCAAAGTTCTCTTCATACCGAATAAGCTTGACCTTATATTGCATAGCCAGTTCGGCGATCTTGACAAGAACAGTCTCATCATATCCGCCATCTAGCCCTAACATCTCATGAATACATATGTATCCAGTAGGGGTAGCTGAGGCAACAATAACACCTGTCTCATCATGACCCCTACCTGAGGGGTCTACATGGATAGTAGTAATAGTATAATCTTCAAATGCCTCAGACTTGTACATAGGGTGATAAACTTTATCCCCAGACATCCCAACACTATTGATACTCTTATGAGGATTGGAACGGGCATGCTGAACTTTCTGGTGGAAGGAATCTAAGCCTACATCCGTACAGATAATATCCTTCAATTTAAGAGGATACTTCTCTTCATCTGAGAGAGAGGTGTCAAGCAGGAACTGGAGCGCATAATTTGCCGGTCCAATCTTAGCCAGCCTCTCATCTAAAGTTTCTCTATCGAACCTCTCAGGCTGCGTAGGATCGCCCGGACTAGCTTCGAGCTCTACCATACGTTCTGTGATCCACGGGCTGATGTGCTCCATCCTAGTGGGTATAGTGGGGTCAGGAAACTCTGCCGGGAACTTAATGAAGGGATATCCTGAGGCTGCCAGCTTATTGTAGTTAGAATCACGGGTATGGGGAGTACCTAGGAAGATAACCCTACCGCCCTTATTACGGATAGATTCAAATTCATGGATCCGACCTAACAGCTTGTCCCTCATCTCCTGAGTATCGCAGTTGCCCCGAACCTCAAGGTCATCGCCCACGATATAGTCAGCGTGCCGACCAATGATCTGGGAGGTAATACCTGCAGCACTTACCGACTTGTCCTGAGATACCTTAACTCGACATGCCGTATTAAAGGCCATAGCGTTATCGGTATCATCATCCCCCGGAAGGAGATGGTTCATGAAGGGGACCGCAGTCAGAATGCTTCTCGTCATAGAGATAAAATCAATAGCCTTCTGAGCTGTAGCAGAAGTGACCAAGATGGTTGCATTAGGGTCACGTAAGAGCCACCACGAAGCAAGCATAGATGTGATAACACTCTTACCTGTACCACGACCTGCAGCCAGAACCATATCATTATCGTGGTTCTGAAGGGAATCCATAATGCCATACTGAATAGGGGTTGGTTCCCCAAATCCCATGTATTTCATTACGTAATAGCCGTAGTTCCTAAAGTCCTGTATAGCCTCATCAGGCACATTAGATGGGATCATTCTCTCATCTAGTTTATTGTTAATCATGATCCATTCTTAAGCTTAAATGGGGCTTCACCCATAGCCATTTGGATCCTTTCAGCTTGCTTCTCGGACAACTCAACGTCCTCTCTAGGAGCTAAGTCCTTGAGTACAGCTCTAGCCGCATTAATAGACTTATCTGAGACTTCAGTCTCTAAGTAATCAATGGTGCTATCAATGAGTAAATCTTTTAATTTGCTTAATCTTTCATCTAATGTTGTCATGATACAACTCCTTAAATTCAATAATATTCTGTTTACAGATTTTGTGACATGTACTTGTAGTCTCACCTAGAATTGTATCAGTAAGCACCACGTATAGGGGAGTTTCGTGAAAAAGAAATCCTACAGTCTGAGCCGTAGGTAAGTCCTCTTCCGCCCATTCTTTTTGATCCTCAACTGGTTCCCAGCCCGGACCACCGTTTGATTCATGGTCTGTCCATATAATGTGCACAATTTTCATCATTCAATACTCACATTCACACCAATATTTGCATCTACTTGCGCTTCAACATTCGTAAGATTAACAGGAGCATGATATGTAGATTTAAGAATAATCTCTACATCGTCAGCATTGCCTGCAATTCTTGCGCTAAATTGACCATTCTTTTGAGTATGCAAGGGGGTACTCGTATCAGCATCGTTAATAGTAATCAGAGCATTGCTGGTCCTAGACGGATCGAATAGAAGATCACTCTTCTTATTGGTTCTACCCCGACGAGTAATATCAACTTCATACTTACCTGTCTTGTGATGCCTCACATTCAAGCTCTTAAGTTGAACCAATGAGTCAATATGAGTACTGTTCTCATCCCTAAGGATAAAGGGGCTGAGTTCCAGTTTCATGGTAAATGGCTCCCCAATCGTTACAGATTCGCTTACATGCGTAATGCCTGACTTAGCTACAGTAGTCGTAGTGCCGTCATTAGAATAAGTAAGTCCAGTTAATGGTTCAAAGTTATTAGAATCACGAACAATAGACACTGAGTCTGTAACATACGGTACAGTCCAATTGGTATTGCCAGAGTTATTGCTACCTGTGGTTGTTACTTTCTTGTCAAGTAGAATATCAGTCTCTAAAACACGAGACATTGACATTGTTTGTACGTAATATTTATTACTTTCTTTTGTGACAATATGCAAGTCATCCGAGGTCGTCGAGATGTTTTTAATCTCAGGCGGGGATGCATCATTCTCTCCGTAAATCCAACGATAGAATGACTGCTGACCAATCTTACCGTCAGGCATAAGCCTTTGATGGAATACATAAACATGATTTTTCTTACTAGTATCATTAGTAGTAAATAAGGCGTAATCATTTGAGGGAACTAAAAGGGTCTGAGTTACAGTTGTTGGGAAATACCCAAAGACTGGTTCACTGACAGAGTAAGAATACTCTTTACCATTCTTAGTCTTGTTATAGACAAACAAACGCCCAGCATCACTGAAGTATAAAGACTCACCAATGTTTAGGGGTTTCGCTGTCTTTGAGGTGCTGTATTCACTAGCCTTACTTAGAACAATAGTGCTAGGAGAAATGTAATCGTCAGCCCCACTAAGGATAAACTGCTGTGTACCGTCAGTACCTAAGAAACATGAAGAAGCAAACGGCACAATCCATTGGATCTTTGTTGCATCAGTCTCACTGAGGCTAAGATCAATAGGATCGTCATCAGTAGGATCATCTCCATCATCAAACCACATGTTATATGGATTGTTTCTCTGAGAACTTACAATAGTATTACCGGAAGCCATCCACAATCTGTTCTCCCAGTATCCAATAGCACTAATAGTTCCACCAGTATTTGTAGCTGCTTGGTTAATAGTCCCTTCACCCCCTGTAAAATTACCGGGATCTAATACTAATACTGAATTTTTATAAGAAGGAGCATCATTAAGGGTTTTAACCATATCAGCACCTAAAGTAACAGTAGTATTACCTTGAGTACCAGTACTCTTTTGAGTTAATACAATCTTAGGATAATGCTCAATATCAACTAAAATAGTACCGTTATGTCCACTGCTTCCTTCAACGGCGGCTTTAAAGTTACAAGCCCATTCATGACCATTTTGACCATGATGAAAATAAACAGTATTTGAAGGAGGAGTCTGATCCATATCATAAATAGACACTTGCTTGTATGTCTTAGTTGTAGGAGAACTTTCACCGTCAATTAATTGGATGGTAGCATTATCGCTTAACCCATAAGGATCACTGTTTGATACTGATGTATATGGATCTGCTATTTTAGGAGTTTCGCCTCCGCCAACAGGAGAAGTAAATCCAAAATAAGCTTTACCCGGATCTGCTGCAATTAATTCAAGAGAAGCGGCTTTTGCTGAAATATCATAAGGCTTCTCACTAAGAGAAATAAAAGAGGGACCCGGATTATTAAACTTATTCCCTGATAATCTAGGAGCCCAAGGACCTTCTGAAACTAAAAAGTCAGGGCTGGAAACAGTACCATCCCATGCAATTAAGTGAGGCATGGTTGTTCTATCAAACACAGATCCTAATTCTGGTGTTCTAACTCTTTGGTAATAAGGAGCAAGTCCCTTAAAGTTTGTTAATGAAACCTCAGGATATGCATTTGTATCTGCAATTCTTGGCCCGGGTTCAGGTCTAATTGTTTGGTATACAGGGACTCCGTGGTCATTTTCACCAAAAGTACTACCGCCGCTTGGATTACCAAATCTTTTAAATTCTTTAACAATTTTGCCTTCTTCTCCTCCGTATAGATCGTAATCAATAGGAGTTGAAATAGTTCTATAATAGCCTGAAGGAAAAGGACCGCTTTTTTCTCTAATATAAAAGATAAACCCATCACCATCAGCAGGATTTCCTAGCAAGTAATGCGCTCCAAATCGTTGTTTATAATCTAAAGATTCTCCATCTCTGAATACCCAAGTAACATCATCTACACCTTCGCTATGTAAAGCTTTCATAGCATCCCTAACTTCACTCTTATTACGAACAAAAGGTGTTCGGGTTACGGGCCAATTAGCAGTAGTAATGCCTTCAACAACACTAGAACTAAGAGCATTACTAAACCGTAAAGAGTCAGGACTACCGCCTAAGTCTAAATACTTTCCTACGCTAACTGAGTTTTGATTATCAGCAATACTAGCAAAAGTAGAGTTATAAGTTCTATCTCTATTATCAGAAGGAATATATCCAAACTCTTCCCAGTAATCAACATTTCCTAATTGCGAAGAAGTAGCACCTGCAAAATCTGTTTGAGTAAATTGAGAATCATACCGACTAACTAATTTATAAAGAGGGAAAAATCCATAGGGATAATTAATATAGTCTATATTACCTACAGCTGGAGCAGTATCTACGGGATCTGAACCGTCTCCTGTAGCAGCTTGATTTGCCCCATCAGATCCTATGTATATTTTTCGGCCTAATGCTTGTACAAATGATAAGTCATTTGTAAAGTTATACTCAAAAAATCTTTTATCGCTAGCTGAAGAGTCAGAACTAGCGTCATCTGAGCCATGATACTTAACTGCCGCTTGATCGGCCATAAAAGGAGGTGTTCCGTTAAAAAGCCTAGTTTGATTTGAATCACTCATATCTCCCTCCTCTCTAACAGTAAACCTATCCAAAGCTTCATAGGTTAACTCTTGACCTTCATCCGTCAACTTAAACTTAGCTTCAGCTTCAGTGTTAAGAATAACAAGAGAGTCTTGAACTCTAAGAACCTTAATCTTATCACTGTAAGCTCCGGATCCAATGTTCAAGTAGGTCTTCAACTTTGTCATGTTACCATTGGTATCATTTAAAGAAGAGGCAGTAATTTTATTACCTGTCTGCATGTTAAACAACTGAACAACATTAGCTGCAGCAGCTGCAGGATTAACGACAACAAAGATGCTATTGTCTTTATCTAATCTAAAGTTTTCAAAGATTAGCTCTCCTGCTGTAGGCTCAGTAATGTTTAAGTCTCCACCAGATCGGTTATCGCTTTTAACAAAGGTAGTGCCATGTCTCTTCTCACTGCTACGTTCAAGGGATAAGAATACGTTATCAGCTTCCTCTACTTGGTCAGGTCTTCTCTTACTGGGAGCAGTCTTTGCCACACCCCCAGAGAATGAGGGCATCTTAATTGTTGTCTTCTGTGTAGGCATTAGTATCCCCTTCTCACGCTATCTGAAATGTTAGATCCTGATCTAGGGAAATTGTTTCTACTGACAGCAAAGTACCTATTGAAGTCACCTGTAAAGAGATTTCTGCCTTTATTATTAATATCATTAGATCTACCTTGAGCTCTAGAGAGTTGAGCCCTACCGCTAAGCATAGCGTCCACATTGGTAGCACCTTGGGTAAGCATTTGATATCGTCTTGCAGCCTCTTCCATGACCATACGTCTAGTGTTTACATTAAGGCTAGTAAAGGGGAGATACACCTTAACAACCAATCTAAATCCACCTTGATCGCTAACCTTACTCGTATAAGCACTAAAGTCATCAGTTTGAGAAGTCACATTAAAGAGCTTACCGTCACGAACAGCGACATTCATTTGACCTTTATTTTCACCACTAGAGTCAGTAACCTCAAGTAAGTCTTGGAGGTAAGCATCAATAGTCCCTGCTGGCAGGGTCACTGTGCTACCACCTCCTGCTGCAGCAATGATTGTTTCATAAACATTCTCATCGATGCCTCGTTCTTGGACTTCCTTAGTAACTACGTCGTTAAGAATAAACTGTGCAGTAACCGTATCAGTACCTTGATCAGCTGTCCCTAACGCTGCTACTGGCTGTTCACCAGCACTAATTAACATGTAGTTTACAGCTTCTAATTCAGTTAAGCTATCTGTTGCGGACATATGTACCTCTCTTTAAATAGTAAAATAAAAAATAATCCCCTTAGCCGTTAAGCCAAGGGGATTGGGATTAAAATGTATATCAGACCGAGATCTGAACGTCAGTACCAGCGTTAAACGCTTCTCTTGACGCGCGGTTATCAAAACCGTTGTTAACAAAGTTATTATTGCCGTCGGTAGTTACACCAGACAAATTCCAAATGGAAGCACAAAGCTCAGGACGCAAGATACCGCCACCCATGTAGGTGGAAGCAACCGTAAACACGGTATTTCTACGAACGTCTTCAACCGTATCAACCTTCAGACCTTGCTTACGAACCGAAGCAATAGCACCTCTAGAGAAGATAGCTCCTCTAAAGTTACCTTGAAGTGCTCGGTTTGCATCAGCTTGATCATCACCATCAGCAGGGTTAATGAATGGGCTTAATGCAACCTGATAGTTAGCATCACCAGCAACATAATTACCTTGTGCTTGAGAAATGTGGTTAGAAGCCATGATGGTGCAACCCATGTAGTCAAGGGTAGAACTCATGCTAGTAGCTTGAGCAATACCCATAAACAGAGGATCGCTGTATCCACCTTGACTAAACATAGATCCAGCCACGTTACCTACACCGTTAGGAGCAACATGAGAAACAGAAGCGATACCCAATCGACGAATCTCGTTAAAGACATTAGCAGGGATCACACAGACCAAGCCGGTATCAGGAATATCTAATTCCTTGTACTTGACCATTTCTTTCTCAATGGCAGCAAGAACAAAGAGGCCTTGCTTTTCGCCACTTAAGGAATCAAAGTGAGTAGTACTATCAGGATTGTAAATACGTCCGCTATAGCGGGTATCCATACCCTCGTAATCACCTGAGGTATCAACATCTGCGGTAGGAGTTTCCCCTTCTCTCTTATGGACTCTAGAGCCCTCAATAGAGCAGCTGTGAAGAAGCCGAGCTAATTGACGATCTCTTTCATTAGCAAGCGTAAGACCAGCTTGACGAGCGAGCTCAGATCGGAATTCGAACTGCTCACGCATTAAGTCAAGGTTATCGAGCTCGAAGTGAGCAGCGATAGGTCTACGGTCTAATGAGATCGTAAAGGTAGAGGTCGTTGAACCGCCACCTGAAAGCTCTTCGCCTGATTCCCAAGCGTCTTTAAGAGCAATGGTGCCAGTCACTGGGAACTCAATAGTAGTACCAGAGTCAATGGTTCTTTGATCGACTAAGCCTTCAAAGACATTATAGGCATCATAAGAGTGAAGAACTTCACCAGCCCAAGTATTAAGCCAGAGATTCATATCTCCGATTCCGGCCTCTAAACCGACTTGCTTGATAGCAGCTGTAGCATCTCCAGATTTCGCACCCCATCTAACAAGATTGAGGTTAGGTTGTGAATGTGAATTATTAAAAGTTGGCATTTTAATTTTCCTTTTTAGGTTTAAATAATTAGCTAGAGCAAAAATAGATAAACCCAGAGCTGATTGTTCTCGTTAGAGAGTCAGCTTTACCCGGGGGAGTTGTTATATCGTAACATCTTGAATACTAATCACTAGTTTCTAGTCTTGTTATAACTCATCCGAGTCGGCGGTCGCTCAATTACCGCCATTTGTTAACCAAGGAGTCATTGCTAATCTTTGAGAGACAAAGGCTCTATACTCAGGATCTTGAACGTATCGTTGATCCCTCATAGCGCCATTCATTTCATGCGGATTAGCAAACCCTTGGACTGCCTCGACAGCACTTGCATTTGCAACTCTGCCGGGGACTTGTTGTGGTTCTTCAGCTCGCATAGAGACTGAATCAGCCTCATAACGCGACATCAAACCACGCAGTACATACTCGGAACCGGGACCAGCAAGTGCTTCATTCGTTGCAACTCTTTCTTCAGCACTTAAATTTTCCGCTGCCCAAGCAATAACTTGTTTCAATTTATCAGGAGTACCTGCAACGCTTACTGCCTTGCTAACATTCTGCTGTTCAACAGATTTCATACCCTGATAGAAGGTGTAAATCATATCATCACTTACACCGGGAAATGATTCTTTAATAGACTGAAGGGTTTCAGATGTAAACTGTCCCTGATTCTGCATGTATTCTTGTGACCATGCATCAGTCATTTCTGTAGTAACTTCTCTTGGTTGAGAAGCATATTTTAAATCTTCCAGAGCCTTGGCCTTAAGGACCTCAGATGGATCTGGAATATTTAAGAAGCCATCATAGGATCCCTGCTCACCTTCCTGAACTTCAGGGGCTGGTTGAGCTAAAGCATCGGTAGCCATTTGGGCTTTCAATGTTGAGATCTCTTGTCTGGCTTGTGTATATTGACCTTGGGCTTCCTTCAATGAATCAAAGTAATCTCCAAAGTCTTTAAAGTTTCCGGGCAAGTCCATGCTGCCCTGAGCACCTTTAACAAACATGTCTCGCTCATAGTTATACTGCTGAGCTTCGGCACTCAATTGAGGAGGAGCCGTAGCCTGTTGTTCAGTATTAGGTGCTTGGACTTGCTGCTCAACACTAGGCTGAGCTGGTTGTGGTACTTGTGTATTTTCTTCCATGTATTATCTCCTTGGTTACATCATTTGCTGAACAGCTTCATTGACTTGTTGAGCTGCTGCAGGTTGACCTTGTTGTTGCATTTGTGTTGCACTGTTCTGAGCATGAGCAGTAGTCATGGCATTAACGGCTTGCATCTTGGCTTGATCGGCCATTGCTGCCTCTTTCTCTTCCTCAAGCTCATCAGGACTCTTGACCCAATTTCTAGGATCAAAGCCAAGGCTTGTGATAAGAGCTCTTGCATACTCATCAAACTTAAAGTTTTGAATAGCTTCTGGTGGGAGGTTGCGAATCATCTCGCCCATAGCCATCAGACGCTCTCTGTCAGACTCTCTACTAAGAGCCTGCAGACCAGTAACAATATCAACAGACAGAACACCTGAGTCTTCATCTTGGAATTCGGACACTAAGCGTTCATCAACTTCTTTATTATCTACCATTAAGTAGAATGTTCTTTTTACGATTGGAACCAATAAGTCTCTAGCAATAGACGAGAACACCCCACCTAAGACTTGCTCTAACTCTTGTCCAATCATACGCACTGCGGTAGCCGTCACTCTGTCACCAGATGGGATAGCACTACCAGACATGAGGAAGCTTTGAGCCACCTCTTTACGCATGGTTTCCACAGCTTGCATACTTAAAGATACTTGAGGGTTCATGGTACTAGAAGGAGTAATAGCAAAGACGTCTTGCTGTCTTGCTGAAACCCAAGTACCATTAGGCTGGGTAGAAATATCATCAAGGGCAGTAATGCCTGATGGATCTACAGCCATCCAGAATGCGGAGCTAGCCGAGAGGCCTTCAATAAGGGCTGCAGTGTAAGACTCTAAGGATTTGATATCACCAATATTCATCTCAACATGGGATCTACCGTAGTTCTCATTGGTAACTGACTGCCATCGCAGTGCAATAACCGGGAGAACCTTATAGATTCCTTCTGAAATAATTTCCTTATTCTTCTCTACACTGACTTCCCAATGCTTTGCCTCGTCATTCCATACCAATCTATTAAAGATAGTATCATAACCTTTCTTAGTGACTGATGCTTGATACACCACTCCAGGGCTGTGAGCGTCTTCCATAGCACCTGTAGTGCTGGATTTAGCTGCATGCTCTAGATAGATAATCTCAATTACTTCACCTCTATGGTTACGTTTAATGACGTAATGATCTAACCTTACAGTTCTAAAGATCATGTCATCCTCAAGAATCATTAAGGCATCACCAAGGACCAACAGTTGTTGGAGAGCTTGGTAGATGGATTCTCTAAGATTCTTACTATTTAACTTCTTATGTAATTTAGAAGCCATTGACTCAAGGTATTCCTGAGTTTCCAGAGGAGGGTACTCACCAGTCTTAGGAAAGAACCTAAAGAATGGCAAATCATTGAGAGGCAAAAGCGCACTCATGATTCTAGAGGCTAGAGCATTGACTCCTCTAGCGGGAATGCTAGAGTATGGAGTAACCAGTTGCTCAGTCTCAGAGTAGCCAATAGGTGGTAACAACTCAGGCAATGTTAATGCAGAACAACCCCTCGCTCTGTCTAGCTTTGCTGTGCGAAGAGAATCGAATGCAAAGAAGCGATCCTCGATAGATTTTTCTGCCATTTCCATTTATAGTACCTCAGTTAAACATGGTTCCTTGGCCACCTTGTCCGGGCAACCCTGAACCATCTGGAATTCTAAATGCGCTAAGTCGCTTAAACATACGGCCTCTTCTGCCGCCCTTGCCTCTACGATCAAGCATTTCTTTTCTCATAGCCTGACCTCTAGAAAGCTTAGAAACTTCTTGTTGACGTTCCTTGTTAATTCTTTGAACTTCAGCCTTGCTTGCAGCTTCTTTAGCCTTGTTGTCTCTTAACCGAGCTGCTGCCATCGCCGCCCCTTTTTGATCACTTCTTTGCTGCTTAAGTTGGGCTGCAAGGAATTCAGAGACTTCTTTAGCTTCTGCTCTCAGTGCTTCTTCATCAACTAAATCGTCAGTATCGATCATGTCTGGATCTAAGGTAGCTGGACCGGGAATCATAATGTTTCCCATCTCGTCCGTAATGCCTACCTCTTCAGCTTCCATGCCTTCGTAACCAACAATGTTGCCTTCTCTATCGTAAATTGGATCACCGTCTGCCATAATACACCTTTATTTTTTCTTTTGAATTTTAAATTGGTTTTGAAGTAAAGCCACTACAGACCTCTGTCCAGCCAAATGAAAACGTTCGCTTTCACTTTTGCTTAAAACATCGTCTGTAAGTTTAAACTTTTCTTCTAGAATTTCAATCAGCCTCTTGTCGATAAAAGGCCAGTCTTGTTGTTTCATTCTTAACTCTTTCGTATAACTCATCTGGAGTTTGGATATCATCATCCCATATTCTGAGTACCTGCTTACAGCAATGTACGCAGTTATTTTGAGGCTTAGGATAAAGCGCGTGTCCTGTAGATTCCCTTATAATATTAAACAGTAGTGTATCTATTACAGGTAGACGCGTAGATTCAAGATATTTATAATCATCAATCTCTTTATCCGTAGGCCCAAAATCGAAAGCCATATCAGGCTTACTAAATCTCTCCTCGGTGGTCGGATCTTTCAAAGAAACCCAAGCATTTCCTTCAGGCCATGTGCCCAAGTACCAGTGACCCAATAGTATCGCACAATGAGCATACTTAGGGGAGGCTAAAGAAATATACCAATGGTCTACGAAAGTTTCAGGTTTCCAAAACCCCAGAATCATTCTTTTTTGCATCTGTCTTTTTTCTTGGTCTTCCTACTTTAGGTTTCTTAAGTTCCTCAATCTCAGCCTTGAATTCTTCAATCTCAGCTTCTAATTGATTGATTACAGATTTGGTACTATTAAGGGCTGTCCACAAAGGGACAATCCAAGGATGGGCATTTCTTACGCCACCCGCATTACTCTTAAGAGCTTCCTCAATACCTTTAAGTAAGGATGCTCTTGGATCATACATTTCACTCATTACATTCTCCCCATTCAGATAAAACTTTGAGTACGGCATTAAAGCCATTATTTGTCTGTGGATGATACTTAAAAGCGGCAACATCTGCAAGAACTTTTAATAAATCTTGAAATCCTACCATACCATCCTCATTTAAATCAGAAGGACAGCTGTTGTCTGGGTAGTAGTCCACGAAGTACGGCGCTCGGTCACAGTTGTAACCTTGGTTGCAGGCGAACCTTATAACCCCACCACTACCGAAGTAGTCAGGACCAGTGAAGCGGGCAATGTGGAACGAACCGGGATGCTTCTCGCTCTCCCAGTCCACGCTATAGCCCCTCCACATGATCAGATCGGCGTAGTCATTTTGGCTGGGTGAATCGCAGCAGACCTCACCCACGATGGTCTGACGGTGCGGCCAGAAGATCAGCGTGTCGGATTCAATAAGATCCGTGTACTGAGCCTGCACCTGCGGATACTTGAGTTGGCTGAAGGCTCCATACTTCTTGCCGGGTTCACCGTGCAAGATCCAAGAGTCAGCCCAGAAGTATTCCAGTCCTACCTGATCGAAGGTATTGGGCACTCCGCTCACCGTGTCCCAGTTGACTGGGGTGTGGTTCTGACCAAGGTACATCCAACGCTGGTGCGGGTTGCCTTGGATGCAGTCCCAATATTCGCCCGGTGTAGGGCAAGCAATGCTGGTGTACTGCTCCCAGTAGTCAATACACTCAGGGCAGTTCTCAAGGAACGGGTAGGTTGCGTCGTTGCGGTTCTTGAACACGTCACCCTCAACAGTCCACGCAAACGCACGAGTAGGCACTTCGCTGCCTCTGGTGCTGCCAATAGTGTACGGAGGGCGTGGGCTGCCATTTGGTTGGGAAAACTCAGGGTCAAACCCAGTCTGGATGTACACATCGAACGTACGTCCAAACGGAGTAAGTCTACCTAAGTCATCTACCCACATCTCTACAGTGTCAGGGTTAGCAGGAGGACCAGCTAATACGGATAATAATAAAGTTATTAGCATTTCCATCTCCTACGAGCTTTTCTTAAGCGGCTGTTCGGATCTTTAGCAGCCTTAGGGAACTTCTTCATCTGTCCAGCTGAGCGGGCACAATATGATTTCTTTCTTGACCCACCCCCCGGTTGAGGTGCTTTTAAGTTAGACCCTGTTCTTTTATTAATCATGGCACGGCCCTTAGCAGTTAAACCACCAGCTTTGCTCTTACACTTGTTGCCGATGTTGCAGCCCTTCATGGCTCCCTTTTTCTTGCTCTTTGCCATATTATTTTCCTTTTTTCTTTTTACTCCATGAGATTGAAGCAGGACCTTTTTTCTTGCTTTTAGCAGAGTTGCACATAGCCTTGGTAGGGCGACAGGCAGGATATGGTCTTTTGCTGCCGCCCTTTGCTGACTTCCGACCACATGTTTTACCAGTCTTGCAGTCTACCCAGCCCTTCCCTTTGTTACGAGAGAACCAGCCGTGTAGACCCTTCTTCTTCTCTGCACTAAAGTTAGCTTTTTTCTTAGCCATTACTTCTTCCTACTCTTGCCTTTATTGCCCCAGTTTTTTGCCCCAACTTTACGGCATTTAACAAGAGCTCCAGAAGCATATGCACTAGGCCACTTTGTATATCTACTCTTTACCTTGTGATAACAAGCATCCTTCTTACCACCGCTTTTCTTTTTAGCCATATCCTGTCTCCGCTTTTAGATTACATCTTCTTACGACGAGCAACCTTCTTCTTCTTCTTAGTAACCTTTGCGTCAGCCATGATGCCCTTAGGCTTCATGCCTGCACTTTTCTTACCCATTTTCTTTCTTCCGCGCATGTTCAGCTCTCTTTCTAGTATTGATATAATCCATAAAATCTTTAGAACAATGATCGTAGTAGCCCTGTTTGTTGAGCATTTCCGAGTACTTGTTCAGTTCCGATAGGCTTTGTATAAACACAAGCCCGTACACAAAATCCACATGACATGGTAAATGTTCCATGTCGTAATCTGGATCCTCAACCTCGTCCTGAGATGCAGATACCATTAAGTACAGATTGTCCTGGGCTAGTGTCTTGTTACGGACATCTGCCCAGCTTTCTGCATCTTCATCTGACCACAGTTCCGGATCGTAAGCAATGCCTACCAGCTCGTAAGAAGAGTCCCAGTTAGAGATCTTTTCTTCGACAGTAGACGCATCGCCTATAATTATTTTAGTCTTATTATCTCTCCACGCTTTTAACGCGAAAGGACAAGGCTTTAAGCCGTTATAGAATTCACTAGGAACATCAAGGTATTCTTGTATCCATTGATCAATCTCTTTGTGAATTGCCTCTATATTCATCGCTTCTTAGAGCCCTTTGGTGTTTTCTTCATTGGTGAGCTATTGACGTACTTCTCAGCACTCTTGCCCTGATAGCTAGTGGTTCGACCACAGGCACATGGAAATTTCTTAATCATAAGATTCTTCCAATCCAGTTTTGCAGGTCCTGTAATCTATTGACCAAGAAATCTGCTGCAGTTCTAACGGAAACTTTGATGCCTCCTACAAATCCAATGAGCCCAAGCTCCATCCATTCTACAAATTTAGTAAGCATATTTAATCCTTTATCTCACCTTCAATCCGTGAGACTTTATTCTCTAAGGATCGTAATCTTTCTTCTAATGCGACAAGAGATTTATCTAATCTCCCAACCGCATTGTCTAATCTAGCAGCAGTGTCGTGCATGCATGCAAATACTCCTTGCAATTTACCCGCAGCCCATATAACACCGCCAATAACGGCTATTAATTCTAGCCAGTTGTTTACTTCTGAAATGTCAACCATGTTTAATCTCTATTTTGCTGAAACATCATTGCTAATAGTAGTAATAACAGTAATACTACAAAACACAAAGAAGAGTCAGGGTCGATGGTTGGCGGTAGTTTAGGGTTAAGGGTTTCATATTCTACTTGAGGTGTACTGGAACATCCAGTTGCAAGGAGTAATAATAATCTCATCATGGTTTAGCACTGCTTGTGCCAAAGTAAAACCCAACAATAGCAAGAAGCACTTGTCGTAGCTCAGGGATAAGAACCACACCATTGATCTCAGTAAAGACCTTGGTGGTTGGTTCAGCAATTAAACCCCACAGAACGCTAGTACCTTGTACGTCATTCTCTAAGATTACTGGGAGGCCCCATAACGGGGCAAGTAAGGGCAGGAATACCACTGCAAATAGAATTGCAATAACAATAAACCGCCTTACAAACTTACCAGCCTTAGATGAAACTCTTGCTGCTGCCTTATCAGCGGACTGATCTGAAACTTCCCTAAGTTTTAGGGAAGTCATTAATAAATCTTGCTGATTCTGAGAACGAATAGCTAAGAGTTTCATTACATAGCCAGCCAATGTGCCGCCTAGTGTAGTTAAAAGCTCTATAGTCATATCAGTCCTCTGAAGACTCTTCTTCTTTTTCCTTAGTTCCGTCCTCAATTTTGCCCATTACGTCTTCAATGGCCTCGTGATACATTCCTAAGATTGCATCAATCTGAACCGTTAAACCGATAATAAGACTTCGATCTCCTACAGGAGCCTTTGGGGTAACTTCAACTAAGGTTTGAACGCATTTAGCTAAACCATTTAATAGGTCTACTACATTTTGGCTATTTGTATTAGCCTCTGATTTAACTTCTTGCACTTCTTCCATTACTTCAGACATTTGTTTCTCCTTGATATTGTCTCTCGAAAGACCTTAAAGGGGGCGTGAGCCCCCTCCAAGGGCCAAGGAGAGACTAGTTGTATGTCTTTTCGCTGTTCTTTTGTTGGAACTAAGTGGGCTACCACGGCATCTTATGCGTAATAGCCTTAGTTTCCTTGTCGTATTCTTCAGGCCTAAGCAAATGAAGAGAGATGAATTGAGAATCTAAATAGTCATCAGGATCAGTAAACCCTGCTGCCATTGCGTTCTTTTTCTTCTCTTCATATTTAGGTTTAACGTTGTTCCAAGCATCTCTATTTTCCTGTCTGATCTCTTTAACCTTATCTTCAATAGATAAAGAGCCGCTTAAAACCTTTTTAGCCCAAGCTGGGCCTCGTCCAAAGATACCCCAGATATTATCCGAGGAATCTCCTGACACTAACTGGGTCAATTCGTTTAGTTCTGCTTCTTCTTTGCTGACATAAACTGGTTCATCTTCTTTTCGAGGATTCCAATGCCAACCAGCAACAGTTCTAAAGTCTTTATCAACACCAATAGAAGTCCAAAGCCCATTAGAAACGAGCATGGAGACGATATCATCGGCTTCCAGTCGATCAATTGCAACGCTTTTCTCCACAGAATCTGAGGCTGTAGCGTAAGCACACGCATCACCTAAGAATACTGGTTTTGGTTTGTTGTTTCTGTTATTCTTATACAAAGGCCAAAAAGCCTTACGGAAGTTATCTTCACGACTGCATGAGAATGCAATGTATGTAGTCTCAAAGTTAGAGGATAAGTCTTTTAAGTCGTACTCAATGCGATCCTCTAAATAATCGTAGCCCTCATTATCTGCATAGCATGCAGCAGTGTAGGCTAACCAATCTCCGTCAATTATGCATTTCGTCGGAGTCGTCTTCGTCTGGGTCATAGAAATCCAATCCTTCATTAGTTAGAAAATCATCATTATTTTTATCAAACAGATCTCGAAGTGCAGTGTGAATCTGTCTCAACAGCTCTTCTTTTTCTTCTTCTGTTAAGTCATCTAAGTATACCTCTTCTTTATCTACTGAGGCTACAACTTTGAGTCCTAAAACAAAAGGTGCAACCAGTTTAACTAGCTGCTCAAGATCTTCTAAGGAAGTCTCGTTTGTCATCCAATACATGTCATGTTGCACTGGACCTTCCCAAGGCATCTTTACGTTAAAGAATCGTTCGATACGATGCTGTACGCCTTGAGTCTTGTCAAGAGACTTAGCTAGCTTTTCTGATTCGTGGTTTCTCCACCTTGCTTTGGGGTAAGGCAATCGTTCTCCAGCACAGATATGCATAAGCTGCCCACCTTGTTTTAGGATCATGTCTACCTCGTTCTGATACCGAACATCGTCAATGATAATAATACGTTCCCAGTACTTCTCATTACATTCAATATCAAGGTTTTCATTATCAATAGCTGTAAGAATCTTCATTTGTGCCTCATCCAAGAAAAAGCTAGGATCTCCGGAACGTTTCTCTGCTCCAAACTTTTGGCAAAACTTTCTGTATTTTACGTGATCTTTTTCTTTTGTAAGCCCTTGCTCCTTTGCTGCATCTTTGATAGGATCAGCAAAAGAAACAAGCTCAGGTACAAACCCCTTAGAAAAGGCAATAGCCATGAGCTGTCTAGCCACATGAGTCTTACCTGCTCTTGCTTGTCCTGTTAGTCCGATTAATCTCATATTTCAATTCCACATAAAGGGATCTCATAGTAAATTGAGATACCTAATTCTTTAGCATATGCCCATTCCCAGTTAGCACCGGGGCTATTTTCATAACCAGACATCATGTATATTGCGTCTACAGTCTTGAGTGCTTTTAAATCTCTACGAGCTGCCTTCATGTAGTCTTCCCGTGTGAACTCTACGTCAGGCTTTAAGCCCTCTTTTAAGTCCATCTCACAAGGATTAATGACTTCCCATCGTGCTGCTTCTAGTTCTTCTTGCTTACGAAGAAAAGCACCATAGTTATTATCAGGATGGCCCGACATAGGGCCTGCTATATAAATCTTCATTAGTGACACTCCGACCAGTTTTTACCGATAGTTGCTTCTGCTGCAATAGGCATACGAATATTCAACAGTTTACCAGCTTCCTCAGCTGCGTCAACCAGAATATTAGACACTTCTTCAGCATATTTCTCTTGACACTCCCACTGCATTTCGTCATGGATAAAGCCAATCTGATATGCTGGGAGTCCCGCTTCTTGAATCATACGATTAGCAGTAATGCACCACATCTTAGATACAATAGCACCTGCACCCTGAAGCAGCACATTTAGTGCCTTATGTACAGAGCGGACAGGCGTTACCCTACCATCAAGTAGTTTAATATTACCTTGCCTACCGGCTTGGGTAGTAACATTATCTATAAGCTTCTTAAGTGCTGGGATATTCTCAAAGAAACGATTCTTCATCTGACCACCCTGTTTAGAGGAGCCGTCAATGATAGAGCCGATCTTTGTATTGCCTGCACCATAGATCAAGGCATAGATAAAGACCTTAGCTTGGTTTCTTGTTTGAAGACCTGCAGCTTTCTGGTTCATAGTATGAATATCATCATTAAGAATAATATGAGCATACTGACCACCATCGTTAGGATGCATGTAATGTGCGAGGCACCTAAGCTCTAGACCAGATAGGTCTGAACCCACTTGTACCATACCTGGGCTAGGGCCCCATAGGGAGCGAGCCTCTTTGTTACTAGACACTTGCTGAATGTTAGGTTGGCTTGCACTGGTTCTACCAGTAACTGTACCTAATGTATTCAGAGAGCCATGTATTCTATTGTCCCTAGAATACTGAGCCCTAAGATTCCAATCTTCTACTTGACCCCGAAGCTTATCTAAGTCTCGATACTCAAGCAGTAACTTGGCTTCTGGAAAATCTAGTTCCTTAAGTACCTGCACATCACATACAGGGTTTCCAGTTTCAGGATTGTACTTGGGTTCCCAAGTGTACTTCTCCTTAAATCTCTCTACAATCTGTTGAGAGCTACCGGGATTAAAGGGAATAAGCTTAAACTTATTAGGACCTTTAACCAAGCGTTCCTTGATAACGCTAGAACCCTTGCCCTTGACCTCTCCTTTTGTCAAGTACTGCAGGTTGGTTTCAGGATCTACGTAGTATGCTACAGACTTAAGGTACTCTTTCTTGTCAGGAAAGATTTTACGAAGGTCATCTTCAATGCCTCGCTTGTCTGAGAGCAGCTTGAATAAGATTTGCTCACCTAACTTAAAGTTGTACCACCAGCCTCTGCCGGTTTGGCCTGCAATGATCTTAGCAAAAGCATGCTCAAACTTCATCACATTTGCAGGAACATGCTTACACTTTTCAGTTAACACATTAAATAAATCTGCATTTGTTTTTACATCTTGTATGCAATACTTAAGCATAGATGCATTGAAGTCTTCCCACGATCCTTCATACTCTGATTTCTGATTATCTAATCCAAAAGCTTGGGACAATGCCTTGAGGCCATAGCCCTTTGCTTCATTGGTTTGCCTATCAGGATACAAAAGCATAGCCATAAGCATTGTATCTATAACCTTCTTGTCCTCTAGGACTTCAGCATTGTGAAGTCTTTTGAGGACAGGAAGATCATAGTTGATGATATTGTGACCAATTAACACATCTCCTGTGGCTAGGAAATCAATACCATCTTGAATCTGATGAGGATAGAAAACATGCTCAGCCCTTGTATTTAAATCTATAACTACAAGGCAGTGAACAGTAGTGCATTCAGTAAACACCTGACCTTTTTGATTAATCTTTAGTTCATTGTAGCCGTTTGTTTCGATGTCAAAGACAAAGACTTTTTGTTTCATATCTTCTCATGTTCTTTTAGAGTGTTCATAATCCATGTGAATGCTGCCTTCAGGTCTCGTGTAAGAAAAGACTTACGATCAGGGTGAGTTAGAATTAACCTTAAGATCTGCATAAAGCCCATAGATACTTCATAAGTAAATTTAGGTTTAGGCACTGGCAAACTCCGGCACTCCTCCTACGAACGTAGGATCTACTTCTTCCAGCCGATTAGTATTATGGCTGTAGAACAGACCTGTAGCAACTCCAGCCCTACCTGTCAAACGATTCTTAAGAACACGAACAACAGTAGTGTTGGCTTCATCATGGTTACTTGCTTGGCGATTACGTTCCAAACCAATAACGGTATTAGGAACGGATGAAAGAGAGCCTGAGCCACGAAGGTCTTGCAAGGTAATGCGAGAGCCTTCTTCGTAGGGCTTGTCAGTCTTCTTCAATTGTGAGATAATATCAACATGAACACCTGTCCTCACACAGAGGGAACGAATACCCTTCATAAGAGTATCGATCAGTAAGCGTTCGCTATTATTATCTTCTGAGGCCATCATAGCGGTAGCTGCCGCAGTAATGTGGTCAAGAACAATAACCTTGACTCCCAAGCTGGCAGCCATAAATTCCATTCTTTGCAAGAGATTTTGCATAGCGTTGTGACCTTCATGATCATAAACATAGAACCCTGTCTCCGATAGCCATTTCTTAGCACCCATATACTCATCTTCTGAGTAGTCATTGCACACAGTGTAATCAACACGTTCAACACCCATGTTTTCTCTAAGATCATTCATGGTATTGGCTGCTCGAATAGATCGAATAGGTTTATTAATATGAAGAGAAACAATATCATCCACAGTCTCCTGCGGTGTCTCCTCTAGCATAATAGCACCCACACTACGATTCTCATTCAAGTGGGAGTAGATTAGCTCACGCACAATGGTACTCTTGCCTGAGCCTGTACCTGATGTCCAGAGCGTAATCTCACCGCTACGCTGACCGATAAGAAACTCATTGAGTCCGGGCCAAGGAATAGACCACACTTCAGTGTTGGTATTATTATCAGCAATAACATTACTGACGTGCAAGATTTCGTCTGGGCTGTATAGCTGGGCTTCCCAGATAGCATTGATAAGACTCTTGGTTTCTCCAGCAAGCAGGTGCTCATTGGGATCCTTAAGCATGATCTTAGCAATCTTAGCTTTGCCCGGAGGCAAGACATCTGCAACAGCCTTGGCTGCTTCACGTCCTGCATCGTCGTTGTCAAAGAGTAAGACTACTTCTTCATACGATGCAACAAAATCATAGTTGTTCTTAATGTCTCGTACAGCACTGGCTGCACCGTTAGGTAGAGAGACAACTGGCCACTTGTTCTCCATGAGCTGAGACACTGTAAGACAGTCAATCTCGCCTTCTGTGATAACAAGTCGTTTACCGTTCATCTTGAATAGACCTTGACCAAAGAGCTCAGGGTTACGACTGTTGCCTACCCACTTGAAGTCCTTTGTGTCATTCTTACGTAGCTTCTGAGCAATGAGAGTTCCATCCTTGAAAGCATTCCAGAATTGGAAATCTTGCTCACCCACCTTAGCACACTTGTAGCCATAGAGCCTACAAGTCTTCACGTTAATCTGTCTATCTTCTAGATCAGTATAGTATCCATTGTATGGATTCCAGTTGCCTTCTACCTTAACAGCTTTCTTGACATAAGAACCGCTGGCGTTTTCATGATAACCGCAAGCAAAGCAGTGAGCATGACCGTCATTATACCTAGCAAGGTTGTCACAGGATGTGTCCTTGCCTTGACGATTGCATTCAGGGCATTGTTCCCTGTCTACAACAAAAGTAATTTCTTCTTCGTTTTTCATAATTCTCCGATAAAAAAATCCCCTTCCATTGCTGAAAGGGGATCTCGTTAATCTACTGGTTCTTGCGATAAGCCGGTTAGCTTAAATGATATGTATTCCTTGCTCTTCTCCGTCTTAACCTTAGTAACTTCAAGATAGTATATTCTATTATCGTTAAAGCCATAATGTTTTTGTAAGACATCTATGAAGGGCTTGAGGCAGTTGTCAATGTCAGAAGCTCTATTACTGTACCCAACCCGGATACGCAAGGACAGAGGACCTGTCCTTGGTATCCTGAGCTTTGGGAGCATTTTGGGTAACTTAATTTCATAGTTTCTGTACTTAGCAGACTTGCGTTTTCTGCCCATGAATGCTTCATTCATACTAAGCGGCTTGATAGCCAGCTTATGCATTCATTAGAATGGCATGTCCGCGCCCTCTTCGGGCTCTGCTTCCTCAGTCATTGCGGCAGCAACCTTCTCCGAAACATAACCGCCTTCGACCTTATCGAAGCCGCTGCTCGCAGAACCTTGCTCGTTCTTTTCAATAATTTGAACACCATCAAGATAGAGAGACATGCTGTTATCTCTTTCAAGAAGTGCTGGAACCAAACGCAAACGAACTACATCCCCACCAAAGGGAGTATCAGTAGTCTTTGTGTTTTGCGAGTCAAAGCATGGGAACATAGATGCACTAGGGTTATCCTTAGCGTACTGACTGTTCTTAACTTTGAGCAATTTGACTCCATCCCGTTCAGACACACCATTGACCTTAGATACCTTAGCGAAGTTGCATTTCTTTGCAGCATCGTTAATAAGGGTATTAAGTTCTTCTGTCAGTTCAACAGTAATGTTATGGTTTGGATTACCAAACTTAACATCAGGCTTGTGTAAGTGGGCCCAAGTAACCGTGGCGTTAGGTGTAACAAAAGACTTTCCGTATTTGTTAGCCATAAATAATCTCCTTCAGTAGAAAACAATTGAGTAGTATTATAGTGAAAGGTACTCCCAATGTGAGAGCATAATAACTTAATTTCTGTAAAATTTCTTTCATAACGGCATAGGCTCAAATACAGCGAGCTCTCCGTCTATAACTACTCCGCACCCAAGAATGGGTTTCTGATTAAACTTTTTGCCATAGTTCATTGCAGCAGACTTTACATCAATACCACAACCAACTTGCATACCGAAGCATCTAAAGCGTTCATTATTATAGAACTCTACTCCGGCTTGACTGTGAAAGTGTCCTTGCACAATCGAAGAGAACTGAGCTTTTGCATTATTAAAAGCTACATTTCTCTGTCCACTAGAACCTCTGTCACCGTGTTGATACATAACGTCATCAATAACCTTACTACCAAAACGTGGAATAACTTCCCAACCTTGGACACCCCATATATCTGCGTATGATTTTAGTACGCTTAGAGGTAGACCGCAGTCTTGAGCATGCCGTTCTGTTAGGGCATCATGATTACCTACGAACCATGTAACATCAGGTCCTAATTCTGCGTATAACATTTGAACTTGTTCATACGCTTTACGATATTCTAATTCACTGTTTTTAAGACTTGGAGCCTTAGGATGATAAGAGATACTTGCCCAATCGACAAGATCTCCAATGTGAACTACCGTGTCACACGACCATTCATCTCTCACATCGGCAAGAAACTGAACATATGTAGGGTGCATGACAGGAGCATGTGTATCTCCTACAACCAAAACTCTACTCATTTTTTGTCTCCTTTGGTTTAATACCATGAACAATGTAACGCCACTCTTCTAGTGTAATTTCATTTCTTGTGTACGCCTCATTAGCTTCCACGGCATCTCTATACTTTTTAGTATGAATCCGACTTGCAGAAACATGATCCCCTTTGCCCGCACTTAGTTTGCGACCTTGGGAATCCCATTTATCTAAGTCAGCATTGACCCCGCCTAGTTGACGAGCGTCTTCATTACCTCTTCTAACAAAGGTATCTTTACCCATATTACCTCACGAAAAAAAGTATTCTGATGTTAACACATCATGAATATCTAAAGAACTCTTAGAAGGCGGATGAATTGTACAAGATTCCCAGTCATGTGTACCTGTTTTCTTTGCAGTAGTTTCTGCCAGTACAATAGCTGGGTTGTAATTATCATACATCTCTACAAACGATTCCCTAATGTGCTTGTGCATCTTAGGTACATCGTTCGCATGACATCCAAATGAGTCATGAATCATAGAGAAAGAATCAATACCATCATTATACATTCTATTAATGGTATCAAGCATATGGCTTGCATCAAGCGAATGAATAAAATTAGGGGCAATACCTGAAGTCATTTCAGATGTGCTTAACTTCGCGTCTTTCTCTGCAGGAATGGAAAAGACAACCAACTGAGCATCAACACGCAATCGAACCTTACGGTCTTCATAGTAATTGTGTTTAATGGTATTCCCAATTGGAGTCTCCCACTCTAGATAGTCATCAACCTTGTTTACCTGCTTAGCCAACTCCTTAGCCCATGCCATAAACTGGTAAGAGGCTGAGACTACTGAGGGAATAGCCTCGTTCATAAGAACAGTACCAATGTACTTAGCTGCCAATCCCTTCTTCTCCCCAGCCCAATCACAATGACCGTCTTCCTTTAAAGCTCTTACGCAACCATGCAACGTTACACCATAGGCGTAAGTCATGCAAGGTCGCTTGGCGCACTTCCTGCTTACTCTTTCTTCTCTCCACGCTGAATGCCACTCGTCTTCTACCTTTGTAGATAGATACTTATTAGCAGCATCTGCAACCTCTGTATAGAGGTCACATGGTTCAGAAACAGGAATTAAATTTGTAGCTCTAGCTCCAACAGGATCTCTACCGATAGCTGACCAATGCTGGATACCATTACACGATCCATCCATTTGTACAGCAACGTAGTTCAATCCAGATTCATTATAATAATCTAACAATGAAGCTAACAATTGCCACTTCTTACGATCATCTCCTTGCTTTGCCCAGAATGTATTGTCAATGGGGTCTGCAGCAGAGGCTTTAAGATAGGCCTCGTTCTTGTTAAACCATTGTACACGCTCATCAAAAGAGAGTTTATCCTCGCCACACAAGTTAGCGATCTGGACCTTCATCCAGTATCGACCTTCTTGGGTGTAGGGCTTACCCTCGGCAAAGCAACATAAAGCCTTGTCAAAGTCGGAGCCTTGAGGGCTAAGCATTTCTGTAGCAGTATAACATCTACCTCTAAAATCTACAGTGATTGGAAGATAGAATTGTTTAAAGTTAGCAAGATCCTTAGCCAAATCAAGGCGTTGAATCATACGTAACCTATCTGCCCAGAGCTTTGCCCACTCCTTGTGAGCGTTCTCTAACTGAGACAGGTGTTGAGCAAACTCTACAGTATACTTACCGTCTTCGTCTTTTGGTTCACCTTCGTAGTCTTGGAAAACAAAGTTGTCCTGAGAGTATCTAGGACAATCTGCTAGTTCTAAGTTACTGGTAAACACATGCTTCATGACTTCTAAGACATCAGCATTTACTTTATACTTGGTATTCTGCAAAGAGTTGATAGCCCGTACACTGGCATGAGACATTTGAGATAGACCAAATGAGTCATACCCCGGAGATGCAGGTCTGACGAACTTCATCTGCATGCCTGGAACAATGTAGCCCCCCTCCCATCGACCATTCTTTTTGGTCCAAGGGTTAGGAGTGCAAATCATTGGAGCCCATTTGGGTCTTAACCATTGTCTGAATTTATGATTATCTACCATATCAGAAACAATGTTAGGATTGACCTCAATGTATGAGGTTCGCTTCCTGCCGTCCCAATGCAAGATACGTTGAGCAAAGTAATTGCCCTCTCGTATGTCTTCATCTTTGACAGCATTGACGATACATTGCAACAAGGCTACACCAAACTGAAGCTTAACCTTCTTGGGCATAAAAGCCATAGTTGAAACTTCTTTGATAAACCTATTGCGTTTCTTAGCAGTCCAGTTTTTAATAATTTTAGATCTATATCCCCAAATCTCTTTATGCTCGTCTCTTGCCTTGATGTAGTGCAAAAGCTGCCATGTCTGCTCAGCAATGTTTTGGGCTACAGTCTGTAGCTTAATACGATTACCTAACACAGAGACACCATGATCTCGTTTAGGGTAAGCAGAAGGGATGAGGCACTTAAAGGTGATAAGTGCTAAGTGTTCAGGGGTTAAGAATAAGGCTGGTACTTGCCAGCTAGTAAACTGTCGCATGCCTTCTAAGATGCTTACTTGCATCTCTTTAAAGGCTGGAATAAAGTAAGGACCATAATAATGAATGATCTCTTCTTCGGTAGTACGAAGCACTGAAGGGTCTTGAGAGATAGCTAATTCAGCTTCAGAAGCCGTAGACTCAAGGCCAGTAGTGCCCCAATACCTACGTAAGCCAGCTAATAGCATGTCTTCTTCTCTAGCTATTTCTAGTCCAATTAAGTATGTGTTATCCAATTATGATTCCTATGTATACCTAAGTTCCTTGCGACTGTAGTTGATACTAAGTGGTTAGTAGTCCCGATGGGATTCGAACCCATACTGGGAGGATTTTAAGTCCTCTGCCTCTGCCATTGGGCTACGGGACCTGAAACGCTCTCGGCAAGACTCGAACTTGCAACCTACTGCTTAGAAGGCAGTTGCTCTATCCAATTGAGCTACGAAAGCTAGAATCAATCACTCATTTGTTGGAGCGGTTGACCATGAAACACAACACTGATTTACAAACTCAATGTTTGGGACAGCAAACTCACGAGAGATCCATCCATCTCCCTCGCTGCGTCCGTCCATCTTAATGATGAATGCGTTTTGAATACGACGCACTGTAAAATCATCATCAACAGACTTAAACTCTCCCATAAAATCTTGAACTTGCTCTAAACAACAGCTTTGGTTTTCACCCATAGTATTATTTCCTTGTATTTAAACGAAGTACTCTTTAAGATCATCTGAAAGGGCATACCCGCATCCACAGCGGACCCAGATCCAAGTACCGTCATCTATCTCAATTATAGCATCTCTAGTTAAAGGGTGTGCTAACATTTTCTCAGCTAAATAAGAAGAAATAAGAAAATATTGCATAGGCTCAAAGTAATCGTCATCTTCAAGTTCAGGGTAATGGATTGTAACCCAAGGAACATCATCTTTCATCAGGTACTCACCAATAAGATTTGCACGGCAGTACACCTCTTGGTCTACCCGTTTTAGAAGCTGAGCCTCTTCATAACTATTCATTATCATAAACTTCTTCCTCGATTTGTCGATCATACTCATCAAGGTGTTCTTGAACTGCGGATTGATCTGCTCGCATAACAGCTTCGACAAGATCTCTCCAGTATTCCTCATAATTCACGGTTTTTATTCCTTTTTAAATATAATGCAATAAAACCTAAACTCATAAGTGATGAGTAAAGTCCTAAAGAATAGATGTGATACTGTATTTCAGCATGATAATAAAACCAATAATACCAACTCATTAGTCCTCCCTCGTCATGTCGCGCATTTTATCTTCATGTTCTTCTTTAAAGATTTTATATGTCTCATAAATGTAATGAAGACGTTCAATCATATGGGGAATATCCGTTGATCTTATTTTAGGTACAACTTCTTCGCCATAACAAAATCTAAAATCGCCACACGAACCATACTTAGCAGTTGATTCGTCCAATGTAATGTGATTAAATCGTATCATTCTTCTGGCAACCAACCTGCAATTTGCATGCCGGGTTCCTTGTAGAACCATTCATTGAAATCAATGTTCCAATCATGTTCTTTAATACGTTCTATAATCTTATCATAAATAACATAAGGCGGATTCCATGCAGTATCATAACTACCATCAAGATGAATCCACTCGTTATCATTAAACTCTTCGGTTGATGTAGCAAGAGCGTACTCTGTCATCTCCCACTTGCAGCCCCAAGCGTCACGCTGGGCTTCAATAGTAGAGAAACCAGTTTCATCTTCTTCAAAGTTACCCATAGGCGAGATCTTTTCGTATAAAAAACGATAAGAATCTTTCTGATTAGGATCTTCTTCACAGTATGTAGCAAGAAAGTCTTCCATATCGGATTTATTGCCACTTATACTAACATCATTTTCACACCAGTTAGGCATTTGTTCTCCATCTGCACAATAGATTGCGCGGTTGTGGGACACAGATCATTCTCCGTCAGTAGTCTTAAAGCTTTGATTGCAAGCATCTGCTTCTTGCTTTTCATGGCTTTTAAGCTGATCACGAAGATGAGTAATTACATCATTTCTTTCTTTAAGCTGACCTAGCAAGCCTTCTCGTTGGTTGACAAAACCTACAGCCATTGCAGTATGAAAACCATCTTGACGAGAAGCGATGCAATTAATAATTCCAGTAATAAAATCATCAATCTTAGAACAACAATCTCGTTCCAGAGCTTCATTAACCTGATCAAGAACTGGTTCAAGATCTACATGTGCAGCAATGTCACATGAAAGATCTTCTACAATACTATTACGAAGATCGTATTCACGATTGTCAAAGACATCTTCAGCAATAGTTTCAACATCCATTTGATCTTTAATTTTATCTACAAGATAATCAACTTCATAGTCATCAAACTCAACACTAGCCATCGTGATTCTCCTTGTTAATTTCAAAGGTTTTAAAAGTTTTAGAGAAATCTAAAACAACATCATTTAAATCTTTATCTGAATTCTCTGTCCACTCACCGCCCCAGTCAAGAACTGTACCGTTCTCGTTGCAATGAAAGATCATAGTTTCAGGTTTATTGGTATCAAAAGCAAGAACCTTACTACAGAAAAAGTATTGTCCGTTAATAAGGTGTACTTCCTGCTGAATAGATCCCTCTTTAGTACACTCATAACAAAATGTATTGTGAGCAATCATCTTAGTTTAGCTCCATTGCCGGATCTGCTTGTCTTAGCTTTCCCGCGTTCTTTTGGGCCTAGCTTTGAGCGTCGAGGTTTTCCGGGTTTTACAGAACCAATAGATTTATTTTGTTTAGCCATTAAAAGAAATCCTTGTATCTAGGGTGATGCTTTAAGTCAGTCCATCTTTTCTTATCTACAATTCTTGGAACTCTTTTGCCTGTTAGGCGAGCTTTCTGTTTTGTAGTAGCAAAGTCTCTAGCTAGGTGATCAAGTCGTGCCATACGAATCATTTCACCTAAAGAAAAGTCCGAGTTTTCTTCGGTCATTTAGCTATCCTTATCTTCTTCAAACACTACTAAAGATGAGTCATTAGTTACATCGTCCCAAGGTGGTTCGATATAATAATCCTCACATTGAATATCATCCAACGGTAAATTAGGCTTCGGGGTCAAAGTCATACCATTCTGTCAGCCAGTCGGGCTGCCCTTCTTCGTCGTCGAGATGATTATAATACCACTGTGTGGCCTCTTCGTCTACGTCTCCTTCGAGATCATAGACTTCTTCGTTCTTTTCCTCGTTGTCTTCAGGATCAGGATCACATGTACAAATCATTGATATCCTCCGGTACATTAGCATCATTAATACGGGATAAAGCCATACCAATATCTTCAACTGTAACATCAACAGTTTCACCTGTGTCATCTGTCCGGAAGAGTACGGCATTGCCTACCAAGTGTGGAAAGATCTGAGATACAAAAGCGGCATAAAAGTTAGGAGCTTTGCCGGTAAAAAGACCTTCATCGTCCATCCACATGGTTACTGTGTCGTAATTATCGTCTTCTGGGTTATTGTTCTTAACTCCAACAATAGTGCCGCAATCGCAATCGACTGCTGCGTTAAAATCTTTGTAGTCATTTACATTAATAACTTCAAGATTACCAGATACGGGAATAAAAAGTGCTTTAGCCATTAGTTTTACTTTCATTCTGGAAAAGCTAGTCTCTAGTGATAGTGACTAGAAAAATGTAGATATACATTATCTCTACATATGAAAAAAAAAATGGGCTATCCTAGGATAATTCCTAGGACAGCCCATATACGAAGTTAAATTATTAGTTTACGATATTTGAGATAAACTCATTATCGTTTGCATTCTGTTCTTTGGCTTCAATAGCATCGAGACGATCTTGAGCCATCTTACGCTTTTCTTCACTAGTATTGATCATAGCGACAATATTAGTCAAGATCACTTTACCTTCAGAACCTTCCAAATGATTATAGTTTTTAGGTTGTGCCATTTTCTTTCCTTTATAGTTTATGACAAACAAATAAACAAACAAACAAAACGATCGGGACACCGATCTGTCGAGCGAAGCGAGTGGGGACAAGGTGTAATGTTAGGATATAAGAGATATTGACATATCATTAATATCCCATGAACCTTTATTCGGTATCGATTTAGTTGGAAGTCCATCAAGTTCATTGAATGATAATTCCATATGAGTATCAATCATGCCTTGACGTACAATTTCTTTGATTTTAATACAATCTATAATTCTTGTACCCCATGAATCATGAATAGGAGATACAGGAATATTTTCTTTAAACGCTAAACTACATGAATATAACATTACTGCTGCATCAATAGAGTGAATTCTGTTAGGACTTTGGCCTGCGGTACTTGCTACATTTTGCAAGACTTCAGAGATGCCTCTACTTTTGCTGTATGGTACAGTAAAGTTAATATCTTTTTCTAGTGTTACTGCTTTTTGATTGAAACAGAACATACCAATAGGTGATTTCCATTGAACACTTCTGTTATGAAGATTAAATGTCTTTTGAGACACTTGTTTCATGAAATTAATAAATTCAGTAATAGATGGGAATAACAATTGAAGAGATCTAGAATAAGCATTTGCTAGACAAAGTAAAAGATGTCCGGGTTTAACTCCAGCTTCTCTTGCTGCTTTAACAGTTTTAGGAAATGGGATTTCATTCTTATTAATGACTTGACCCCATGTTAACTTGTCAAGTACATCAATTTCTTTCTGATCTTCTTCTAGCGTATACTTTACGTCTGCGTCATTTAGCCAGCCTCTTGCAATACCCATGATTGATGAACCATAAGCAATGATCATAACTGGTTTCTTTGCAGATTTACGAGAAGACAATTCATCATAAACTTCTTTGTTTTCAAGTAATGAAGATACATCGTACTCTTTGCCATATTCTTTGTATGTAAAGAAACGATTGTTTTCTACTGCATGAGACGCAGTAACGCTGTACAGATCTTCATTTTTATCAATCTTAGTTCTAAGTGCCGTATGGTATGCAAGTCTAGCATCTTTCATAATACAGGCCATGTGACCCATACCTGAGCATGTAGCATCTTGTTGCATGATGTATGAAGTTTCACCATACTGCAAGCACTCGTACAATGCCAGTGCTGCCCTGTAACGACACCATACTTTATCTTTAGATTTGTATATTTTCTTTTCAATGCCGTAATACGGATCATTTAGGATATGTGCATAGTTATCTACATTGATATTATACTCATCTTGTAAATGTTGTAAGAAGAGTTTGAAGTATGCACAACTTATATCAACTGCATAATTCTCAGCATAGTCACACAAGGCTCTGTGTATATCGCCATTCTGATATGACAACAATGAGCCTGAATCTGTGTAAATGCGACCACGCCAGTCTAAGAAACACGGAAGATAATACTCATGTTCTTGTTCTTTTTTGGCATATTCAATACAATAACTCTCAATGTGTTGATCATCTGAAAGAACAATATGTCTTTTCATAGCTTGAAGTACATGTTGATTTATTTTGTAAGGTACTTCTTGAATAGTATTAATAGCATCTACTTGTTTCTGAGAAGCCCATGTCATAGGTCTACCACTAATTAAATAGTCTGAACTAGTGTTTGTAATTTCTAGTTTTCTTGGTTTATTTTTCAACGGTCTAATAGGTTCTAGAGCATTATCTCGATGATCATGATCAAAGAATACCTTGTTTGTTTTACCGTTAACTAGAATGATTCCATTTTCTTGCCATGTTCCAATGAGTTTCCATAATTGGATTTGAACATGAGCACAATCATTTGGATTCTCTAGTGCTGCAATAGTAGGTGCATGCTTTCTAATCCATTCGTATGCTTTTAGATTAAACTTATCAAAACCTCTCATTTCTCGCCAAAAGTCTACGGATAGAGGTGTTACCCACTCATCCATATAAGATGGCATATATTTAATAGATTTAGCAGAGTCAATTAGCTTATCTAAGGTTTTGTTCAACTTTATTCCTTTTTGCAATAGCTTGATCAGCTTCTTTCAAAGCGTCATGGAATTTAAGAGTCTTTTTTATCTGATCAGCAATAACTTTTAAGTCTTTACCTTGACAGATAAAATCCCAAGTATCATAATTGTGATTCAATGCATCTTTGTTTGCTTTTTCAATAGCTCCTTCAGGATTTTCAGGGAAGTGACCTAGATATTGGAACCCTGTTTCACATTGATACACGTAATACAGGTGATCGTACTTCTTTTTAATATTTTCAATCATCATCGTCTCCAAATGTTTGTTTCCATCCCATTGGTGAGATGCCTGAAATTAGAAATTCTCTAGTTTCTGCCGATTCATTAGGAAGATAATCTTGAATCATCTTACTTGGATCTTTTTGATCAATATATTCTTGGATTACATTTGGTACTTGTACTTCAAAGTACTCCTCTGTAACAACACACGTTCCTTCAATAAGGTAATCTCCGTTTTCCAATTGGATTACGGCCATATTACCTCCTAACAGTCCATTAAGTGCTCTGTCCAATTTGAATCTCCATGTTTTTGATCATTGTGAAAAGAGTTTCATACGCTTTCAAATCATTGTAGGCTTTATCAGCTTCTTCATTACCACTTAGTGCAAGGTTAGTAACACGTGATAAAGCTGATTCCCAGTAATGGTTTTTAAGTTCAACAAGATCGTCCTTAGAAGGATCTTGTTTACTCTGGAGGGTTTTTACATTTACTAGCATAATTTAATTCCTCTACATAAGCCATAATAACTTCGTCTTTTGCTAGACGACGTTTCATTTTAGTTTCGGCAACAGTTATAATTCTACGAATTTTGTCATAACTTAAAGGATCATCTGGATGAAGGGCATTCCAAGCAGCATGAATTTCAACTGCTTGGGCTACGGGCTTATTCCAGACAGATCTACTCCAGTTTTCTTTTTCTTTAGACATATCTAAAGCTGAATGTGGTTCATTATTTGAGATCGACATAACCTACATGCTCCTTAATATGGTCTTCGATAGTATTGACAAGTCCATACATGTCACCAAAATCAGTAGTTCCATATTTATGACGAATTAAATGAAGAATAGAACACAAGAATCCTGTACTTTTACGAGCTTCATTACGCTCATTTTGATACATATCTTTTGTATAATTCAGGCACTTGTTAAGTTCTTTAATTTCAGTTTGCTGTTTGTAATGAGAGTCTCGACAATTCGCAAGTTTCTCATTCAACTTATTAGACCAATCTCGTGCTTTCTGAAGTTCTTTTTCATGGATGGATTTGGCTACTGTATCGTCAGATTTTAAGTCTTCGTTTTCTTCAGATGCAGTATGATATCGTTTCTTTAATTCAGTAAACGATTTATAGGCGTTCTTGATTCTTCGAGCATCTTCTTCAATCTTTTCTTGTAAAGATTCAATAAGTTTTTCTCGTTCATCATTAACAAACTCTTCGTTATTAGTCATAAGTTCTCCTTTACTTTGTTCCAATGTGGCAGAGTACAAGACTTCTTGTGTCCATTAGGGCCACCATTATGCATCCTAGAAACATGCTCTTGGGTAGGTTCACATCCAAGTCTACGAGCATTGCAGTATCTTGCCATATAGGCCCGTACAATACGCTCTGCGTACTTAGGATTGAAACAATCCTCATATACCCCTCCAATACTTGGATCGTATTCTACGGCATCCTGCCAATAACTACGGTGAATCTGATAAATGCCAATTGCATCTCCTCCATCGCCAATGGCATCTGGATTATTGTTTGACTCTACTACGCGAATAGCAGCAAGAACCTCAGTCATCTCTTGTTCAGAGATTGACCAAGATTGAGATGTCATGACACACATTAAGATAATAATACGAAACATAATTTAAATCTCCTACCTAGGTTTCCTAGGTTATAAAGGTATATAGTATTATCCTTAGGACAACCTAGGTCTTAGGTCCCTATAGATAATACTAACTAGTTTTCATCCATTTCTAGGATGGTTAAGATTTGATTCAATTGTTTACTAGTAGCAGTTGTTTCAATGAGCCTTGAGATTTTATTCCTTTGCAGTTCTTGAGCATCAGCAATAGAATTTAGAAACTCATTCATATATTCCTTGATGTGTTCAATTTCTTCTTCATACATCTTGATTTGTTCTAGGAAATAACTATGGCTAAATTCTTGATCTATGGTATCGTGAGAAGGAATGTCACCTGTAATTGAGGAGTTTGTATTGTGTGTTAAGGAAAATGTCCAATCTGCCTTAATGAATCGATGAATCTTACAATCCAGTTTATTGGTCAAGTGATTACGATTAAAGTAAATTCTATCCATAATTTTACAATCCTTTCGAATTTGCTAGTTTCTAGTGGCAATACAACGTGAAAGCCCCGGACACGTGATAGTGTGCCCGGGGCTTCCGTCGTTAGTTACCCTTGTTCTTCACGTTGGGTAATGTATTCTTCTAAATCGTCCATGTGACTCTCCTTAGATTGCGAGTTCTTCACTTGCAGCCTTGACATTTTCCTCTTGAGGTTCAAGCATTTGCTCTTCCTCACTTGGAATGTTCATGTCAATCTTGAATGAGGGATCAAAGGGATTGATTGCATTCTGCCGACAGTAGGCAAGGTGCTCTTGGAAATTCTCAGACCAGCAGGCCTTGCGAGGAGCACCTTTGATCCCACGACTGGCAATTGTTTTTTCGTGTCCCTTTAGAATTCGATTTTGATCTGTGGTTCGCTGAGCTTCTGGCAATGCCTTGATCTCTGCGAGTCCTTCAAGACTGAACCAAGTTGTCAATCCACGGGACCAATTAACTGGTTTCTTTTCCATTTGCATGGTATCAGGATTGAGCTCTTGTCCGCCATCTACGAACTGGTAGATGGTTCTTGTTGTTCCAGTCTCCAAGGTTTCGTTAAGAATGACAGGGAATCCATCCTCATTCAATTGAACTTCAGGGATGATTCCAGCAATGTATGATCGTCCTTTGTCATGCTTATCCCACTTGAGGGTCATGATGTCTCCACGCTGAGGAGCCTGAAGGCCTTGGTTTTGAGGACTGCTCATCCAGAGGGCTGTGATTCGCTTGAAAGAATAGTATCGATCAAAAGCATTGGCATGATCTTCGCTAAGGGTTTCACGGTATGTTTTTTGAGCGTTCTTGTAGTTTGCAATTTGAGGAATCTCGTTCATTGTAATTCTCCATTAGAATTGATAAAAGCAGGTCAGACACACAACGTGTCCAACCACATGGATGCACGCCCGCAAGGGCGTATCCGTAGTCTCGGAAGATGTCAAACGTGCAACCAGTGCTCGTCGTAAAGGTCAGTCGTAGTAGTAGTCGCTAGTCTCGCGTAAGCGTAAGCCACTATCACGCTGTCGTGCCTAGTGCAGGGCAAAAAAAGAAAGCCCCCGAAGGGGCTTAATTTATTTCGCTGCTTTCTTTCGAGCCTGAGCCTTCTTGATTACAGCCTTCAATGGATTACTTAATAACACTTTAAACTGATTGTGAGTCATACTAACTCTCCTTTTTCATACATTGTGATCAGCTTTTGAGCATGGTTCCCGATCTTGAGATTGTTGTCGTACTCCTGCCGAGCTTGTCTTCGGATCTCTTGCTCTTCTGGAGTAGGATCCTCATGCACATCGCATGAGATACGATCCTGCACCACGTCATTAATCCAATCTATTTGGACAAGAGTAGCATCATCCAATCTCTTGTTCAAGTTCTTCCATTGTCTAGCCTCTCGCTCATCGTGACGAGTTCGAGTAGAGATGCCGGTCTTGCTTCGCTGATTTCTTCGGATATGCCGAGCATGCTCCAGTTCTCGCTTTGCAATAGTCTTTGTCATGTAAGTATGATTACGCATTGTAAATCTCCTTGATTGAATATTAACCGTTGTAAGTACCAAACTCATTCTCGTACTCTCCGATGAGCACAAGTCTTCTTGAGCAGTCTTCTTCTCTCTCAATCATCTTGCGAAGATCCCGCTCAGCTTCCTTAAATTCAGCCTTCATAAAGCATTTGAAACAGAGGCCATCAGCATCACAGTGTGTACCCTCTGGAGCTACGTCCTCAGACGAACCACACCAAGCACACAGCCCGTTCTCGTGACGGTACTCCAAGAGCTGATCCTCAGTCATGTAGCCAGTATTGACCACATCCTTAGGAACAGGACGGAAGAAGGCAAGAAACAGTTCAAATAGTTTACGCATGGTAGTATCTCCTTGACATGCATTAACAGACAGGATGTGTTACACTCTGCAACACAATCATAAAAGGGCCCGCCCGCAAGGGCGGCCTGTGACGCACAAATTTCGGGGGGTGATGGGGGTCCAAATAATTACCATACTGCAGGGGGACCCCTCTTGAATACGCGACCCCATTTTAGGATGGGGCCCTAGGACCTACTTCTTCTTAGGTCTGCCCCCAGATCCCTGTCTCGCCCTGTTCTTTGCCGGGCTCTCAAGCCTCATAGAGCCGTTCTTGGTGTGACTTAGGTCTTTGCCACCCTTGCCCATGATGCCTCTCCTGCGCCGCTCACGGGCCAGTGTGGCCCTATACTTCTTTCTAGCAGGAGATTTATGATATTCTGTATCATATTGAGCCTTTTTGGCCCTAGATTTTGGGTTCTTGGCGTAAAACGCTGCACTCTTGCTCTTCTTAGCCATAATATTCTGTCAAATTATTTAAATATGCTGTTAATTCATCGCCAGACATGGCATCGATCTGCTCTTGGTCCATTAAATCAAAGCCCATACCTGTATTGCCACCTAACTCGGCAAGATCGCTCTCTTCCATGAAGTCTCCAGCGTAATCTTCACCGTATTTCATACCAGATACTTTCTTAAAGGACTCTTCATACTGATCATAGGCAGCCTGAGCCTCGGCACTCGACTCGCCGTACTGGTCCCTCATGGCCTGTACCTGACTCGCCGCTGCGGTCAACTCGGGAGCAAACTCAGCTTGAGCTGCGTCGTAATCCTCAGAGAACTGCAACTCAGTAAACTGACGATCTTGATCCTTTAGCTTTTCAACCATTTGATTGTATTGGTCCTCACTACCGAATTGTTTCATGTTATCTAACATGCCTCGGAAATCTTCGTCGGAGTACCTATACTCGCCTGTATTCTCGCCCCTGTCTAGACGTAAATCAGCATTCTCAATCATTCGATCAAATTGAGTCATTGCTCTATTAGCGTTATAGTCCTCTCCAAAGCCTTTCTTATAGCCTTTGGTTGAATGACCAGTGACATTACCAAATTGATCCTTGGTTTCAACAAACATAGCCTTATTCTTAGCATCGAGTACATCAGTTCTTTGGCCTTCTAAACCTTGATACTGAGCTAATGCCTCATCATATGAAGTCTGTGCTCCACCCATACCCTCTTGTAACCCTTGCAATTGAGTCAAAGATTCAATATAATTAAGATAATCTTGCTTAGCGGTATCACTAAGACCGCTATAGGTATCTTTAAAGCTTGTAGTCTTCTTGCCTTCTTTTCTAGCCTTTGTTCTGCTTCCACTGCTTGACATGTCAATATTCCTTTTCTTATGCGTCTGGGTCTACGTACCCATCTCTAGGGATAATATCATTTAGGATCCATCCCCCTCTATTTGCGATTGTGCCAGCTACTTCGCCGACAGCCCTTTCGAGGGAGGTATGAATCCCGCCCACATGTGTCTTGTTATATGTCACTACCCAAGTATCAGTGAAGATACTTTTGATCTCACATAACTGGAGATCTCCGTGAAATTTCTTAGATACCCGAAGGCCAAGCTTTACATCAGCTACCTCAGCTGGTTCTAAGAAGTCTAAGTACTTTGTAAAGGTATCTACTGAGGCATCAAAGGATCCTTCAATAGTGCCAATTTTCCGGGTGGCGCCTGTGTCTACAAAGATGTCTAATACTGTGCTTCCTGCGCCACCTAAGCCCAATACGGTTACGGTGGGGGCGGCGGCTTTGTAAGTATGGTCTGCTGGCAGATTGCGGGCTAAGCCGTACTTATGGGCTAGATAACCCTCGATCTTTAAACGGTCTGCATCTGTAAGTGTGGCGCCGCCAACCAAGATTTCAGCAATATCGCCAGTCATGGCTCCAGCACCAACAGCACGCGCACCTATGTCAAAGTTGGATGAGTTTGAAATGCTCGTCGTATTGGTTGTGCCTGTAGTACTACTTGCAGTTCCATTGACGAACCCGTTGCACGTTGCTGAGACTCGTGAGGCTGTAGCCAGCACAAACTCGATGCGGCTCCAACTGCCTGAGTTCTGCAAGGGCGTGTTTGTGGTTGCACCAAGTGTCATTTCTAACTTGCCATTTGACAGACACCGAAGCCCGAAAGCGGTAGCACCCTTTTCAAAGAAGTTCTGTGCCCCGGAATCGTCAGTTGACTTGAACACGCAAGCAAGCCAGATATCGCCTGTTCCCACATCAAGATCTGCGATGTCGCCATCGCTTACAATGTCGTTGCTGCCGTCAAACCGAACTACCGGAAGACTGTTTAACTCACTAGTCTGAAGGGTTGGCTGTCTGGACGAAGTGGCCTGAGCAGCGTTATGTCCATTACCACTAGAATCAGCCCATGCAGATATACTGTCACCGTCAGAGCCTGATATCGAATCGGCCTTGAACCACGCTGTTAATGTACTTCCTAAATTTGAAGGAGTCCATGCTTGACTTCCCATTTAATTATCCTTATTTATTGGGTCTAAATTCTTTATAAAGGTGTCTGGCAGATAATAAGCTGGTTAATCCAAACTTATGACAGTGCCATCCTTCTAGTTTTTTACGTTCTAACTCTGTAGGGATGTAAGATAATAAAATAAAATCTGCCATCAGACCTGCAAAACTTTGAACACTGTTGTCTGCAATACTAGCTGTATCCCCAAGAGTAAGCTCATCGGTAGCTCCTAGTGTTTCAGCGTCCTCATCATTCGTGGTATCTGCTAAAACTGTATTTAAAAAGCCTTTAAGTTGACCCCCACCGCTATCTGGATCTCCTTCATACTCATAGGAATGAGCTACGAGGGTCCACGAATTACCGCTTACAGAGCCTAAGCTTACGTTTCCGCTTTTTAAATTAGAATACACATTCCTGCTCCCACTGCTTAGTCCTGAAAAGTAAATTCTATTTGTAGTTCCGCCTAAGGCATAGACAGTATCGTTACCTGTCTGACCTTCAGGTTTAGCTAAAACTTGAATAAACCGATCTGTGATGGTACTAAAATTAGGAGTGCTTAGCTCAGAAGAGTAGAAATCCTGTCCCTCATCCTCAAAGTTTAAGATTCTATTATTTTTTGTAGATGCTGAAGGCCCAAAAATACTAGAAGTCTTCTCATCTAAGGTAGGACCACCATTACCATCATTGGTAAAGGCAGTATCTTTAAAGGTTCCTGTAGGGTACAGCACGCCTGCGTCTCCATTGAGAGAGCCTGCAGCATCATTAAAGTTCAACCACAGCGTGACCCCATTCGGCAAATCTGAAGGTGTCCACTCTTCAGGAGCATCAAAGCCATTCTTGGCAATAACGGCGGATAAAAGCCATCCTCCCCTTCGAGCAAAAGTACCGTTAGCCTTACCTAAAGCCTTGTAGATCGAATCAAACTTTCCGCCATAAATAACCTCATTAAATTTTAATACGTACTGAGTACTGGTTACTTCAGTAATAGTAAAACGATTTAACGGGCCATGAATAGGCACAGATAATCTAGAAGTACTTAAAATCTCATCTACATTTTCACTAGTTAAGCTATTCAGCCAATCATTGTAGTTATCGTAATCAGTGGTTACTTCAATTTCGCCCAGGACTCTAGATCCAACTTTAACTTCTAATGTGCTCATTCTTCAAAGAGAGCGTCAGCCCTCGTATCCTTTCTAACAGGACCTGACTGGAGCCCTCTCATAGGATCTCTAGGAGGAGCCGGAGCCGGTCTTTGGGGAGCAGGCGGTTGAGGAGATGGCGGCACAGGCTGTACTTGGGGTTCCTGTTCTATGGTTGGAACTTCTTCGACAGGGGGCTGCATAATAGAAGGCTCTGCCATAGGTGCAGGAGGACCTGCAAATCCTTCAGGAAGGTTTAAAGGCTCCATTGGCGTATCGTTATCAAAGAAAGTAGGATCCATTTTTAAGATCTCTTCTTCCATTACATCAAAAACAAGGCGAAGATCAATATCATCTCTTAATCCTAAAGTATCCATAATTAGTTACTCCTAAATTTATCTACGTTTTGTTGCATACGATCAATTATCTGTTGCCGCATTTCATTGGCTTTTGCTCGATTGTGCTTTCTAACTTGCTCTCGATCTAAGAACATCATATTTCTTTGATTATCATATTTCATCTGTTCTCGCAACGTACGCGGTTTAGTACGATCTCGGTAGATTCTTGAAAACATTGAAGAAAGAATTGGAAGAGTTTCATAGAAAGAGTCAGTAGTCGATCGGCTATACGGTGAGTCACCGCCTATAGCGGTTTCACCTAAGAAATCAACACCAGTTCCAATGAGGTTAAAGGTTTTATCAAAGACTCCTTCAGCTGGGCTTCCAAAAGGATCAAAAGGAATTAAGTCATTTGTGTAATAAGGCTGCTTACGCCCCAAAACATCTTCATTAATAAAACGACTTTTTTGAGCTTGCTGTGCTAGATATCCTAAAACTGCCGTTCCATACTTACCCCCAAATATAGGCATTCGCATCGCTTTTTTAGCTGCAAAGAAACCGTAATCATTCTTAGCCTCGTGTATAACTTGCTCTGAGCTCTTACCTCTAGCCATTTCCATAAGTGTTGTATAAACGGTATCCCAAACTAGGTGACTGAAATAGATTCCCGCTAATCTACCGATGCCTTTACTAGCCAGTCTTGATGCCCCTATGAAAGTTTTTTGCTCATAGAAAGCTCTGACCCAAGACATGTAAATGTTTTGGAATGCATTGAATCCGGTATTGTTTAATAGCGGTCTATCAAAAATACGGGGTTCCACATTAAAAGCATCTACACGCATCACAACAAAGGTGTTCATAGCATTTCTAAATCTGTCCTGTAACGCCGCATCTTTCCGTAAGACGCTAGCTTGAGCCTGTAAAGACCTAGAGTCGCTAGCATCCATAGTATGTCCGATTCTAGCCTTTCTGTTTAATTCAGTAGCTCTTTGGCCTTTAAGTCTAGCTTCTTTAAATGTTCTAGCATAATCAATATATCTAGTTTCTACTGCGTTAGAGTTTTTTATGGTAGCTTCTAAGATAGGTAATAATTCTCTATCCAATAAACCGGATTTTTGTAATTCTAAGGCTGTTGAATAGTCAATACCAGCTTTAGTAGTAGCCTGTTTAAATCTCTTCTGAGCTGCTTTTCTATTAGCCCTATCTGAAGACATAATGTTATCCATATTAGACTCAGGTAAACCAGTTGTTGACAATGAGTCCTTAATGCTTTCTAACTCTGTAATAAGCTTTTCCAAACGACCATCGATGACATACCCAATAATCTTATCATGAGCTTGTAATCCTACTAATTCTTTATTCGCATTAATCATCATTTGAGAAGGTTTTCCGATTAAACCTACAGCAGCTTTAGCTCCTTTTGCTAAAGAACTTCTATCTCTGCCGCCTAGCTCATGCTCACGGGTGTCAACTTCTAAGTTAATATTAGTCCTACTTATAGCTTCTGCTCTTAAAGTTTGTAGAACAATTGAAGTTTGTTTTAAGGCTCTTGACCTGTCAATAGGTCGCAATCCTTGAGTAAGACCTTTAGCTATCAGGCTAAATGCTGCTACAGGATGTGTGACCATCTTGCGCATTAGGGGAAGAGTACTTTGGCCTGTTTCTTCTAACAAAGCTCCGGGTAAGTTAGCACCATAATAAATAAATGTCAGAGGATTTAATACAGACAAAGCGGTATCATATGCTGCATCAGATTTATCAAAAGATGAGCGATAGCCTAAAATATTTTCTCTAGCTCTATTAAAGTATTCTAAACTTTTTCTCAAAGATTCTTTTGTTTCAGGCTCCATAGGAACTTGATCAGTAAAATCACTTAATGCTTTAGTAAGTGTTCTTGTGTTTAAATTCTTCACACCTACTTTATTACCTTTATCTCCTATTTCAATACTCTTACCTATTGCAGCAGTAAAGTTTAAGGAATCTGCAGCATCTGCCCCAATACCTCTTGCCATACCTGAGGATAAAATAACAGGATTATAATCAAGCATTGCTGATAAAGTTTCATCTTCAAAGATATCATTAATTTCAAAATAATCTAAATCTCCCGGATCAAAACGAACTGAGTTTTTAGCTACAGTTTTTTTAGTATAAAGGTACTGACGAATATCTGCAGTGCCTTCAAACTGATGTCCTCCAGAAGCATTGCTTCTAACAACAGCTGGAGCCTCGGCAGATCGGTCTATTTTACTTTTTAATAC
>Ga0181394_1000019_pt1 | contig 60838 bp, 72 predicted proteins | sample 17SPOviralmetaG_FD_130123 | JGI IMG/M metagenome (GOLD analysis project Ga0181394, IMG submission 130123) | Marine viral communities from the oligotrophic San Pedro Time Series (SPOT) site, San Pedro Channel, CA, USA - 17 SPOT_SRF_2010-11-23 | ecosystem: Environmental > Aquatic > Marine > Strait...
GTTGTACAGATGTGAACATTTCAAGACCAATACCGAATGATTGGGTAGCCAAGCCTATTTTGATAAAGCCACCCATAACCTCCATAGTACCTTTGAGTCTACCAAGCACCGCCCCTAGATTGCCGAACCCATCAGTAAGAGCCTCAGTGACAGCGAGGTAATCATTCTGTACCTCTACCTGTCCTCTCATAAATGGATTAAGACCTTCGCCAATTTTTGCTCTTAGATTTTCGTTTCTAATCTCAGCCTTTCTTAGTAGGTTCACTTGAGTCTCTAGAGCCTTATTAGCCTGTCCTAGTGCTGAGTCGAAGCCCATAGCACCATCCTCGGCAAGTTGCATTGTTCGGTCGTAATTTTCCATCAACTTGATGAAACGGACATAGTGTCTGTTACCTGCAATCGTCTGTGCGATATTCTGTTTTTGAGCACCGCTAAATCCTGACCAGCCTTTTTCGCTAAGTTCTGTTAGGACTTCTTGCATGGTTTTCATGTTACCTTCGCTGTCAGTCAACTCAAAGCCCAGTCTTTCAATTTGAGTTCGTGCGCCGGAGATGTCACCACCAAGACGAGCATACATCATACGAAGCGCACGACCGGCAGTTCCTTGTTCCTCACCTGCTTCAAGTAGAGTTGCGGATGCCGCCGCCATGAACTCGAATGAATCACCGACCAACTCACCCTGTGCGGCGAATGTGCCCATGACCCGAACCAAGTCGCCTTCAAGAGCAACCGAGCGGTTCGCAATAGTGTTCAGTGCGTCGAGTGCCTTAGCCCCCTCTTCGACAAGGATATTTTGTTGTTGTTGTAGTGATAGTCTCCTAAATGATTCTTGGTTTAATTCACCAAAGAGCATACCGGTCTGCTGATGTAGTTGGATAATACCACGCTGTGCTTCTTCGGCGTTAAGGTCGGAGATTTCAGCCAAGGTATATGCTAACTTAGTGAGGACTTCTACATTGCCTCTACCGACTAGGTTTGCTACTTGAGCGGCGCGAGAACCTGCGGCTAGTGCCTCAACACCAGTTTGTGCAAACGCTTCTCCGAGTTCCATTAGAGAATCACGCATGGCCTCCATATCTTGTACTGTGCCAAAGAACTTTTCAAACTCAACGGATGCCAAGCCAAGTTCCTCTTGCAGAGGTTTAAGTTCATCAGTGATTTTATTTATGCCTTGGGCTAGACCTTCTACTGGTTTGAGAATAGCCTCGAATGTATCGAGGGACACAGCCTTCATGACTGTGTTGATAGAGCGATAATCCTTAATCAACTTCTCAGCGTTGAACTGAGCAACGATGTTGAAAAAGACTTGGCTTGCTCCAATTCGTGTCATGTATTCACCCCCTTATGCTTATTGTACGATACCGCGTTGTTTTAATAATGCGATTGCATCATCGTCGGATATGGTCTCTCGCGCTTGTCGCCGTTGCTTTCTACGAGCCTCCATAGAAGCACCATCACTAGAGGATGATTGACTTTCTTGGATTTGGTCATGGATAGCATTTAAGCACGCTAGGTCATATTCTAATCGGTTCATACCTCCCTTCACTGTGTACTTATCGAGTAAGTCCGAAGGGAGAACGCCTTTGTAAGACGAGCAAAGAGCAGGTGCCACTTTACTCAAGAGTCCAAAGGGACTGCGCCCTCTTCGTACTCTTCTCCGCCACGGACAAAATCGAAAATAGCCATGAGAGTATCACGGTCAATAAGGTTGAGGTCAGTTTCCTCCATAAGGCACGGAGGAACTAAGTCTCGGATTTGGTCCTCCATAGCACCGCCCATGTCCTCTAGGATTACTAGGAACTCTTCTTGTTGTTCTTCTGTCCATTCAAGGTTGTTTGGACCGAAGTGCTTACACTTACGGAATGCTTTTGCTAACATGGTTTCATACTTCAAGCGTTCCATACCGCTTGCTTGTCGAACCCATATTTTCTTGCTGCCTATTTCAAACTGTTTCTTTAACACTGTCATCTTTCTTCACTTCACTTTTCTTTGCTTTACTTGTCTTTTTCTTAGCAGGTGCTTTCTTCTTAGGCACTGCTTTCTTTTCGACTACTGGTTCGGGTACTTCTACCCTTGTGTCAACTACTGGTAGGATGCCCAACTTAGGCTTTGTTCCTTTTCGTAGTGTTGAGAGTTCTTTTCCTTTGATTGGCTTGTCATTCTTCATTTTTAATCACCTCATGGTTGGTCTTCAAACAAAATAAATGCTGTAACTCGATTTGGATTTTCAGCATTGCGGATATATTGTACTCCATAAAACTCGTCGCCGGTAGCCAAATTGGCTTGTAGCCACGCCTGTACTGTTGCAGCAATAGTACCAACTTCTCCCGAAATAGAATGAAGCATCATTTCTGCTGGGTCATTTACTATTGCCATCTAAAACACCTCAAGCAATGGAGTACTTTTCACCGCTTGCCAGTATGGTCGAGGCGGTAGTGTGAGTTAGTACTATTGTGCTCATTACATCGTTTTGGTCTAATAGTGCAACGAAGGACATGCTTAGAGTTGAAGTATCTCGACCGGAGACATTCTGTGAAGGTGCCTCCCATCGAACCTTTGTAAGTGCTATTTCAAGACTTTGGGTTCCATTACTAAAGGCTACTTCTATTGCTCTGTGAGTAGCACTACCTCCACTATCGTAGATTGCACCACCAGTTGCTAGTGCTGTTTCGTAATCCGGTGTGTTGGCATCAGCCGATGATGTTTGAGCGACTGAGAACTCAACGGTTCCTGTAATCTCTCTCATCTGTGGTTGAGGTTGTCGAATGTAGGTTCTGTCACCAATCGAGCAAGCCGCATCAGTGTCAAGGTTCATGTTGAACTCAAGGTTGATTGACTTAATAGTAGTTGATAGTGTTGAAGTACCACCAGTGGATGAGAAAGTCACTGTGCCATTAGCAAAGTGAAATCCGTCAAGTGTGGCACCGCCAAAGGTAGGTGTGGTTAAGGCGCTAACTGCTGATTCGGACCTGCCGGTAAAGTCAGCAGAGATTGTAGCGTATTCGCCGTGACTTGCGTTGATACTTACAGAGGACACGCACATACCGGTGTATGTGTGTTCTTTTTCTTCTCGACCAACTTCAATAGTGAATGACGGGAGAACGAGGTCTGAGGCCTCTTTCCATGTGTGAACGAATCCGGTAATTCCGTAGCCAGCACTGTTGACTGTGGCGTTGTCGCCATACAGACCGTATAGCAAGAGACCGAGTGTGTCGTCGGGCTGCATAACGAGGTTCATACCGCCCTCGGAATACTCTTTTCCGTTTATGGATTTACGAGCACCGTATCGGGACATATCGCCACGGGTCAAGAGGTCAAAGTTAAGAGCAAATGATTCGTCATCAACTTCGCCAAACACTGCGGCAGCGCCGTGTCCGGTCATTGCTGATTTTGTGCCATATGTGCGAGCACCCGTTGCTGTTGTGTGTTCGGGGGTTAAAGAGACATAGCGGTTAGCAAAATTAGAGGTCATATAGATTCACCTTAGTAGAGGCTACGAGTGGGTTGTCATTTAAGGGTTTCACCTGTGTAGCATATTTAGACGGCGCATATAAGTGATTTCAAGCCTGTGGACACACACTACTTCGTCGTCATCCATTTTAGTATCAAAGTTAATTTCATAGTTGGTGAGACTGTCTGTGTTGCCTTTCAGTCCGGTGTTGGTGTAGATTTCATCGAAGCAGTCACCTGCAATCTCTAAGCCCATGCGATATGCGTTCTTGTAGTCCGTACCTCTTGTAGTGATAAACAATAGAACTGTGTAGTTCTGCTCTATTCGTGTGCCGCCAAGAGTAGTAAAGTCCGGCGAATCCAACTTACGGAGGATGACATGCACTGATGGCTGAGGTATGCGTGAAATCATTTGAGATGAAATATCATAACCGTAAAGGATGGAGGCATCGTCTACTTGGTTCTTAAGGTAAAATCTCTTACTGTCTTGTAGCAACTCTACAATCGACAAAGCCATACGCATAAGACTGTCAGTAACAAAAGGTGAGGTAGATAGTTCGTCGGGGGAGAAGGCACCAAAAGTAGTAACATAAACATTATTCCAGTTAATACTACCACTGTTGTTACCCCATTTGATTGTCTTACTAGAACCAGCAGAACCAGTGACTTGTAGGTAATTAGTAGTGCCGGTATCATCCTCAATAATTTCACGGCAGTACATTGTAGCAACGCCTGTAGAACTAAGAGTTAATCTCACCATAATAGGAACTGACTCAAAAGCATCAGCCTCTCCTAAATCAAGGTCAGTGATAGTGGCACTTGTAGCACCAAAAAGTCTTAGAGTTTGTAAGTCCCCAGTAGCCTGTACCTGCGCCTTATGAGTTCCATTATCAAGTTCCATTAGAACTGTACTGTCACTTGGCGCGCTGTTGAATTTAAAACATGCCACCATAGTGTAGGCATTTGTTGTTGGTGTGATAGACCAATACTGACCACTACCACTAATTACATAAGACTCTCCAACTACCCCCCCATTTCCTCCGATACCCGCAGTTAATGTAAATGAATCATTGTCCTGCCCATAGTCTGTGAGATTTGATGGGTCACCACCATTCATGCGACTAGTCCAGTATTCCGTTGTTGTTGCTATACTCATGAGTATGCCTCCTGTAATGCTTGCTGAATCCTTATTTCAATTTTAGGTGCTGCTCTGTCACGAGTCTTACTCAACCAATCAAGAGGCTCGAATCCTTGGTGCGTCATGTTACCTGTAGTCTTGGCGTTGATAAATCCTCCACCAACACTGCCCCAAGAACTTGAGTTATCAATTGTTTTGAATGTGAATCCGTACTCGAATGGTCTAGCACCGTACTCAAGTATAGCGGCTAATTTACCGCCACGCTTTCCTTCTACGCCACCACTGTCAATTGGGTCCGAACCAAAGCGAACTTCGGCTTCGTTATTTTGATTGTTACCTACTTCTACTATGAGTGAATCGGCAACTATGCCAGCCATAGCCCTCAACTTAGGCCCTGCGTCTTTTTTTAAGTCGCTTTGAGTTCTACCTACTTCTTCTCGTAGGACTTCTTTAATTGCTCTTGCCATAATCTCGCCCGATGTTCTTTCCATTCTCTTTGACATTGAGTTAAATGGACCATCGGACATTGTAAAATGAGCCGATACAAAATCGGTACTCATTGAGACATTTAGGTCAGCCATTTCAAGCCACCGTTCCTAAGTGAGCAAGCCGTAGCAGTTCTGCATTTCCTCGCATTCTTAGGACATTAGACCGAACAGGGTCAGCACCGGCTTGGTGAAATGCTGACTCATCCTCAAGATAAATAGATGCAGATAGGTCAGCGCATATCTCTTTGAGTACTGCGGCCATGTTGCCAGTAGCACCGGTTGGTGCGGCCCTGCCGTAGTCCCTAAACATTTGGTCAATATCGACAGTTGCTCGACTGACCGCACTTGTAATGCGAGTGGCTGCTCTTGCTTTCTGTGCCGAGTCAAGTCCAAGGCGGATTGCTACATCAGTATTAGTGCAGTATGTCATCACATAACCCCCTGTACATCAACGCCAAGCGAAGCGAACAGGGCGATAGCGGCGTACTTAAGGTACTTAGCCATAGTAGACAATTCAAGAACTGCTTGTTCAAGGAGCCGTGTTCTTTCTTCTAAAGAATCCAGCCTCTCATCATTGTCCATTTTCAATCACCTGCTTTGCTTCTTCGAGGCGGGAGATTAGGTCGGCTTTTGTTCCATCGACTGCCAATCCATTTTGGTTAGCCAATTCGATTAACTCAGCCTTTTTCATTTTCTTGATAGACGAAAGAGAAGGTAAGTCTTCGACAATATCCTTTAGGTCTTCGGCTAAATCAAGAACTTCGTCAAGAGTAATTTTGCCATCAGCCATCAATTTTTTGTAGGCTTTGTAACCGGCCAGTCCGAGACCAACCGCAATAGCCGCAACTAGTATAATCATTTCAATGTCCATATTATTCACTCCTTATATTCAATTTGCTTTACCGCTGAGGTAGGAATAAACGAAAACGGCTTGTCTTCGCCTACCCTATATACTGCGTAGCCATGGTCCGTCTTTTCAATGTTCACATTTGTATAACATCTTTCCGGTGGTTGATAAACTATTTTTCCTTTTCTCATTTTATTCACCTCAAGGTATTGGTCCTCCACTAAGAGCAACTAATTCAGCCGCTATTCTTTGGATTGCTTCTTCTATGTTAAAAGGTGGAGTGATGGCCCAGTTGGCGGGGTTTGCAGGATTAAACGGGTCTTGTCCTGCCGCACCTGCCGCTAGATAAGCAATATCAGCAAGAGTGCTTGCGGATACAATGTTTCCGTTAGCATCGGAAACTAAAACTGCATTTGTCGAGGCTCCTTGTTTGATAGTCCCTATTATCTCTACATTTGTTGAACCATCAGCAATAGTGATAGCGGTTGTTCCGGCTGATGCTGTCGTTCCAGTACCTAATTGTAATCCGTCATTATAAGCATACAACTTACCTCCATCAAGTATTAGAGGCTTACTCATATAAAACTGACTTTTATTTGTATTTAAGTGTGCCCAAGTAGTATTGTTAGGTCCTATGTCTACAAAACCATCATTAGTTTGAATGCGAAGCATGTTGCTCCCGACTCCCGACTCACCAAGTCGAACCTTGTCGTCTGTTGCAGGGTCGGCAGGAACAGCATTAAGAGTCATTGTCGTTGCTTCTATCTCGCCCGTCATAGTCCCACCTGCTTTCGGTAGGGCGTTATTAGCAGTAGTACCTTGAGCGGCAGTTGCGTAGTCGGCGGAGTCGAATGCTTTGACTTGAGCGAGATTTGTAACCTCGCTATCCATCAGCGCACCTGCGGCTGTAACATTAGTTGCGTCGGTAACATCAGCCGATGGTTCTATACCATCTAATTTTGTTTTGTCAGCACCGGACATAGAACCTGCGGCACTTGTAGTAGCAGCACTGATACCAATAGTACCTGTTGTTGTGATTGCACCACCAGTGATAGGAGCACTTGTAGCAATGTTTGTTACAGTACCGCTACCACCACCACCACCAACTGCGCTTGCACCAAACATTAGTGCGCCGGAGTTGTTAACCCATATTGTTTTTGTAGGGTTGGCTGTCGAGGGATTGCTAGCGACTGCTGTGAACTCCATACCTGTTGGGTCAATCAAACCTGTGACTGTCAATTTGCCATCAACAATCAACTCCGAAGTAGCACTGGCCCATGTTAATTTAGAGTCGGAGGTAAATGCGCCACCTGCCGCTGATAGTTGTATTTCATTTAATTTACCGGAGGATGGAGTGATAGGGAATGTGTCGGACATGAGTGACACATAGACACCATCGGATAGTTGAGAAAAGTTCCATGACCCTTGTATTTTAGGTCTGCGCACTGAGCATATAGTACTAGTAAATCCAGTACCGGCTGTACTGTGGCCTTTAAGAACTGCATCAGCCTCGACAGTAAGACTGTTAACTGAAAGAGTACGATTGTTAGGCACAAGTGCCTTATGCCCTGCTGTCGATGGAGTGGCTATAATTAAATTATAAAATGCAGCCCTAAATGGCGCAGTTCCGTAAGTAGTATCTCCGCTTACAGGAATAGTAAAGTTTGTAGCATCCATAGTAAAAGAGAATGTAGAGAATCCTGCGTCAAACACCCCACCACCTATGGCTAAAGTAGAGGTAGTAAGTATGCTAAATAACTTACTAGCATTAAGAGTAGAAGTTGAACTAGGGCTAGCATCCGGTTGAAAATCAACATTAGCGCCTAGGGATAAAGAGTGCATGCTAGTCTGCCCATGACTTGTAGAAGTAGGTGTTCTATATTCGGGACTTATGTAGGATGTTCCGGTTACACTTACCTTTGGGTGTGGTCCATCATCAAAGTGCATACGCGCAGTCCCATTCGCTGATGTATTGTAAGAGTACACTAAGTCGTCTTGGTTGTCTATCGCTGCCTTGTCTCCGTTAAGAACATACCTTTCTTCACTACTAGCGGGGTAAGCAGAAGAAAAAGTTATTGTTTTATCCGAACCTGTGGTGTTTTCCATTGTAGTATCGAGAGTGAACTTTGTCATGGTAGTATTTGCGTGCATCTGCAACTTAATTTCACATACTACTGTTATCGAAGGAGTTGCTGCTTCATCGACAAGATTAGGACCGGAGCCTGTTACTGTTATGGTATTATCATTCACAGCAGTAATTGAAAAGGTACTATTGTTTGCTGCATTACTAGCACCAGTAGTTACTATTTGCATTCCCACTCTAAATCCTAAGTCTGCCCAGTTTCTATTTGTATGTGTTATAGTGCTGGGCGCTGTAAATGAAATTAAGGTACTAGTAATTGATGCTCCGTTGTAGCCGGAATGAGTAGTGAATGTTCCGGTTGTAATAGCCAAGTCCCAAGTACATGTGGCATTACCTAATCCAGCATTTAATGTGGGTTGCTCGCCTATGATTACATTATCGCCAGTAGTAGGGATTCCGTTTGAGCCGGAGCCATCTCCTACTGTATTCCATGCACTAGCAGTGTTGGCACTTGTGGCCGCACCATTTTGAACCCAGTATCTATCGGCCATTTAATCAACTCATACAAGGCGGGTCTTTGAACTACCGGTAGCAAAGGTTGCTGTTCCTGTATCAGTAATCAAAGCCAATGCCTCGTCAGCCCTTTGCTGAAAAGTCAATATCTGTTGCTGAAATCGCCTGTCATATACCCTTTGCTGGTCTTCACTGTAATACGACGGGACAGTATCTATGAGTATGTTAAGACAGTCAAGAGCAACTAGCATTTTAATTGCTCCTTCTTTGAGGTCAGTGCTTGGTGCGCTAGAAACATTATAACTTGTTCCACGGGCTACCTTGTTAACCTCATTGGTCCGAATTGTAATCAACTCGGATATAGTGCCCTCGTTCAAACCTCTCGGTCTGTTGAGGACATCTCGAATGTTATCACTCGTTACTGCCATTATCTACACCTATTCCCCATCTGTCGTTAAAGTCTTTTGGCACATCGAGGAGAGTAGCGCCTTTAGGGACATCATACTCTCTACCCATGATAAAGACCAAGCGGGTTTCGGCAATCAATCGGGCAAATCTACTGTTAGGTACCCAATAGATGCTACCGAACTCAAGTAGGTGTGCTGGATTATCCATTCCTTTACGAGAAGGAGGGATAGCAAGTCTAAAGAGGTAGCCTTTGCCACCATCCCAAGTATCAAGTCGATGCTTTAACACATCGACTGATGCACCTTTCGGTATCGGGATGTCCTTAGACTTTAGTTGTTTTACTAACTGGGCCTTATTCAAGGAAAATCACCAGTAATCAAACGACTCCAGTGATTTTGAAAATCCGATTGTTTTTGCCAGCAGCAGCACCATCTTGCATTTCGTGAATCACTGAACCCATGTATGAGGTGAGAAGCCACGAGAAGCCGACACCTTCAATTCGAGTAAGTTCTGTTTCTGTGAATCCATCACCGTTGTATTGAAAGAACTCAGCAGTTTGTGAGCCACCAATCAAAAGGAGAGCGTCACTACCGATTGCTCCGCTTGCACCGAAGTCACGGGTGTAGTAGACTTTCAAGTTAATCATGGTGTTCAAGCGCTCTTGGAGCGATTGGAGAACATTCGTGTAAAGTCGAGTGTTCAACATTTGAGCACGGCACGATGCAGGGAGGATAAGAGCCAATGGCTCGTTACCGGAAACACGGGCGTTCTCAAAGATTTTGTCCATAGCGTTAAGGACATCGAGTTCTTCGTCAGCGCCACCAGCACCCCATGCAGCAGTAGCAGCAGCATTTTGTCCAGCGCCACCGTGCAACTTACCGAGAATGTGGTTGTCAATGAGGTCAGCACGGGCTTGAATGATAGCCATTTGCTGTCGGTTCATGTTTTCCCAAGTCTCACCACGAAGTAGTGTGGAGTCAAGGAAAATACATCGACCTTGACCCTTTTCTAGTTTGACGGAGTAGTTTGCTGTCCCAATCTTGGTTGGGTCAACAACTGCGTTGTCATCTAGTGGGTAGGTAAATGAGCCTTGAGCACCAGTGTACCAAGTAAATTGGAGCCAAGGGACTGTTCGGACACCGACGACTTGGGTTCCTACTGCAATCGTAGTGGATTGTAGTTGGATAAAGTCACGGAGGGTTTGTTCTAGGACAGCGTCGCCCTTTCCGAATGGTCCGGTTGCGGCTGTAACTTCGAGTAATTCTTCTAATGATTTGTTTGCCATGATATTCACTTCCATATTTTTTTATTCAATCAGCCTCATGCAATCTGTGCGTGTGAGCAGTTCACACGGATTAGAGCACCTTCTGTAGCACTCGATTGTCCGTCGTTACCACCAAGTGGGGCTGAGAGAGCAGTTGCGGCGTGAGCGGAGTCGCCCACATAGAGTCCCAACTTCTTGTTGGACCCTGCGGTGGATGTTGCTAGACCGGAGCCTCCGACATAGACGGTTGCGCCAATGTTGAAGGTTGATGCGGCATCTACTTGAACAAGTAGAATACCGGTCAATGGGTAGTAGGACAAAGTTGCTCCTGTGGTTTAGTACACTTGTAGTGCGTCACGGGAGGATTCTTCGACTGCGACACCGATACAGACATCGGTTACATCTGTGGTTTCGAGTGTGTTGGTCGTACCGTCTACAGCCAAAAGTCTACCTGCGGAACGGACGATTTCAGCGTCTTTCAATGTTGCGTTAAGGGGTTGTTCATAATTCATTTTTCATCACCTATTTAATTTAGTTAAGTTCCTCATACAATTTTGCCTTCTGTAGGTCGGCTCCTGCCATAACAGTGTTGTAGGCGTTAGCCCAACTGTTGTAGCAGCGTGCATAGAGGGATTCGGAGGATTCGACGATTTTACCGTTTAGGTAGTTTGCGACGACTGGTTCGGAGGATTCTTCGGATGCTTCAACCGGTGCTGATTCAGCAGGAGTAGCAGGAGACATCTCGACAACAGATTCTTCAACTGGTGCAGGTCGGGATGATTCCCATGATGCAATAACGGAGTTCAAGGTTTCTGTTGAGAAATCATCATGACCTTTTAGGCCCATGTCGGATGCTTTCTTGACGAGTTCCATACGGGATTCTTCGGCACGGGCAACATCAGCCGCTTCGTATTCTGCAATTTTGGCTTCTCGCAATACTAGTTCAGCCTGTAGGCTTTCTAACTCGCTTGCTGTTGATTCTATTTGTTCTTCGGTCATATTATTCACCTTCGAGTAATCAGTGCTACTTTCGGGTTGATACATAAAGGTTTCATTCGCTTCTACCTTTTCTACCCTTTCTATGTTAGCATCGGGGTAAGCCGGTCTGTGAACAATAGCCAAATGGTCGAATTGAAAGTCATCAGCGAACCACATAGTAGGGCGACCGCCTTCTTCGTTTGCTTCTACAATCTCACTAGGGATTCCTGTTCCACCAATAGATACTCCGTATTCGGGGCGCATCCATAGACCGGATTCAAGAGATGCAAAGAGTTCTGTACGGTGAACTTCTGCTACATATCGGACTTGATAACCACTGCTTGTTGCATGATAGGATGCTTCGGTCACAATACCGACAGTAGCCTCATCGACACCACCATCCATGTTGCGTCGGAAACGACCCATCTCGGACTTAGGGTGATTAAGTGTTACATCAGCGCCGACCATTTCATCAGCAAGTTTTTGTGCAAGAGCAGGACGAATGCCCCATGAGTTTTTGTTGATACCGTCAGTAAATGCAATACCTCTAATTCTCATAACACTCTTACCGGTGCTTGCTTCGATTCTTGTTTCAATACTTTCGATTTCAATTTCGCAAGTAACCGCTACACGGATGCACTCGCCATTAACCATCTCTTGACCGATAGGACATTCATTGTCACACTCGGAGGCATACTTCTTTTTCTTTTCATCATGATAGGCTTCATGGCTTTCATCGTCATGAGCCTCGTCTTGGTCTTTGAATTGATGACCTTCGTGTGCCTTCATACATTCCTCTTTAGAGTAACCCATGTTTTCACAGCGACTCATATATTGGTCGTGAGTCTCATCGGACTTTGGCTTAGGTTCAGCCGCTTCTACTGAGTGACCTGTGCAACCACAGCCGCAATCATCGGGGTCATCTCCACAGCCCATAGTACTTTCAACTATTTCGTCTGTCATATCATCATTGGCTTCTACTTTGTTTGTAGACCACTGACGACAGGACCAGTAACCTGCCTTTGTTTTGTCTTTCTTGTTTGCACAGTCATGACGGTCTCGGAATGCCTTTCGACGCTTAGGGTCGTCACGCTTAATCTCCATGTTTGGGTCGCCAAATCGAACAATGATAACTCTACCTGCTCCATTCTGTACATAGACGGCGAACTTCTTTGGTCCACCTTGAGTGCGGAATGGTTTGTTAAGAGTGACCTTTCGTCCTTGGTACTCTGCGGCACTAAAGGACTCTCCCCAATCTTCATACTCTTCGTCGGCACGAGGGTGTGATTTAGGCAGGAGGTCGTTGTCCTGCTTGTAATTTGGATTGCTTGGCCGTCCGTTTCGCAATAGGTAAAGGAATGCTTTGACACGGGCAATCCCCCAACCGCTTCTGGACATATTAGGAGCGTGTGACCTACTGAAAGCACCAGTACCGCGACGAAAGACTGACTTAAGCATTCCCATAGAGGCTTTGCTACCTTTGTCTTTCTTGTTATGCTCCTCCATCAACTTACGAATACGGGCTTCGGTTTCTTTGCTCATTTTGATAGACTTATTAGGCTTACTAGCCGAGTCTTTCTTATTTTTCTTAGAGCCTTTGCGTCGCTCATTGGGTTTAGCAGGAGTTTTTCTTACATCATCTTTATCGGGCTTTCCGTATTGTAGAGCCTCGACTGTTTCTATCGAAGCAGTCTTTTCTTTTCCACGGTCCTCAAAGTATGTGTTGCATACTGCGGCTCGTTGTTTAGGGTTGCCGAACTCATCGTTCATTTTGCTATCGCCCATACATCGGTCCATAAAATCATCTTTGCTTTCATTAGGCTTTGGTGTTGGCATGTTAATCATTCCTTTTTCTTTCCGGTAACAAAGTCTACTTTGTCTTTAGATTCTTTCTTATCTACTTTTTTTGATTGGTCGTCAAACCAAGCATCTAGTAATACACATCGTGTCATTTTTTGTCACCTACTTCATGTATGTGCTTCTCAACAATGTGAGAGTGTTCTTGAGCGACTTTTAGCATCTCTTGTTGGTGCATCTGTTCGGACTTCTCCATTTCGATAAGATGTTGCTTTTTAAGTCCATCTCTAACACGCTCATGCTCCATCTCTACTCCCATATTATCAATCTCAATAGTCTGCTCGGACTCCCACATACGAAGAACTGTGCCAAGAGCAGGGACGGCCACACCGCTAATAATTGCCAACAATGCGATAAACCCATCAAGGTTTGTCAATACAATATCGGGCTTCCATATACCCATAGCCACTACTGCACCTGCGGCAAGTAACCACAAGTAAATTGTTGGCAGTACTGTTCTTTTAACCATGCGGTCGTTAAATGTGTCAGTTTTTCTAGTCATATCATACTCCTCCTTTGTCATTACTTTCTTCAGCGGGTTTATTCTCTTTGTCACGGGGCAACTCTCCTACATTACTTTCGGAGGACGGTCCCTTATATCGTTGTTTTCCAACACTGGCTTTTTCAGCCGGTAGACTTAGTTCAAATCTAGCCTCGTTGAGAGTAGTGATTCCGGCTTCAAATGCCATAGTTGCTCGGCGTGTTTGCTCAAACGGTGATTCTTCATCCATAGGCTCAAACATAACCTTCGGCAAGTCGGAATTGATATGAGCAATACCTAGAAGTTCTAAGTGCTTAGAAAAGAGTGCCCGCATAGACTGAGCAAGAATTGATTGTAAGCGACGGATTGCCTGTACCGACCACTGACTAGCATTGTATGTAGCAGCAAAGGTCGAACCCCGCTCTTGCCCCATACTCACTCGTGGTACATGGAGGACTGATGAGATGTCAGCATTGACAGAATCTAAGAAACCGGAGTTATCGGGCACAGTGTTCTTAAGGTCCACGAACTCCATATTCACATAGTGGGGGAGAATAGGTACTTGGTCCGAGCGTAGGCCGTCAAGTAAGGTACCTACATTATCCATAACATAATTAAGTCTCTCGGCGGCTTCGTCGGGGTCACTGATATTCTCTACTGCTTCGGGACCGATAGTAATGTATTGCTTTGTCAATGAGTCCTCAAGAGCGATACGATTGTTCATACTGTTATACTTGGCACGAATTGCTTGCTTAAGAGCAGTGAAGCGGGATGCACCCCACACACCGTATGTCCATCGGCCCAAGCGGTCTCTAAACCAGTTGGAGCGGTAGTCAATACGAATGTGTAGAATTTCATCTACTGGGTATGTAAGTGGGTCTCTTGCCTGTTCTCTTAACAAATACTTACTTGCCTTTATAATAGCGTTTTCTTTGTCTGTTTGAGTAGAACCTGTTCTATCATCCATAATACTTACTTGGGCAATAGGTAGTGACTGTAGTTCAGTTATACCGACACCAGTTCTACCTACATATTTTGAAATGTCATTGCCGTACACCATGAGATTTCTCATGCCGTTGATAAGCAAGTCATCAAAGTCAAGCACTTCTTCTGTGAGTTCTTTGATGGCTTTTCGGATAGCCGCGTTTTTACCGCCGATAACTTGATACTTATTTGCCGTAAGGCTAATAGTTCGGACTGCCCCGTTTAGTTCGGGGTCGTAGTTAAGCATGTCATCGTACAAATCGAACTCATTAGTGTAGTCGAATGAACCTCGCAGTCCCTCGGTTTGTTTTACAATCTCATCAATACCTGCGGCCATGACTGCAAATGGGCTGTCGGCTCTGCGACTTGCCGTAGTTCGGATAGGAACTAATGGTTCATCTGCGGCGACCACAGTTTTACTTGAAAATGGATTCCACCACGCCATGTTTAACGCACATATGAGATGTTATTTGAATATCACTCGGAATAACTGTTAATTTTTAATGACTTGTTATATATTATAACTAGCCAAATCGAACATATTTGCCGCCGGAATTACTTCGCCTTGTTGTTTTAGTTGGCTTTTTGCTTTTAGACCAACCACCCATACTTGTAGTCCTACTTGCCATAGGCATAAAGTCGGAACGCTTGGGTTTAAACTGGTCTATTGCATGAGCAAATGCCATAACTGTATCGTTGTGCTTGCCGACATCAATAATGTTACCGTCTTTCCACACATGATTTTCCAGTTCATCTAAAAGAATGCCAATTTTTTTCCGTATATCAGCAGAGGCGTAGGGAAATACAACTAGTTCTCTTTCAAACCATACTCGAAGACGATTAAGTATGCCCTGCTTTAATCCTCTATTCGATACTTTAGATGGTCGATAGTCTACCAGTCCACCTTTTTGCTCAATAATAGTTTCATAGAGTCTTTGAAACCCTACATCCTCAGCGGCAACAGGTGCTTTAAAATGTTTAGCCCACTCTATAATTACATCAGCCTGTCTATCCGGCGCAAAATCATTTCGTCGCCACATGTCTACGAAGTGGATATAGCCGTCAGCATCTTGTCGCAACGCTATTAAAACAGAGTAGTCTTTATTTATTCCATGAGCAGGGTCGAAACCGAGAATGAAACGGGAACCATCATCGAGTTGAGTATTGAAACCTCCGTCGGCACTTATGTCTATGTTTTTTCGGATGAGGTGCCTATCGAAGACTTGGGCATCATCATCCACGACCTTACACAGATACTCTTGGGCGAAGGCGAGGTCGTCGTCCATGCTGATTTTTTGTTCCAAGAGAAACGCCGTGGGTCTAAATTCAGGCCAAAGTGGGATTAGTTCTGTATCGGGGTTGGCCCTATGCTCATCCCAGTTTGAGAATGCCGACCATACTCCTGATTTCCATACTTGCTTGGCCTTTTCGGACAGCATTTCAGTTTGGTACAAGTCGGTATGTGACATTGGAGTGCCGACACAGAAGAGTGATGTTTCGGGGTCAAGCATAGGAGTGATAACTTTTTTAAACCACTCTCTTACGGCATCCATTGTCATGTCTCCCATCTCAGCGAGGACATCATCAAGCGCCACTACGGCAGGATGTTCGCCACGAATAGCAGAACCTACACCAGTTGCTTGAATCCAAGCACCGTTAGTAAATGATATTCTTTGTTTATTTGACCTGCGCTCATCGAGATACTTGCGTAGTTCGGGGTGTCGGCGCATATCTGTCTTAATTTCTTCAAGACGGTTTGTTGCTTGGCGTATTGAGGCGGAAAATAACCATACCTCCATAGGGTTGCCGTTGCGTTCCTCGAACAAACACATGTGTAATAGTTTAACTCGGAGGGTTGCAGACTTACTATGGGAGCGGGGAGCGATAATACAGACACGATGAACTGCCGCTCCTTTACGCTCACTGTATAATTTCATCCATTCTTCAATGTGGTCGGCCCATTTGTATTCGGGGGACAGCCATTCATAGAAGTGTTTGATGTCATACTTGGAGCGTTGAAAGTTAAAGTTGGGCATGCTCATCTAATCACCCTCATATAGCCGCAGTACACCATTTTCTTTTTTATAGGGCACCACTTTTTGTGACTATTGTACCTAGCGGTAGTTGTGTGGCCGCAAGTTTGGCACTGTCTTTCTTTTTTATGTAGTGGGGAATGTGGCATACTTATCACTCATGAGATACTGGAGCAAAGAGAGAACCAATGTATCCTTCTTTGTAGTCTATTAGGTATGCAGCAAGACCGGCTTTGCTTGTAGTGTAGCCGGAGCGAGCATGGTACCGGTCATGTCCTGCTAGGGATGGCATTTGAATAATGAGGCAACCGTCTTTTTCGTGCATTCTTTGATGATGTAAGTGACCGTGAAACCAAACTTTGTGCTCATTTGCTCCCCATAGTTCACGGGCTTCAACAGCCATGAGAGGACCGAGGGCAGTTTTGCCTAATCCGTCGCCATGGGTAAAGCCAAGAACAGTGTTGCCGTACTCTATGTAGCGGCGGTTGTTTGCTGTGATAGTAATATCTACATCATTAACACCTTCGTAGGCAGCAGATAGATACATCATTAGTGCAAGGGATGAGTGACGGTCGTGATTACCGGCCATCATTACAATTTCAACAGGGGCAACTTGGCGCAGTAGGTCAATATGCTCACGGGCCAGTTTGCATCCGGTGATAAGTATTTCAGCAGGGGTAGCACACATGTCTTGTGGTGTGCCACGAGTAGTAAGTCCTGCGTCGTTATCTACATGAAACCAGTCCGAACCTGCGCCGACATAGATTTTTTCGGGTTTAGTTGAGATACGAGACACTAATGTTTCAGTTTTCTCCATTAGTCGCTTGCGTGCTTCATCAAAATTGTAGGACTCTCCTACTTCATCTGCCCATCCATACTTGCCCCAATGAAAATCGGTGGGGCATACTACAAGAGCATAGGGATTTTTAGCCTTACTTAGTTTGATTTTAGGTACAGACTTGGCTGCTTTAGTGAGCGAGGTCATATTGGCAAGGTAGTCTTGGGAAAGGCTACGCCATTTTTCAGCATCTTTAGCAAGGTTAGTATGTTCTTTCCTAGCAAGTTCAGCGATAAGTCCGTGTCGACGGGATGCTATGATATCATCAATAAGTCCCGTGTGGTCGTCTACCTCCATCAGTTGTTCATCAGTAACAGGTACTACGCCTCTTACAATTTTATGGATACGCTTGTATTGCTTGAAGTGGGATTCGGCAATATCGTGCTTATTACAGACTTGCGCCGTAGACATACCGGAGGACCAGTCGGCCATAAGTTGCCGGTGCCTATCGCCCGACATAGTAATAGTACCCGTAGATAGGTGCGTACTGTAAGTATCGGTGTCTTTGTTATAATCAAAAGTTCTTGTAGAATTGGGCGCATTATCATTCAAACGAAAAAGGCGCATTTCCCACCCCTTAACTGACAGCATGGGATAGTGCTCGTGTAAAAAGCGAGCAAACGCCATTCTGCTTGGGTAGTCTTCTTGGCTGTGCTCCGCTAGTATCTTGTCGATGTCCATTAAAAAGTATGGTATGGTCGCCACTTTATCAATGTTTCTAAAAAAATTTACCAAAAAAACGCATGGTGCTGGGCTGTCCCTATATGTGCCATAGCGTTTGTTTTTGGCGACCCATCGAATGGGCATGGCTTACGCTCAAAGAAAGCCCCCCATCACCGGCTCGGATGATGAGGGGCGCAGTCAATCGGTTACTGTGTGTCCTCAGTAGTCGGGTTCGTACAGTGCTTGTACCTCGTCTAGTGTGATGTCAGCATCACAGTGTCGGCACTCGATAGTTTCGCCACTGTCAAGAGTTACCCACTCATGTCCTTCACAGTCACAGCAAGAGTATATCGCTCTGTTATTTGCACAGCATTCCTTGATGTCAATATCATATACTTTCAGCACTTTGTTCAATTCTTCGTCGGTCAATGTTTCGGTAAGTTCGCTTTCAAGTGGTTCGCTAAACTCCTTTCCGGCGTATGTCTCTTCGTGGTATTTAGCATCAGTGCCAAAGAAGGCGTGATGACACTCAAAGCATATTATCATTTGATGTTTTCCGCTTAGTCCGTCGGACATCAACATAAGCCTCCTCTTATCCGTTTGTTCGCATGTTTGTATGTTACATTCATAATTCATATTTTCATCTCCGTTTGTTGTTTTTCAAGCCGACATATGTGTTTCTCTGTGTCGGTTATTCCGACAAGGGGAGTATCCAGTATATGAATACTCGCCGGATTTACCCCATATTTTGTATGATTTGAGCATGATTTGATTGAGCCGTCAATCATGGCGCAACCTCTGGGTTGAAGGCGAGGGGGGGGGTCGCCTGTATGTATATAGTCTTATTAGTCTTATCTTAGGAAGAAAATGCGAGGGAGAGAGTTGGTAGGGAGAGAGATTTACAACTCTCTAAAACCCCAATCGAATAAGCCACCACCACCGACGGATTGAAGGGCCGCCGCCCTTGCTGTAGTATCTACCTACTTGACTAATTCAAGAAGGGCCGTGTAGGCTTCTACAATGTCGTTTAATTGTGTGTCCAACTTCTTTCCTTGCTTCTTTCTTTTGAAGGTAGGTTCTACTTGATACATGGGTACAGTTTTCTTTGACACTCTACTTGAAGCACCTAAGCATTCACCGTGTTCTTTTCCGCCTCCACTTCTTTTGTTGGCACCTGACTTCTTGACTGGACCGGTTGAACGGCCTAATGAGCGACCACTTATGGATGATTGACCTTTGATTACTTTGTCTCCCATGTAATAACGGACTCTGTTATTGACTTCATCAGTGCGGGGATTGTGAACTATGTCGCTCTCAATCGCTTCTTCTATTTGTGCGATATATCGGTTCATATCGGCTTTGATTCTCTTGATTAGTTGCTTAGATGCCTTGGGCTTCTCTTCATCTATTCCGTAGTGCTTCAATAGGCGTTTTAGTTGTCGGGCCATGGTTGGACGAGTAGGTCGTAGTATATCAAGTGAGCGTTGCGTTTTTTCCGTCTGGATGGACGACTGTGACCTTGGGGGGTCGCTACGCTAGCGCCCCACCGGTGGGAGTCTTTTTAAAATGAAAACGCTATTGGGGAGAGATGCTCGGCGCTTATCCTATGTAATTATATTATACTAGTCTTAGGAAGAAACTATCTGCGGGGAGGGGGCTTGGGAGAGAGATTTTCGACTTGTGAAAAGTCCAAATAAATCGACTCTTTCGATGCTTTCGGCTCATGGCCGTTGCACTTTGTTCTAGGTTATGAACCCTTTCTTTTCTTGCTTTTTTGGAGTTTTTTGGACTTTTTTGGTTTTTGTCAAAGTCGGATATTTTCCTTTCGGTTTTGGTTGCCAGTGAATGAACCTCTGATGTCTTAAACGCTGTACTGCGTGACCGGTGGCCCCTCGACTTCTCAAATGTGCGTTTTTGGGCTGTTTTGGCACTTCTCCGCTAAATGTCGGGCCGACATTTTCGACCCTATCATAACTGGGTAGGCCTCGCAGTACCCTTTTTTTTTGGCCGATTCCTTTAAGGTGTGTACCGTTATGTTGTAGTTGTCCGAGCAACCTTGAGTCGCTTGGACCGAAGATTATGGGTCGCCTCTACCTCCCCGATTGGGGAATACAGGATAAGCGACGGTCAAACGCACTTTGACGGACCACGAAATATGGAGCCGTGTCCAATAAACCGGCTCCTTAAACACCTAAAAACACGCCTTTCAAAACCGATTGCCTTGCAGTCGGGACGGAAAGGGAACTCGAATAACGACACTGAGCCAAAACTTCGGTTTTGGGTCGGTTAAGAACGGGACGCATAAAGTCGTATGCTTCAATCCTTTGAAGCATGAAGGTAAGTCAAGAGTGGTTAAGGTCAGGATACGAGACTTGATTATAACGCCAACGCCTAAGACAGTGTGAAGGAACTAAGCCGTGGTGGCCCTTTGCATTATCGGGAGTCGTCCAAGGACAAATCCTTGGACTCTTCGCTTGATGTGTGAATAAATGGACGGAGTAAGCCTCACTTGCTCACATGGGTAACCTAACAGTCCTCTAAACCACGACATCGACACTGAGTAAGCCGAATATGTCCGAGTTAGCCGTCGGCGTGTATTTTAGGGCATCAGATGAAGGATAATCCTCTCGATGACTCCGATAATTACCATGATGCACACTTGTATGAGTTCAATCCGGCGACGGGGCGAACAACTGATAGATTCGGATAGAATACAACTTTCTATGGGCCAGAGGTGGCCCTACCGACTGACATACAAGGCGTGAACATATGGCATGACAGTGACTCTTTTCTGCGGGAATGAGCATGTGCGATTCGGATATGATGCAGTCAGATACTAGGGCCTTTGAATAGGCTCGTGCGAAATTGGCCTACCGGCCTTGGGATGTACAACCGAACTATCCTAGTATCGAACTTCTCTCCTGTAGAATCTCCGCTTCTAAGCGGAACTAACGGGTGGCGAGGCAATGATGAACTCCTACGGGACTTCGGAGCCGATGACCCTCCCACTGATATTCACGGGCTGTAGAGCCTAACCGGCTGGTAGTAGATAGACGACTCCGCTTGAACCGGAGCCAGCCAAGACCGAAGTAGTAGGGGACTCTCCCGCTACGAACACATAGATGCAAATGCAAATGACATGTGCTGTTGAAAGAGACAGAGAAAAGAGAGGTGCGACTCTTAGGCAGAGAGTCAAAAAACCCCTTTGGAGGAAAAAAATATGTACAATAGTATAGATTACGGAGCAAGCGAAAGTTACTTCGGATTACTATTCGGCATGGCATGGGTAGCAATACTCATGCTCGCCGTCACGGTATCCGCAGTACAGAACAGAAGAGAACGAATGCGTATTGGCATCGAAGTAGAGGCCCTGAGAAATGGGCACAGCGAACATGCAACCAATCATAGCATTGCGACCTACTTAGCCCTAGAAAGGCAAAGACTTGGTGACAAAGCGTTTGAAAAGTACTGGAACAACTACAGACAGTTGAAACAATCTGTCTTCAAAACCCGTGCGAAGCGTCGTGAAGAATCACGCAAAGCACTACCAGTCCAGTACCTACAAAAGTATTACGAGATTCAGCGTGAAGGTTGGTCTCAAGGTAACACCAGTTACTACACCAAAGTTACTACCGACGGTTCATTAACAGATGGAGCCGGTGGTTTAGAAGTCGTATCCCATCCTTTGTTGGATGGACAGCATCATGGTTGGATTGCACATGTGGTGCAAGCATTGCGATACATAACACGAATCGACAGGTCATGTGGGCTACACATCCATGTAGGCTTGAGAGACCCAGATGCACGCTTTGGTGACGAGGGACAAATAACCCAAGAAGAAGCCAAGGCAATCGCAGGGCGATGCGCTTGGGCGTATGCTTACTTTACACCAGTGTTTAACCAATTTGTCTCCGAATCGAGACACAACGGTCAGTACTGTAGAACAGCACGGCATATGTTAGAAAGGTTCCCAAACAACCAATTCAAACAAACCAAGCGACTATCACACCACACCATGAACCCAAACGATGCTCTGCCTAATCAAGTGGCAGAGCCAATCGACGACGACGACATGAGCCAAGGATTTATGATTTACACAGTTGACAAAACTGACGGTCAAGAACTTTGGGAGGACATGTACAGACATAACACTGACCATGGGCGCTACTACCACTGTAATACAGGCAGCCTCATTCGACGCAACTTTGGCACAGTCGAGTACCGACAACACCAAGGCACAGTCAACCCGACCAAGATTCGCAACTGGGTTCAGTTAATGTACGATTTCACTATGAGATGTGCAAATGAAACTGACTTCAATGCGATTAAATCATACGAGGTAACTCGTGAAGGTCTATGGGCATTCCTTGATTACGCAAGTGACGAGATAGTGCGAGACTACTATGAAAAGCGAGCAATCGTGCTTCGTGGTTCTCAACTTATACGGGCTTGTACAGCCTGTGGCAGTCACACCTGTGTTCATGAGGAATGTGTGTCCAGCGAAAGCCCTAGCAATTATTCACTTAGTTCACTAGAATCTCGTAGAACAGATGCTCAATGTATGTCCTGCGATACATATGTTGAGATTGATAGTGCTGGTGATGCTTGGTGCGACTACTGCGAATCCGAAGTGGCCTATCACACTGGCCTACTTGCCTCAGTGGCATTGGGTCTACTTATCACAGCACCAGTAATAGGTGCAGTGGCACTACTAGTAGGATGCGGCATTGGTGCGATACACTCCGGTACAAAGCGTTTCCGCTACGGCCCTTTATCGGTCGTCGGCAGACTCGGAAAGTTATGGAGTGGTCTATCCAGTCGAGGTGGTCAAGCAGCCGGTATAGCATGGCAAAACAGGGACTCGAACTCCGTCGAGGTGTTCAAGGCCCCTAAGTCATCAACTGTACTGTCACGCTTTATCAAGAAGTATATTGGGCGCAAGACTTGCTATGCTTTCTTGCACACCCGATTTGCGACTCACGGTAAGAACAACGCCGACAATGCACACCCGCACACTGGTCCAGAGGGCTATGTGACAATGGTGCATAACGGTGTAGTCCACAACCATGCCAGTGTATGGAAAGCGTTAGGTATCAAACCGACAGGCCCAGTAGACAGCCAAGCCGTTGCCGCTTGTCTAGAAATAGGCGGCATCGAGAAAGTTGTTGAGCACTGCGAAGGTAGCATGTCACTCATTTGGACAGACAGTCGAGACCCCATTGGGACTCTCAAGTATTGGACCAACGGTGGCAATCCACTTGCAGCAGGTCGACTAGACCATCCAAACACAGGCCCACTAGTGATTGCCTCCACGGAGGCGCACATAGAGGAGGCCATGGGTGGACTTGCGACTGAGGAAAAGAAGTCAAGGTTGAAAACACTTTGGTCATGCGTCATAGGTCGCGAATATACCGTCACGCCTAACGGGTTAATCACCCACCGTGACATCAAAGGTAGCGAGGACACAGCAGGATTTGTCTACGATTGGCGCACTTACAAGGGCATCAAGTCCAATAAGAAGCGAACCATCAAGGTACCAATCAAAGCACCTGCCAGTGGTGACACATGCACAGTCAACGGCAAGCGACCCACCAGTCTCTCATACAACTATGACGACATTGTCTTGAACGAGGCATTGAATGATGCATGGTTTGAGATGAAACAAATTGGCGAAGATGCCGGATGGCCAGCCGACCGACACTACCATGGTTACAAGGTAGGCACAGTCAGCGATGGACACAAGGGCATACGACCTGACGGTAGTACATACGGACTACCGGCAACGGATGCTTGGGGTACAACACTTGAACCCATGGATGATGTCGACCAAATGATTGAAGTGCTAACAGGCCACTACGACCCTCGTTACAACTACCATGAAGATTCATTCATCATGGATGCCATAGAGCCATACGGCGACTACCGTGACCATCCAGCCTTGGATGCTTACGGCTACAGCCTAGACGAGCGCTGGTACTAACATTCGTTCTCTGTACTGACACCACAGGTAATTGGGTATTGAGACCCAATGCTTGCTTCTTCTATGAAGATTACTTACATCTAATGATAGTGACCCCCTGCTTCTGTGGCGGGTTGCGTGCCAGAGTAACCCATGACGGGTTAGGATACACGATGACGAAAGCACCTAGTTGTTAATAGTCACACGCTATCCGGTTAAAAGACCGTGTGAGAACCACACCGTGGGGCCGTGCTCCCGCATACGACAATGCAAATAGTGCAAGCCGCTGGCGAGCGGTGAACAAATACGCACCTTTCCTACTCCCGCTACGAAAGTAGCATTCCCACTCCACTACGGAAGGAGGTGAAAACAAAATGCAAAATAAATACAGAGATACTGTTATGCAATTGTATGCTACGCTTGCAGAAGCGCACATAGCATTGCTTGACGAGATATTGGATGCGGCAACCAGCAAGGTTTGTCGTAAGACGGCAACCAGAGCCAGTTCGCAAATATGCGCGACCGTTTATCATTTGATAGACGACACTGGAATTATGCCTGAGCCAATGAGTGATGAAGTACGAGCCATGGAACTCCGAGTGTTCCCGTCCATTGTCGGCGGTTACACTGGGTTCGGTCTGTACCCAGCCAACTGATGTCTTGTTACGCAAACTAAAGTAGCACCCAACCGAATAGTCCGGCTGTACTTGACAGCCCATATCAAAGGAGGTGAACGATATGTAATTTGGCTCGTGGCCCGCGAGGATAAAGAATGGGCATCCTTTTCTTTTTTTATTTCAGTGAGAGGACAGCGCCAACTGACGGGGTAGGTGCTATCAATTACATAGGGGCATAATTGCGCACGACTGGAGATGCTCTCTCTCCCCCCCTTAGTCTTAAGACTTAAGACTAAACCCCCTGCGCTAAGGAGAGCGATTTTTGGCGGCAAAAAATCCAAACACTCGCACGCACACACACGCCTGCGTTCATACTAACTAAAATCGGGGGGCTTGTCCCCACATGTAGTCTTAAGACTACTATTCCCGCCGCCCACGCTAGGGAGAGCGGATTTTCACCTAGAAAAATCCAAAGCAAAATGCTCATAAGGCACGGTCGCATGCGTACATATGGGGGTTCGGCCCTACGAAAAAGCCCCCATACAGGCGAAAAAGCGAACATATGTGCGGAATCAGGCACAAAAGGGTGGCAAAACGCCAAAAAACGGGGCATTCGTATGTGTGTGGGTAGGCTCACACGCTATCTGCGAGTGTTTCGATTACGCCAAAAACCAAACACCTTATAATGCGCCTGTGCAAGACTCCGCTTCTGTGCAACCCTGTCTGCATACGCATCCATACATGACGCATATACATGCAGTTGTGCATGGGCCGACCAAACAGTGGAGCAGTGCTAACTTTAAGTAGCGAATGTAGGGGGCAAACAGTCATATAGCGGGGACCCCACATTCAAATCAATGGTGAACCAAAATGAACCGAAAACAACAAACACAGAAAATCAACACGGCAACCGAAGCCAAGGCTACGCCTAATTTCAGTCGTGAAGAAGTAATCAAGGCCCTCGTATATGGAGGAATGCGCAAACGCAACTGTGGCCCCTTGCAGGTAATGAAGGGGGATTATTGGGAGCAAGTGAAACCGCTTCGCCCCATCACCCTACGGGGTCTGTCATTCTACGGAAAACCGAGGGACTCCCGTATAGAGGTGCGCTTCAGTGGCTACGAGTACCCCCAAGCGATTGACAGTAAAGGTCGACCAATGTTCCGTCGCTACACACGCAGGGAGCATTTGGCAAGCATTCGATTCGGAAAAGGCAATCACTACCGCACCCCTGTACAAGAGGGCCAAGAAGTGTTGGACTCGCAAGGCAAGCGCATACCTGTGCTCGATTACAGCAAGCCCACTCCAAAGGAGGATGCTAACGGCAAGTTCGTTATGAAAAAGGGCACTTACACGGCGGCGTGTAGGATGTCAGGTAGCAACTTTCAACGAGCCGACTTACGAGATACCCAATGGGTATCAATGATGAACAAACACCGCATAACAAAATGCGACTTCTCACGCAGCAATTGGCAAGGCGCAAGCCTTCGCAATGTAGTGTTCAAGAACTGCGATTTTAGAGGTGTCGATATGACCGTGCTAAAGCAGTACAAGAATGTCGCATTTGTCAATTGTAACATGCGTGGTGCTCGAATACCCGCCGACATGGTGATACAATCACCAATCAATGCACACCTAATGGATAGTGGGCGCAAGAGGTCGCTAGCCTCAAAGCGATGAATATAAATAGAGGTAACCCCTAAATGAAACCGAACAAGGAGCGATAAATATGAACGAAAAAACAGAAAAACCGATGATGAACAACGCACAAATCAAACAAATCATGCACGCTAATGACTTGGCTATAGCCGAGGTCAAGCGATTGCGTGAAGAAGTCAAGCAACTACGGACACAACTGGAGGCATACGAATGATACGAGACCAACAAGCAATGGTCGAAGACCCGAACACCTGCATGGTCGAGTATTGGCGCTATTACGGCGTAGATGACCCATGCGAATGCAACAAGTGTATGGACAAATACGGGGTGAGCCAATGAGCAACGACCCAAACTACTGCCCTCAACGCTATGACGACATACAGACATGCAAAGACACATCATGTGTATGCCTACCCACCCTGCTAGCAACGCCTCGCAAATGTGAGGACTGTGGAGCACAGGTGAATTACTCATGGATGGGCGCATACTGTAAAAGGTGCCTACAAACAGGTTCGGGGTTGTTTGGATGAGTCGAGCATTCCGAGCCGATAGAGACCGAACACTATATATGGGGACGGCCCCCCATAGTAAAACAACGGCCAACAAACCGAAACAAGGAGAAATGAATATGCAAGAATTGATAGAAAAAATAGACGAAAAGTTCGATGAGGTGTCACACATGCTCATCATAGATTACCCGAAGGGGGACTACATGGATGGCTACATAGCCGCACTTGGTTGGATACTGGGGCTGATTGAATGAGTATTAGTACATGGGCCATGAAGAACGGACTGATTCAATGTATGGGATGCAAAGGCTACGGCCCGTCGCATCATATGACATGGTATCATAACAAGCGGTACGGCACAAAAATGCCATACTGCACTCTCGAATGCAGGGAGGTGATTGAATGAGCGTAGCAGTAGATAGTAGCGTCTTTGCAGACTGCCCAAAATGCGATGCAGAAAATGACGCAATAGACCTATGGGATGCAGACATCGAGTCATTCGATGGCGACCAAGTCACAATGCGAGGCGAGGTATCATGTGAGACATGCGGTCACTCATACAGCGTCATATGGTACTCGACTATTCATAGCGTGGAGGTGGAGGAATGAGATTCGACACACTCGTAAGACCTGCTTCGTTGCCCCGCATCAAGAAGTTGCTCAAGCGTTTAGAGCGAGCACATGATAGGCGAGGACTTGAATTCAAGTGCGAGATAAAAGACGACTTGCAGATACGAACCCGACAATTAGGGCCACATGCAGGTATCAAGGAACTCGTACAAACAGTGAGCATAGACATGCAGGAATTGTCTGCGGATTATGAGATACTGTACAAGGCCGAGCCGGTGGACATCAACAGACCCAGTCATGGGCAACCCGTGATACGCAAATGGAACCCGATGGTGTCAATGCTCGACTACGCTAAAATCACGCACCCTAACGAGCCATTCGAGGATAAGTGTGACCATTGTAATGTGGGCAAGCGTGGCCGTCAGTCAACATACCGTTTGAAGTCAAAAGTAGATGGCTCATATGTGACCGTAGGCTCATCATGTCTGTACGAATACACGGACATCAAGCCGGAGGACATAGACTCGCTCATACGATTCAAGGGATTTGCCGAGGTCGGATATGCCGGAGAACGCAACACTCGAACACACCCACACATGGACTTGACCGACTTTGCGTTGATAGCGGGTCTGTGGGTGCATAACAGTCTGGATTATCAAAAAGGATTAGGCACTATGTTTTTCCGACAAGTCACATACGCACAAAAGCGCAGTGATGACAAGCATGACCTTGGGTGGCTAATGCCTACGGATAGAGGGTACAAGTTTATGCCCGTCGTCAAGGACATCTACGGACTTGAAGGTGAGGGTTACTTTGTGGATGGCTCAGTCACATTTGACCGAGCACCCGCAGTACATGGGGACAAGTTCATGCAATACATGAGTGACTTGGCCGGACTCAATTCATTTGAGCAAAATGTACGCAACATAGCCAAAGCAGGTGTAGTAACAAGCAAAACAGCGAACCTCGCAGGTGGAGCGATTGCAGGTTACATGCGAGCGAACCGTCAACAAGCGAGGCAGACGCTACGCAAAATGCAGGAGGCAAAAAGTAGTAAGTCCGAGTGGGTAGGTGAAGTAGGCAAGCGGCAGTCATTGGGCACATGCACAGTGATGTTCACCCGTAGGCTTGAGAACCAGTGGGGGAGCACTACCCTCACACGATTCACGGATAGCAAGGATAACATGATAGTGTGGTTTAGGAGTGGGAATCATGATGACTTGACCGTCGGAATGCAAGTTTCACTCACAGCCACCGTAAAAAAGCATGACTCCTATAAGGAGGTTAAGCAAACAACGATTACAAGGGGACGGGTAGAGTGATATACCGGAAGCCCCTAATTGAAACCAAAATGGAGGAATATGAATGAGATATACAAACATACCGAAAGACAAGCGAAACGATGTCATAACTATGCACATCGTCGAACAAACCGAGAAGGTCAAGCACTTCTACACAGTAGCGGGACTGAGCAAAAAGCACAGCGTCGAGGCTGTAGAAAGCGACGGGTACTACGAAGAAGACGAGAAGTGGGTGAACATAGAGCCTATGGATGGGTACAGTGAGTACGGCTCATACACTAAGCCTAAAATTAGCGAGACTAAGCACTACATACCGTGTACTAATTACGGCAAAACCCTAACAAAACAACTTGATGAATCAAAAGGTTGGCCGAGTGTAATTAAGCACAGATGCCATGATATCATGCTTATACCTAAACATGTACTCGATGAGAGCGGCCAAAAGTATGTGCCGACGAATCACATAGCATGGATACGAGATAACCCTATTTGTCGTCAATGCCGAAGAAGAATAAAGGCAGGACTCACATTGGAGGTGGCCGAATGAACATATTTGCGCTATCTACAGACCCAAGAGCGGCGGCTCATATGATGTGTGACAAACACATTCCGAAAATGATAGTCGAAAGCGCACAAATGATGGCATCGGCGCTACGCCGACATGAAGATTTAGTGCTATCAACCTATGATTACGAGGGATACATGAGCATAAATGAATTATTTGCGCATCGTGGCATCGTTACTAAAAAGGGATTCCCGTATGTTGGGGGTTACAAAAACCACCCATGTACTCGCTGGACGGGTGAGAATTGGACTAACTTTATGTGGCTTGCTCAACATGCTAAGGAATTACTCTTAGAGTTCGCTCATAGATACGGCGATGGACATGTTTTTCACGCATGCACTGAGCCTGTGAACGCTATGTACTCCGTAGGTCGCAAAATGCATAGGCAATACGGAATGGGCGTTGAGAAAACACCGTTTGCTATGGCTATGCCCGACAAGTATAAACGAGCGGGTAAAGAGGTGCATGCGTACCGCCATTACTACTTTGCAGAAAAACATGACATCGCCAAGTGGGAGCGGGGGCGAGAACGCCCTCAGTGGTACTGGTCGGGTTATATTGATGCCCTCGACCACAACCCTGCGACACCGACAACAGTAAGGCGTGTCAATGGATTACCGATGGAGCACAGTTTTGGAGGTGGTTTTGATGACTTATTCAACTGAGGATGTAGCACAAACAATAGAGCATGCGTGGTTCATACATGACCTAGTGCATGATGAGATGCACCTATCGGGGCGTGTGAACGACTACTCTTTAGACGACCTTAAGTGGATGCACGACACCATGAATGCGTGTCTGTGTCATATCAAACACATGAGCGAACTCATAGGTGACTTCAACCCATTCGGAGGCAAACTACAATGAGTCCTACGGACTGGTGGGATACTACCGACGAAAAAGAATATATAGGGCCGGCCCCCCTAAATCAAAATAAGGGCCAAGAACCCAAACAAAAAACAGGAGCGATAAATATGAAACTGATAACAACCGAACAAGCGACGGAGGCATTTAGAATTGCCACCGGATATACCCCCGAACTACCACAAGTGCAGGAGTGGGCATTACATTGCCTACAAGACTTTGAAGACCAGTTCGACGACCTAATGAAAGCAGAGGACCAAGACATAGAGCGAATACTCGCAGACTACGCAGATACCGAGGCCGCATCAAACACATACTACATGAACGCCTTGATTGCCGCCGATGCCGGTATTTGGTCTGCCGACTCACTAGATGATTACGAGTTCGGGCGACACAGCAACTTGCAGATGGATGAGGTACTAACTATCTTTGCATACGAAACCACCATATCACTAGTGCTTGCCTTTGTTCACATGCTAGCCAAGGAGGTGAGCGCATGAGCCATGCTCAAGCAAATCATAGCGACGCTCCGATGAGAGGCGTAGGCAACATTGAACAGTGGTGGTGGCTTGTAGCCGCACGGACATTGATGAATGACGCTGTTCTCTCGCCCACCAAGAACCAATGGTGCCGTGATGAAGGAAAATACAAATCGGTAACAAAAAAGGAGGCCGAGGACCTACAAAAACTAGACACGGACAACCCGTACTACTTAATCAATGGCTACATTGAAAAAATCAATACTTCAATAATGGAGCGGGTAACGGGCGTATCAGGCAAAAGCATTGACTACAACTTGCTACGCAAAGTGGAGGCATTGGTTAATATCGAAAACACTTTGCCAATTATACTTGAAGCGAAAAATGGTTCTCCGGTATTACTAGGCTCTAAGGTGCGACACCCTAATTGGGATGCACACATAACTGCTTATAAGTACACAGGTGACAGGCCCGATAGACCTTTGTGGCAACACTTACGCTCTCGTAAAAATACCTGTAAATTGACAGTAGATACAGCCAAAAATTATTACGATTGGATAAGCAAGAATCGTCATGTGATAGCATCTTTTAGAGAGCACCACAAGGCACACCTAGCGCAAATTGATAGACAGCGTCAAAAGTACGACCTAAAAAACTACAGTGACCAACTAATATCAAAAACTAAAAACCTCCGTGAGCATACCGAGGCTCTCGATGAAAACTTGCGTAAATATGGACTTGAGCAGGATTGGTTAGCCGCCATACCTAAGCACCTATCGAAGGACATGCCTCACATTCTTGGGTTGGCTCGTGACCCGATGGTACAAGTGAAGCACTTGACCGAACAAGTCGAAGTTCTCTCTAACAAAATCAATGCTATCAAAACTAAATTATCCCTCAGTGGGGTGGTCGCTTGAGTGGCCCTCAAGTGATAATACCTGCCGGTGAGGTGGTGCGTATGATTGATGAGTCACTTGCACTCAAGGAGCGCTGGTACATCAACATGCGTGAGGCAAGCACACGGAGCGAGCGAGCGGAGGCCATACGGAATTACAATGCCCTGCGTGGTGTCATCAAGGCACTGCGTTGGGCATTCTACAAGGGCGAATCGCCACTAAACTGATATAGGGGGAGCCTCAATTGATAAACATGAACCCCTACAGAATACAGTTCATCAACGGCTACATCGAAGTCGAAGAACTCAAATCGCCCAACGGAACACCCGAAGCCAAGTGTACACTACACCCAATGGCACAGACCGCTATGCTCTTTCAAGAGGTAGTGGCATGGGCAAACGAAAACAATTACACCCACACCAAGTTGCTAGTGCGGGGTGGCGACCCTTATGTCGTTGCATGGCAACAAATCCAAACGGAGGAACACGAATGAAAAAATATAGCGAGTACCTAAACGAGCAATATACCCCGCTTACACGGGATGAATTAACGAAACTATGCGATATTGAGCAACATGAGATTGATAACATGACAATCAAGTCGGCATTGAATGACGCACTGGACGAGATAGACTTTCTACGAGGGCAACTAGCGGTTGCCTATGAATACATAGGGCGACGAGCACCCAACCCTGCACCGGCCAAGTATCGAGCCGTGATGCACCATGCAACACGGATTCGCAAAGAAGAACGGGAGGTGAAGGCGTGATGTTATACACTGATTACCTGCTATCTACGGATACCTTGGGGGCAGGTGCTTTACTGGATAGTAGCCACGACCAAAGCCCAAAGGACTTAGTACTGTACGCTAGGAAAATGCTCAAGTTTTCCGAGAGGAACTTAGACATTATCAAAACACGACGCAAGGCAGTAGAAGCCATGTATCAACGACAACTCAAGAATGCTACCTATTGGGGCATGGCCTTGGACTTGGCTAAAGAGGAACTCAAGGGTGGCTTACAATGAACGGTAAGGTATATGCACTCACCAATGTGGCGCTAGACGCTATACAGGTTATCCGCACCTTAGAACAAGCGGGTCGATGTGATGTCGGCATAGCAGATATACTGCTAAACAGACTACTGGAGTTATCCAAAAAACAGGAGGAATGAATAATGAATAATGAATTACTGCAAGCAGCGATTGACCTAATGAACTGGGTCTTGATTAAGAACGACAACATGATGCCACTAGATTTGCTAGATGCACAACACACGGTCAAAGAACAATGGCGTGCTCAAACGCTTGAGGACTTACGCCGAAGTGAGCGTGCCGACTTCAACAGCAATCTAATGTATGTGCTATACGGAGATGACCGACATGAGTAATGCGGGATACGCAGACAGACTAGACTCATCAGTGTATGACATACTGATGGAGCATTGCCCAAAGGAGGATATGTTGCATCTACTCATGGAGTATTTCAAGCATGCCTCTAAGGAAAACATATGCACAGAATTAACCGAGTGGGTATATGCCGACCACGAGTGTGCAACCGTGGACTTGAGCACATGGGGGATTTGCGATGAGTAAGTGTGATACCCCCGACTGCGACAAAGACGCAAACTGGTACGGCTCTAGGAATCTATGTACTACATGCCTACATAAGGCGGCGGTAGATGCACCAACACTACGAGCAGAAGTCAAGCGGTTGCGTAAGCAATTGAAAGAAGCAAATGATGTTATCCAATACGCTCTTGAAATGTCAAGTGATGACGATTCAACAAGAGTGTTTGAGGATTACTTAGAGGTGATAGAATGATTGACACAGACAAATACGAAGGACACATACAGGGTGAATGGCGAGATACTATACATGAGGGTGCATTGGCTCATCATATTGTCGCTTACAATCCTAAAATTGCTTACGCTAATGATGCCGGAGATGTACAGATTTGCACCGTGTTTCCGAATGAAGCAACGGCAAACTTAGTGACAGACGCACCACTTCTCCTTGAAGAAGTCAAGCGGTTGCGTAAAGGTATCATTGATATTGCTAACAAATGGGAACAACCCTCTATCATAAGGGGATTCCTCAAGGAGTTAAAGGAGTTGATTGGATGATTGGTGGATTTATCAATAAGAAGGGCGACCGCTCTACCTTCGAGATAGGTGTGTGTGTATGCTGTCGGAAAGGTGGCAAAATACACGGCACTTTAGAGGAGCATTCTAAGCGACCCGCAACCTTTATGCTTAGTCATCATGTGCCTTGGTTGTATGAGCAGGTAGACATCGAGGGTCGGCGGTATGACCGCATGTGCTACTCATGTGTTAGAAAGACTGAACTGTTTGATTTACCGGAGGTAAAAGGACAATAATTAAATAGTGGCGAGGGTAAAGAGTAAATTACAACATGGGGTGGGGCTTCGGTCTCTCATCAATTGTCGCTTCTATTGCGACTATTCCTCCTGTTTTGTTGCTTGGTGTTTCGTTTTCATTTAACCGAAGCCCGCCCCGCCACTGAGCACATACGGAGATGATTACAATGAGTAACGCATATATTTTAGCAGACAGCGTAGCGAGGCTATTAGCCGATAACCCACAGGGTCTCTCATCCTATGAGATTTTTAATCACTTAGCAGATGACAACCTTAGCGCAAGGTGGTTGCCTACACGCAACTCACTAGGCCCTAGATTAAGAGCCATTGGAGGATTTAACAAATCCGGCAAGGCTACTGGATACACCGCCTCACAATCAAGAAGTGTAGTGGTGTGGACAATAAACATGGATGACTACATACAATGGAGGGGAGCAGATGTTATCAGTGATTGATTTACAAAGCATAAAGTTCGAGTGTACCTATCCGTTCACCCGCAATAAGCAGGGTCGTATGGTGCAAGAGCCTTACTTTGCTATCAATGAAAGTAATAATACTTATCACCTGAAAGGCAGACTACTAATGTGGTCTTTCTTAGACTCACTTTACTCCAAAGACCCCCTCCCTAGAGGGCCGGTAGAGGATGATATATTCGCCCCCACTATAGGTACTCCTTCTATGCTCTCATTATTTACTGAGTTCGCAGAAGAGGCTAGTGTTACTAATCGGTACATGGTTTTCGAGCATGATGATAATAACAATGTGTCTATCGTAAGAAACCTTGAGCAGTATGTCTTTGCATCTAACGACATAGAAAAGGTGGGTAGCGTACTGAATGGTTTTGGATTGAATGTTGAATACAGACCTACCGTCTATATTGACTCGCAGAAAAATCACTTAAGACCTGCTTTGTTTTGTCGCATAGGAAAACATACCTTGCGTGTGATAGACATAGGCTCGTCTTACTACATTAGCGTAACGAGCGTGGACTTGGCGGGGCATAGGTACTCTTTGGTAGCACCCTGCGCCATATCTAAGAAGAATAATGATAATACTATGCAAAGTTGCATACAAGATGTAGTTGATGTTGTTCATTTGCGAAGTCTGAATACTTTTGCAGTGGCTAATACACTGATTACAATACCTCCTGTGAATGAAAATCCTCACTTGCTAACTCGTGAGTTAGATACATTACTACACGATAGATTGCGGAGGTGCATATAAGCGTTCCGTAATTAAGTTGGATAATTTTTTTTTGACAACTAAAATAAACCGAGTTACTGCGCCTTGATTGCCCTAATTAAGTTATTTCGTTATAGACATTTATGTTATATGGACTATACTATACTACTACTATACTATAGTATAACCTTTTAATTAAATATCCCTTATACGAATTAACTTAATACCTAGGAATTTGGGAGCAGTGCGCTGGTTTAATTTAGTTTGTCGAACTGAAGTTACCAACTTAATTAGGGAACACTTAAGTACTGACGATGGGTTGATGATAAATGATGCTAACTAAACATGGAACAATTGACATATACGAGCAGGAGCAATGGCCTTCTGTGATACATGGAGTGCTACTATACTCCGAGAACGAATACGGATGCGCCTCCCACATAGCGATGAAGTCTCTGCTAGGAGACATCAAACCTGCGGGTAGGGTGCTTACACATCTAATCAACCAAATGGTGTTCAATCAAACTAAAGAGTATGAGGACATAGGTTGGGAATACTACTTCTATAACGGAGTGATGATTGTAAATATCAACCGTTGGCCACAAACTCCTATCATGCCTCTGCAAGAAGCACAGGCCACATGGATTCACTGTTACCCTCCAGTGCGGGACTTTGTCTCTTACATGAAGAACAAGTACGACAACTTGGGATACTTTACCTATGTCACATCTACTACTCTACATGACGCACTGAACAATGACATATTTGCCGTACATTCTCCCGATGAAATGCTATGCTACTCACATTCGACTAGCCAAAAATTACGAATCAACGGACCGTCTAAGTTGAAAACAGATTTGTTTTTCTCCCCTCCTGCTTGGTTATTCCCTCACTTGGCTCATAAAATGGGCATTAGTAACTGTCTAAGTATATTCAGTGGACATGACCCCGAAGCAGGAGATGTTGATGAAGTAGCGGCGCTAACATTGTTCCGTTGGCTTAACCAACTAACAGGCAAAGGTAGAACTAAGCATGCTCTTAACTCCACACTCAAGAAAACTAAGAAAGAAGTCAGTGACTCATTGCTTCTAAGAAAGGAACTAGAGGAATTGTTAGAAGGAGCGCAAGGTAACGCCGAGGCACCTAATATGTTGTGGGGTTGATTATTATGCACAATATGAATGTCTTTGATGCTATGACCGAGTATGTCGACCGTAACCACTATGTCGATGTGTCGGACAAAGTACCGGTATTCTTGTGTTCAATAGGCACCCATATATTCAACGGCCTAAATAAGTGCGGTACCTGTCCTTTCATACCCGTCGAGGGTGTCGAAGGTTTCGAGATAGAGTCTTGTATTCTACGACACGACAAAAACCCAATCTATACACCTATGTCTCATGTCGCTGACACGAGACTTCACATACTGATGCGGGGTATGAAAGGGTCGGGTAAATCCGTGCTCATACAGTTGTTTCTAAGCCCTAAAACAGGGCTATTGTCAAACATGGCTAACGCCGAGATTGGGATGGGCTTTAGAACTGACATCGGACCGAACTCAATTACCGAAGCAGGTATGTTTGGTTCAGTAGATGAAGAAGGCAACATCATGGGTCGCCCACTAGCCCGTGAAATGTGCGGTGGGTTTCTTGGATTCGAGGAGTTTTCATCTATTACTGATGCCGGAAAGTAGGAACACAGTACTGACATTAAGAATCAATTACTTACTTCTACTGATAACGGTAGAGTCAAGAAGGTTATGAGGGCTGGATGGGTAGAATACACTACTCGTTATACTCTATGGGCAGGTACCCAACCTGCTAGATTCGAGATGGAGTCCGGTCTTGACCGTCGATTCTTTATCATCGACATCGAGATGAATCCCGAAAAGGAACGCCTATTCAAAATAGCACAGGCCAAGCAAGCAAGCATGACTCCCGCCGAAAGAGCGGAGTTAATTGGATTGGCCGATAATCTACGCAACTTCTTCACAGAACGAGCCATGGAGGTGATTATGAATCCACCGACTGCTCTAAGGTTTGATGATGAATTTAACGAGTGGTTGTTCCGCCCCGAAGTAAGGAGTCACGAGGCAGACCTGTTCCGTAGGCTCGCTCTAGGCTACGCTATTATGTCGCCTATCTACAAGGGTGGGGACACGCTACACATAAAAATGACAGACCAACTACGCAGTATCCTCGACCGATGTTTAGATATGCGACGAAGTGTCATGGATGCAGACCTGCGGTTAATCAAAACGGCTTTCTGGAATCAAGCCATGTCTCGCTCTAACCTCATTAAAGAGGTAGCAAGGATGATTACTAATGGTGACTATCAATCTGCAAAGAGATGGATTGAGGATAACTTACATATACAGGCGTGGTATAATGAAGAAAGGAGTAAGGGTGGCGGTAGAGGCCGCAAAGGTGTATCCTGTTACATTGGATACCCACAAGCATCCTACGAACCAAAAGAGGTGAAACAATGAGACCTAAAATAAAACACAATTTTTTACAAAATGCAATAAAATACATAACAGAAAACGGACCAAGTACTGCAAACGAACTGCATGATTCATTACAATACACTGCTAGAGGCAAACCACTTAGAGACACATTAACTCCTAGGCAATGCCAACAAATACTTGCTAGATGTAGTAAATTAGTGCAAAAGGATACCGAAGTATATTATCGTGATACAAACAGAAAGACAACCTATACTGTCAGTATGTATCATTTAGTAGGTGATGCTTGATGGGTAGATACACTCAATGGTGTGACCGAGCAAGGGAACAAATCCTACGCAACGGCGAAATGTCGGCACGGACTCTTATGTATAACATTGCACAGTCGGGATTTAGTCAAAAGCGTAGCCCTACAAGTGTAAGGTCTGCGTCCCAAGCCTTGCTTAGAGACCACCGCTTTGCATCGCATGAACCCGAAGTAGGTTCGTATCAATTCGGTGAAGGCGAGGTGGCTAGGGGCTACCACTACAAAGTAAAAGTATGGAGTGTGGTTTGATGAAAACTCGACGACAAATCCAAGACCGCATAGATGAAACTCGTAATGAGGTAATCATTAGTGCGCTACAATGGGTCATTGAGGACAACAACTGTGCTGTCTGTCAATTGCCAAACAAGCGTGAGGTCGAGGTCAAAATCCACCGAGGTGAGATGACAAGCACATTCCTCGAATCAAAGTATTCATGGCCTGTCGGCACAGTCAATCGCCATATGGATGAGCACCTACAGTATGACCCTAACGAAGCATCACATATCGAACAGATGCGTGATGAGTCCATCAGTACACTCAATGTAGCCGAGAACCTTGTTCAACGACTGGTCTCTTGGCTCGACGAACTAGAGCAACGCAAAGTAACTGAGGGCTTAACCTCGGAATGGATTGGCGATGCCACTAAACTACTATCTCAAGGACAAGGGTTCTTGAAATTAGTGGGGCAACTCAAGAGCGAGATTGGCGTTGATTCACAACTACTACTTGCCGACCGTAAGGTCGATGCCATGATGGGCATTCTAGTAGAGGTGCTACGCAATGAGCCGCTCTACCTAGACCAAATACAACTGCGCCTTGCTACTATGCAAACACCCAAGGTGTCTTACGATGATGCCAACTTCGAGGTGATTGAATGAAGCGTGAGTGGGATTGGATGATGGATGGTGAAGAGGAATGAGCCTTAAATCATGGCGCAGTAAAAGTGCCACTATGCTCTTTACTCGGCCCATCTATGAGCGTGAGTTTCCGGCTCTCGCTCAGGCCATGGTCGATGATGGCTTAAGCATTCGCTTAGTGTCCAAGGGTAATGGTTATGAGTTGTATGTTGCAGACTATCAAGTCCCTGCAAAGTCGGTGCGGGAGGTGTGGGGATTATCACCACATCAAATGCGCCGTTTCATTGACTGGGTCTTAACAAATGATACGGAGTTGATGTGATATGGGAGTAGTAATTTTTACAAAAGATGATGAGCGCTACAGGACTGGAGATTACTTCTGCATGTATGGCGAACTCAGTACCTCTCCGGCTGCTCCACATACAACATACATTCTACACATAAACAAGTTCAGTGAGCAAGACGCTCTTTACTGGTCTAAGATTGTCCCTTTCCGACTTGTTGTGGTCTGTGACAAGTTACCTAAATTAACAAAGGCAAGCGAGGACTGTGTTATTCTCGACCAGTCAATCAAAACTAACAAACCCGACTTCTCTCGTAAAATTAGAGCAGCCCTATGTTGGTCTGACCGTGACCGCGCACACACTGTGCTAGGTCCTATCCCTCTCCCTCTAGCCAACGCATTCATCAAGGTTAATACTCATGATATATCTCTTGGTCGCCTGTTGGCTCGATGTCGATTTACCCTGCATGAAAGTTATACTCGTGCGGCGATTGCATACGGCATCAATCCTATTCGCAATTTTAAGTGGCCTTCTAAGAAGGCTAATAATGATTATATAGTGCCGAGTGGCATTAGACAAACAGACAAGCACATGGAGACTATCTTAAGTGGAGACCCACTAGTCACCAATGAAATACGCTCCAATCAAATTGAAGCGTTGCCTGTCGGCAAAAACAAAACAAAACAGAAGGTGATAGAATGGCTATAATGATGCAAAAGAACTTACACATTGTGTTCGTATATGGGACACTAAAGAAAGGATACAGTAACCAAGGCTACCTTGCAGGGCAAGAGTATCTAGGTGAATATGAAACCAACCCCCGATGGGGATTGATTGACTTAGGACCATTTCCTGCTATGGTGTGTGGTGCTCTTGCTGTTAAAGGCGAGGCTTACTCGATTAGTGATAGTGTACTAGAAGACCTAGATATACTAGAAGGAGTGGCTCAAGGTATGTATCACCGCCGTAGAATCCAAATAACTAACTCCGGCAATCAATCTAAAATCAATGCTTGGGTGTACACATACAATGCTATACCCCATCCATCCACAACTTTACTACAGGAGTGGTGAACATGGATTACGGCTTTGGAGGGTGCGGCATACTAATGGTAGTATTAGTTTGGTTTATAGTTAGTGTGCTTACTCATCCCGACGCTTGGGATTATGGCGGCGAGTATGAAAGACCGCCTGTAGGCAAACACCTACCGTCCGAAGAATCGGTGGCTTGGCAATCAATATGGTTTAATCAAAACGAGTGACCCTCATAAGGCATTAGTGATTATGCTTAAGCATGTCGGCCAACAACAATAACAAGAGGGTTCGTCGAGCAATAGTAGAATTACTACTAAAACATGGACCTGCGACTAGAGAAGAAGTAGCAGAATTACTACAGAATTACAAAGGTGTAAAGAATGTTCCCTCTCCTAATAGCCTCAGTGCTCTTATGTCTAAAAATCCACAGGTGGTTATCGTCGGCAAACAAAAAGTCGAGATGACTCTAGGTATCAACACTCACCACATGCTTTTCGATATAGACCGAGAAGTAATCAAGACAAAAGATGATTTGATTTTGACTCGTCCTATCTCGGTCATGACTCCTACTGAACGCAGAGAAGCGACGCAGTGCCCCTCCTGTGCTAAGACTCGTATATTACCTAATGGCGAAACCAAATGTATAGCATGTATTCGTAGAGCATAGGTATTATATACTGGCGAGGATTACTCGTAAGGTATGAAACAAGTATGGGCTACAAAGCACCGACCTTCTACTCTCGATGAGTTCGTAGGCCAAGGGCACATGACCGGTGAGTTTGGTCGTATTATCCAAGGCACAAGCGGAATGCAGCACTATATTTTCTACTCCCCCGAAGCAGGTACAGGCAAGACTTCTCTTGCTCACATACTAGCCAATTCATTAGGCTACACTATACATATGTACAATGCTTCATCCAAGCGACAAAGAGGCATACAATTCATCGAAGAAGAATTAGCCCCTATGACTAGACTTGGACAGTGGGAGACCATTTTCTTTTTAGATGAAGCCGACCAACTTACTGATGCGGCGCAGTCGGCACTGAAAGGTGTCATTGAAGGTGCCCAAGGCTACTTCATTCTTACCTGCAACGACTTAACTAAGTTGTCTCCTTGGCTTCAATCTCGATGCCAACTAAGAACCTTTAAGCCAATAGAGGATAGTGAAATGTTTCTGCGGCTACATCAAGTAGATGCTAGAGAGGGATTCTTTACTAATCAGAGCGACCTTGACAAAATTATAGATGCTAACGAGGGTGATTTGCGTAATGCTATCAATGCCCTACAGGCATATCATACTATTCCCGAAGAAAACAGACAGCAGTTCTTAGTGTCTATCTCCGAACCGGAGGTGGATGCCTCAAGAGTACTGTCCCTGTGTCTCAAAGAGAAGCAGGTAGAAGAAGCAGTGAAGTGCATGGGCGCTCCCGCCAATCTACGAAAGACAATAGACGCTGTATTTAATTACGGCATAAACTCCCCCGCTAAACCCAAAAGCAAGTTGCTCTTGGTGGATGCCGCTACGCAAGCCCAAAGAGATTTGCTAAGTGGTGTCGATGCCCACTATGTTATGTGGGATTTTTGTAGGAGACTAACTGAGTAAGGGTTATATAGTGGCGAGGATACATGAAAGAATGAGGTTTTACTATGGTAGATATTGAACAAATGATAGAAAGAATTAGCAAGAATGTGAACTGCACAATCGACGCACTGAGTGCTCGTATGAATGATGTGCTCGACTCTAACAGAGCGGCATGGATGGATGCAGGAAAGACTGATGAAGAGTGCAACATTAACGCACTAAGAATAGCAGGTCGACAAATCAAGAGCGAAGGCGAGCGCCTCAAGCGTTCCGGTGCAACTCTCTTTGAAGGAATGTTTATTAGCGCCCCACGCTACAAAGATTGGGCAGATTTCGCATACAAAAAAGCAGCAAAGAGTATTGGTGATTCGGCAATCGCTGACGCTATGGTCGAAGACGGGCTAGCAACGCTCTATGAAGACAACAATGACGGTACATACACTAAGAAGTACAACGGTTTCTTGGCTCGTGGCGAAGCATTCGACAACGATGTTAGTACTGTTGATGTTTCGGAGTTGCCTAAGAATACCTACGATGCAGGTAACGGACTACACTTTCACTTGATTTGGGACAAGGCTAGTCCTACATTCCCGTCGGGTGACAAGAACTTTAAGTACGGCAACCCTCGCCCACTAAGCGAGAAAGACCGCAACTGTATGTTCTTGGGTAGAAAGCAAGGGGATAAGGATACTCAAATCTACTCCATGCGATTTACTGGTGCTCTTGCAGAGATAGACCAACCTACATTCGTAGCCGGTACTATTGCTATGCGACCTGCTCGTAACGGCAACACTGCCTACGCTAAAGCAGGAGTATCTACTTTTACTGTTGACGATTCATTGCAGAGTATCTTTTCCGACTCTCCCGACGCTATCAACTACGATGGCGTTGTTAGACTCGAAGGTGGCTTGCAGGATATCGAAAACTATGTCGGTAAATTGAGTGACAAAGAGAAGTGGGATGCGCTTGTTTCTGTTGTTGCAGAAGTGGTTCACATTGACCCAAGAGATAACGGTGGTTACATTATTACCGTTGGTGACTTGGATATCATGTCCACTGCTGGTACTACTGACATCTATGTTCCTACTTCTCAAGAGTCACTTGTAGACTTCTCAGTGGGTTCTACTCTCATGGTTCTCGGACAACCGTACATGAGCCGTGATGATGAACCACGCCTAGTTACTACCGGTTGGTGGTGTGCCGAATCATTAGGTGCAAGCGACTCCTCCACTGGAGATGTAGAGGGGTGGGACTGATGGCTTGGGCACAATCTAAAACCGAGGCGGCTCCTGCGAAAGCAGGGGCTACCTACGGGGCCGAATACTACCGTGAATTGTTCGACAAGAAGCGGGCAAACCACGCACCAATTCGCATGGCTTTGGTCGGTAAGGAGAACACCGCTAAGACTGGTCTCTCTCTTGACCTTGCTCTAAAGCACACAGATAAGGACATCGTAGTCCTTGACTGTGACAACTCCGCACAGAACACTGTAGATTACCTGCTGTCAACCAAGGTCGAGGGCGCAGATAGAATCCGTGTCATCCCTATGATTGATGAGATGGACGATGCTATGTGGAATGAAGACAACACTACTGATTGGCTCGCTGTAGTCAAGAAGTTGGAGTGGTTCACCGCATACCTTGGTGAGAACAATGAAAGTATCGGGGCTGTAGTCATGGATGGCGGTTCTACTTTCCTCAAGTGGTGTGAGTTCGTCATGACTGAGCGACTCCTTGAGCGTGGTGTTATCAAAGACGAGAGCGACAACTTCAACCAAAAAGAATGGCGTGAGCGCAATCGTGTGTTCAAAGGTGTTCTAAATCGGCTTACTGCTCTGCCAATCCCTTACATTTTCTTTACCTTTCACTTGAAAGACAAGAAGCAGTTTATGGATATCGGTAACGGCACTAAAGCCATGATGAAAATTGGCGAGATTGTTGATTGGGTAGACGGTACGCAGCGATTCGTTAGTCAACAAATACTACTGCGACGATACACCAAAAAGGGCGACAAGACTGCCGGTGTGGAGGCTGACAAAAAGTTGGGCGACGATGACTTTGTTATTCGTGCCACTATCAACGAGATGAAAGGTCGAAACATGGAGCACTTGGGCAAGCAGTATGACTTGATGAGTGTTGTTAATGGCAAAGTAAGTTGGGCTGGACTACCCTTTGGGTGGGATTGATGATGGGATTCGATGCTAAATTATTTGAAATCGGCAAAGAGTTACAGATGCTAAGGTCTAGAATTGCAGACCTTGAGTCAATCATTGACGAGATACCTAATTTGGGGGCAGTTATAGCCGCAGTCCGTGAACTACAGGATGAGCATGAGGCACCTGCCGCTAAGTTCATCCATTACTTAGGGAGTTGGGTGAAGTGAGCAGCGTAGGACCATTTGTTCGTAACGCTCTAGTAAGCCTACTCTCCGTGACTAGTAGAGAACAACACATCAACGGAAAATCACAGAAACAAGTGAGCGGGTGTATTATTATCTTGGATGATAAAGTGCTATCCACTACATCTATTGTCAAGGATGGCAAAACATCCCTGTCTCGCTTTTCTATACTTACTGATGCAGAAAACACTGCTACAATCCCAGTCCCCGACATAGAAAGAATGCTAGGTGTGTTAAAACACCACGGTGAATATGTAACCATCACTTACAAAGATGACAAAGTAATTATTAAGTCTAAGAATAAACAGACTACACTTACTGGTGGCTTCGGGGCTAAAGCATTTGCTAACAGCCAAAACACACTCAAAGAGTGGCACGAGCAAGCAAAGCAGCGAGCAACGCAAATCAAAGGTAATGTGTACATCACTAAGGATGGGGATACAATCTCTCCTTTCTTTACAGCAGAGATACTTGCTGATGATTTGCATGATGCTCTCAAATGCGACGGTATCAACGGGCAAAAGTTAAACCGTTATACCTTTAAAGTGGATGGCGGTAGCCTTAGTTTAACTGTAGGTGACGCATTCAAAGGCAAGACTAATGTTGATTTCGGTTCTCACGCATGCAAGGATTTCACGGCTACATTTGAAGGTGGTCTTGAGCACATTGTAAGGCACTACTCTAACAAAATTAAACTGTCTTTCATGGACTTTACTGAGTATGGGCAAGGCATTAGACTTCTAATGCTTATGGACAACGGAGACTGGGTGTTTCAGGCGGGGGTTCTTTGATGCTCGCTAATAACGGGAGCAGATACGATAGTATTACTGGATTCACACAAAATGAAGTACATAGTGTGTGTGAGTATGAGCCTTTCGCTCGTTGGATTTTTAGAGGCTCACATAGGCGTAGAAGAATGAGAGTTCTTCTTTCGGCCATAGTGGGACTTGAGATGGAGATTGATAAATGGTACGCTACCGAGGAGATTACTCAAATGTGTCTACTACATGACGCTAGGGGACGGTCCTCCCAAATAATTAGTAATCAAAGAGTAGGGACTTTATTTCGGGTTTTAATTGCTCGTGAGATAATACAGTTTCGTAAAATAAAAGGAAAAAGAGAATACATAATAGGTGAAAAATATGTTAATGATATGCTACAATTGCGAGAAAAAGCAAATAATAAATGAAGAACAGCCGACAGTTAAGGTCGGTGAGAATTATGCCGAGCAAATAATTAAGTGCATCCACTGCGGAGAGCCACATAAATTATGCTTGACGCTAAAATCACTGCGAGATGACTACCGAGACCCTCACTGGTTGCGAGAGCACTATGTGGACAAGGGTTACTCAATGGCTGCTATTGCAGTAATGTGCTCAGTGACTCCTATGACTATTCAAAATTGGCTGCGTAGACATGACATACAGACAAGAGGTAGGGGGTATAGGGCAGATGACTAATCATGTTCTTACTTTAAGAGTATGTAATCTATGCGATTGCATAGTATCAGGCACCTCCGAGCCACCTACAAATGATAGTAAGGTCTTGCAGACAGTCATGCTTCGACACGGCTGGTGCAAGTGCTTTCTTGACCTAATAGATTAAGTAGTGGCGATACTGGATGTGTGTATATGATTGTAACACAGGTTGGCGGTAGAGATATACGAATAAGAAGTAGAGACCCCGAAACTCTTGAGCGACAAGACATTAAGTTAAGTGCTTATCCATATTGCTTTGCTAGTAATGTGGGTGACACATTTGGCTTAGTCAAAGTTCAAGAGGGCTTCAAGGGTCTTTATGGACAGAAGTTAAACAAAGTCTACTTTCGCACAGAATATGACCGTCGTATATGGTCCAAGACACACACTACTTGGGAGTCAAATGTTACTTTCCCAAACCAAATACTCATTGACCGAATGAATAGCGGGGAAGAACCTGTGCCCAACTATAATCACCGGATATGGTACTTAGATGGCGAATGGATGACTAAATCCGGCGAGATTACTATGCTTAGTGTACATGATTCGTACACAGGTAGAATGTATTCTTGGGTTCGCCATGACGACATAAAGGCAGGGACTTACAAATCTCTAGACTGCATCAATCATCCCGAAGGTCTTGAGTCTATTGAGTTTGATACTCCAATAAAGGCTTTCGCTAACGAAAGACAACTACTCGCTGACTTTGCTGCACATATGGCAAAGCAGGACCCCGATATTATCGCAGGGTGGTATGTTGTAGATGCCGATATTAAACAGATATGTGACCGTATGAGAGTATGTGGTCTCGACCCAAAGAAGTTATCGCCCTACAATCGGCATGATTTCAAGTATAACTGGTCGGACAAACACTGGTCTCAACCCATAGCAGGTCGCTTGTGTTTTGATTTGATGGTCGGCTTCAAGAAGTTATGGACTATCAAGAACGGACAACTAGCATCACAAAAGTTGGATGACATAGCGTGGTCTGTTCTAGAGGAGCGCAAGGTAGAGTTGCCCGACGGACATGACACTTACTTCTCGGATGTTGCTACATACCTCGACTACAATAGACAGGATGTACGACTGTTACCTAGGCTTGACGAAGCAGTTAACGCCATAGGTTACTTTACTTCTATGCAGCATGTAGTACAGTGTCAGTTGGCTACTACTCCCCTTATCACTGCTATGGCTACAAGTCTGTTCCTACAGGATGAGGACTTTGACCGACGCATACCCGACTCTCCTAAGTTCGATAAGAAGGACTATACTGGTGCCGACATCCAAGAGCCTGTGCCCGACCGATACAGTAGTGTGGCTATCATGGATATCAAAGCGATGTATCATAGTAATGTTAAGTTACACCGCATATGCTGGACTAATCTAAGTGATGATGGTGTAGACTGCGGTAACGGTATCAAGTTCACCAATAAGGAGGGCTTACTAGGTCGCACTATGGACAAATTGACTGTCAAGCGTAACGAGTACAAAGCCTTGATGAAAGAGGCGCGTAAAGAGGGCGATGAAATATCCTACAAGAAGTGGGATGGTGCTCAATTTGCTACTAAATCAATGGTGGCATCCTTATACGGTATATGTGGGGATGCTAAGTACGGCATGTACCATCCCGACATCGCCGCCGCTATCACATTCACATCAAGACAAACATTATTCCGACTGCGAGATGAGTGTAATGACCGTGGTTATCCTGTTCGATATGGGCATACAGACTCTATATTCTGCGAAGTCCCATCACCGGAGGAGGGTATGAAATTGGTCGCTGAAATCAATAAGGCCATGTACCCTATCGAAACTGAGTTTGAGAAGTGGTGTGAGTCTATGGTGCTTAAAGCCAAGAATCGCTACGCCGGTAAGGTTACATGGACTGATGGTGAATATCATGAACCGGACTACTACTACAAGGGACTAGAGTTGATACAGGCTCGTATGCCCAAAGCCATGAAATCAGCCATGGACTCTACTCTTAGAGGTATTCTCGACGGTAAGTCAAAGGCTGAGGTAGACGAGGACTTAAGTGGCCTAATCACTAAAGGTATTAACGGTGAATTAGGAGTTGAGTTGCTCATGATTGGCAAACTAAAGAAACGACTTACTGAATATCGGGTACTTTCCGGTGCATCGGCAGGTGCATTTTGGGCTAAAAGTAACTTAAACAAGAATTACAAAGTCGACGACTCATTCTTGACTGCTGTTGATACTAGAGGTAAGCATATAGCATTCGATAATTTACAAGAATTAAACGGAGTTACTAGTATTGATTGGGCGGAGATGACCGATAAATTTATTGTCAAAAAGGCAGCATCAATCTACGAACTCGTGGGTTGGGACACGGTAGAGTTGTCCAATGCCCACCGTGGCATAGGCGCTATTCAATGGGTATAGTTATATAGTGGCGAGGCCAACTTAGTATTATGACCGAAGAGACTAGAACCCCTCGTAAAATGACAACTAAAGAACTAACAGAAGCAGTGCATAACATAGGCTCGTCACTAAACAGTCTTGCTCATGCGCTATCAAACGATATCGCTCAAATTATGGGCGTTTTGTCCGGCATTCTAGTTCATATGGACTTATTGCAGACAATCACCTGTCCTTCTTGTGGCAGTGAACTAAAGCACCCTAAATTAGAAGGCGTGCCTAGCCCGACGCATTGTCCTCAATGCGGCAGCGATTTAGATTTAGAAGAAGAATAATTAAAACACACATGGGGCGTGGATTAACTATGGCACGAGTATTATTGGCAAGCATGGATGAAGAATTGGTCTCTAAGGCTATTGAACTTCACGGTAAGAGAGATGTATATGTCGCATTAGATTCGACAGTTCTTTCTCAAATGAAGGCATTTGAACTCGGACTTGACAAGCACGCATTAGTCGGAGCCGATGTAGACCAATCAGTCTACGAGTTGTATCCCGCCCCTACAAAGAAGGCTGAGAAGCCTAAGAAAGTAGAGGCGAAGAAGGATGTCAAACCAAAGTCCGATTAAATATAGCAAAGAGTGGTTTGAAATCCACGGTCCCGAACATGGGCACGCTAATCCATTTAAGGCTAGCAACAACGGATGGCCCGTGAGGTTATCTAAATCGGCATTTATGACTTACTTAGGTTGTCCTCGTAAGTATTGGTGGTCTAATGTGGCCGAGATACGAGGTCCACGCAATCACTTCATGGTTCACGGTACAGCAGTCCACCGTTCACTTGAGAATCTCTACGGTAATTGGTCTGTCGATACTGAGCAGACTTTTTCTACTTTAATGCTCCAAGATTGGGAGGACAAGTCCACCCATGAACCACACCTAGAGTGGGATGAAATGCAAAAACAAGTCTATACTGGTTCTGTCGAGGCTCTCGCTCAACTTGAACAGGAGAGACTGCGTCGATGGGGAGAGGAACACTTCGCTCCCGAAGAGTTCGAGGTCAAGCATACTTTGAAAGTACCCGACCATAATTTTATTCTTGTAGGTATGATTGACGGCGTACATCGTCATCCCGATGGCGGCTTAGTTATTACTGAGTTAAAAACCGGTAAGGCTAGCGCAGGTAAATTAAGCAAGACTCGTAAGGAACTATGCTACTACCGCTACATGTTAGCCATGTTGGGTTGGGATGAAGCAGTCTACTTCTACTACTTATTCCCCGAAGCAAATAACATTAAATTATTTCATGAATTAGACGCTAAGAAAAACACTGAGGTGTGGCTTGGTGATTTGCAGGGGATGGCTGTGCTAGAAAAGGTACAAAAGCGTTCTGTAACTGCTATGCACAAATCTCTCGACAAGACTTTCGAGGGAATAACTAATTCACTATGGGATATTAAATGGAGCGACTACTTCTGTACGGAGTGGTGTGACTTCAATATGTCCTGCGAAAGTCAAATGCTTGGATTAGATAGCGACCCGACGGTTTCATATAGTGCCGACAAAGAATGGTGATAACATGGAGACTAAAATAGAGTGCCCCGAATGTGGGGACAAAGATTTTGAAACAGACGCTATGATGCTTGTTACTGGGCAAGTGGGAGGCGAACAAAAAATGCTTATCGTACATACCTGTAATGGTTGTGAGCACAAGTGGAGGGGTCATGCGTGACCCTGCTCTCTTTTCCGAGAGAGATAGGACTAAAGCGAGCAATAGTGACTAAGCAACACCAGTACACGCACTACCTCAATAAAATGAGGTCAAAAACATCATGCTACACTAGCCTATACTCTTTTGATAAAATGAACGAAGACGGTAAGCCCGACTATAGATATGCAATAATTGACAGAGCATGGTGGGATTTTGATGCCGGAGAAAGAGGAGGAATCGAACTCGTCAAGCGGGATGTCAGTGAACTCATCAAAAGGTTGGAGGGTGACATTAGAGTCGTCGCCACCGGCAGAGGCTTTCATGTACATCAACTCTTCAATAAACCTGTCTGTGGACCGGAGTACAGATTGACTCTTGAGCACTATCAGCGACGGAAAGCCCGTGGCCTAGCAACTCTTGATGGTGTGGGGTTTCCCGAAAAAATGACACGCATACCCAACACCTACAACCCTAAGCGTGGTAGATGGTGTGTGGTTATCGACGGTAGAGAGTTTGCCGAAGACCCCGATAATTTTGTTATTCCTAAATCCCCTAGTAAAATGCCAAGGATTCTACATCCATTTGGCGAAATAACCAATAGTGGATTTGATTTCATCAATTGGTCTAACAATTACGCTCCACAGCAAGAAGACTATAACTTCGCTGAGAGCGTCTGTTTGGACTCCGAGGCCCTCACTGCTGGGTCAGTACCTTTGATGCCTTGTTTGGCCCGTGGGGTTAATCAAAACAAGCCTAATCACCATGTGCGTGTGGCACTTGTTCAACATATGGCTGATACTCTCCGAGACTTTGCCGACCCTGATGCTTTGTCAAAGCAACAAAGGCAAGAGATAGAGGATGAGATATTCGATTACATTAAAGGACTAGGATGGTCCAACTGGAGTGCAAGTAACTCAAGAAAGGGCATAAGAAGCACTATGAAATACCGCCGAGTGCCATCATGCGCATGGTTTGTGGCAAGAGGTATGTGTGCTTCTAAGTGTTGGAGGTACGATGGCACAGCCGAAGTACCGGAGAGTGATTCTTTTATAGAGTAGTGTACAGTCGTATTGTATGCTCGTAGTCGATGACCGAGAGAACGACTTATTAAAACATAAATTACTTGCTGCTATGGGCGAACATATTAAAATCAAAAGGCTAATATCCGCAGATTATATTATTGGTGAGATAGGCATAGAGGCCAAAGAGATAAATGACTTGTACCATTCAATCATGGGACATGGCAGAAGTAGAACTATAGTAGGGCAACTACATGACCTAAATGAGAACTTCGAGAGACCTATGCTCGTAGTCTACAATACAAAGTTAAAGCCCTATGTTCGTGGCGGAGGGCGTGCCGCTATCGCTAGAGAACTAAGAAAAATGCACGCCGTTATTAAAAAGTTCAAACAGAATTTTGCTATTCAATTTCCTAACATTCAGTATATGGAGTTGTCCACTATGGATGATTTTGTAGATTGGCTAAATGCTATGCACCATAATATGCGAATCCGTGGCGTTACTATCGCTGAACCTAAAGAGATTACTAGGACAAGTAATCGAAACATTGACCCAAGAATAGCAGCCTTGTCCTCCATTGAGGGGATATCCGAAAGGGCCGCTCACGATTTGTTAAGTCACTTCGGTTCTATACCTAGAATACTTCGCTCAAGGACTAGTCAGCGCCAACTCATGGAGATTGACGGCATAGGTCGTAAAAGAGCCAAGGCCATACTATCCCTGCGGGACAGATACCCCGACCAACCTGACTCTCACTCCGAATAAGTGTAGGACTTAGACCCCGAAGAACCTGCTACTGAACGATTATCGGTACTCAGTTCTACACTATGTAGAATTACCGAAGCGTATGACGCGGTATCACTACCTTGTCCTGCGTTGCGCTCGATAGTTACTATGATAGTATTATTTGATACTGATGCTCCTTCTAAAATACCACTGAATAAAACAACACTGCCTCGTTCTATATTACTTATGGTGATTTCATTTGTTTTTTTGACTCCGGTTTCTGCACATTCAATACCTACTAGTAGAACTGCATTGCCCGATGCAGCACCCATAGTCGCTTTAGCGATAACTCTAACCTCATCCGATTGAGAGTTAGCCGGAACTCTACTACTAATTTTAAATATAGTAGGTGGAGAAACCCAATCGCCGGCACCCGCAAACATCATACCGTCGTCACCCATAATAGCATCTCCCGATATAGGAGTTATAGCAGAATCAAGACCTGTTATGCCACTATTATCTCTTGGTGCGGCGCTTGGTTTTGTTTGTCCTAGGACACTAAACGAACCACCAGTAACACTGTCGTTATTGAAGTTCATAGTTCCTTTGATTCTATTAAGAGTAGTGTTGCCCATAGCAGACGATGATAACTTATGTACTCCTTTTTCCGAGGTATTTACTCCGTCGGGACTACCTGTCCTATTTGGATTTGTTATTGGGTTTAGTTCGGAACTACTTGTAGCACCGGAGTTGCCATCGCCCCATGCACCACTACCTTTCCACGCGCCACCTTTAGGATTACCCGCATTATCTCCACCTCGACCACCAGTAGTTTTGCCATCCGAAGGTGGGGATGATGACTTACCGCCGCCACCGCCACCTTGGTTGCCTTGACTAGAACTCTGTGTGCCACCTCTTGATACTTTAGGTAGTATGTAGGATGCAAAGTTCTTAGCAGCGCGTGATACATCTCTTTCAAGTGTCATGTTTAACTTCTCAGTATCTCTACTACTTATCGACCAACTTAGACTCTTTATGCTTAACTTTTCACCACTAAGTCCCATTTGAGCATCGGTGTAATCTACAGTAGTAGCAGCAACAAAGTTAACATCGTCAACTATGTGTAGTCTTGGGGCGTACCACTCGGAGTTATGGTTCCAGTAGTCTGCCTGTCCGAATTTATGTACGCCTAGAGGGAATATACTGTCAGTGTTATGGCCCTCGCTATAAGTAACACCTGCCCAATCATGAGCGTTTAAGTGCGTGTTTGATGAACCACACCTCTGCCTTAGTAGAGACACTAAGTAATCGTGGTTAACTGAAATAACTATGCTACCTGCTCCACTAGACCAGTATGAAGTGGGGACTGTTAAATTGTAAAGTCCATTTTGACTTACTGACACATTTGTTGAGTCAATTAAATTAGGACCGCCGATACCACTACCTGCCGGTAACGACCGCCAGTCATAGTCCAGTAGATAAATGCGGAATACTGCATTTTCGGGATTTAGGAAAGCCCCGTATCTATCATCAATATCTATGGCTATTCTTAGGTTGCCATCAGCATTTGTATATCCTCCAGCCGCAGTCTTTTCTGTGCTCTTTGGCATACCTTGTGGGATATGAACTACTTGTACTGCATACGATACTGAGTTAGCACCGTACCAGTAGTAGTTGTTATTGTAGTCGAGTGTACTTTGAGTATCAGTGTTAAGAGTAGCCGGCCCATCTCTGCCATCGAGAGCGTTTTGTATTCCCGAAAACAAGTTACCGCCCCAAAGAGAGGCCCACGCCCATGCCTTGTCCTCAGTATAGGCTCCTGCTAATGTTGATGTTCGGGGGATTGTTCGAGATTGGTCAGCGACATATCCATAGCGAGCATTGTATAGCATGACATCATTGAGTCCGTTCATTGTGTGGGAATCACTAAATCGTAGTATTTCAGCACTGACTGAGAACGGCGCTGCCTTGTTCTTTTCATATTCTTGCTTGGCGATAACCAGCGCCTCGTTTTTTGAGGTAACAGAATCGACTCTCACAATCTCCCAACGAGGCCGAGTATTAAGAGTAGCCTGTGGATAATCAACGAATGATGTTGAACCATTGTAGAAGACTCTCACATTTGATATTTGATTAGTAGATTCAGTGCTTAGTGCTGACACTCTTAGGTTATTAGCATTAAATTGAAAACCACTGTTGTATGTTGGTCGATATGATGGCTGTGAGTCCCGACCCATTAACCAAGACATAACAGACCGAACACCATCATTGGTTCCTATACCTGCTCCGGCTTGAGTAGTAGCAAATATGTTTGCTATGGTGCTGTTTCGACAGTCATTAACTTGTCCGAAGTCATCGAATGTGCCAACCTTACGCCAATAACCCTCATGATTAGTTGTTGCTGTGATGCCAGCCAGTGTTATGTCAAAGTTATATGAGCCATTTGTGCCCACATCACTAACAACATAGCGACTTCTGTAGCCATCACCAACTTTTGATAGTTGACTGTTGCCGTAAATCTCTATGACATCACCGTCTTGTAGGTTAGGGTCAGGCCCAGCACTATTGACTATAACTGATACTTTACCGGCTCTAATAGCACCAGTGCCAGTAGTAGACGCTATAAATGAACCATTAGCATCATTGATTGCGCTTTCTTGAGTAGTAGTCATTCTGCCTGTATTTGGGATAGATGCTAGTGAAGGGATACCGTAGAGTGCTGATTGAGCCAACCAGTTATATGTCAAAGAGTCAAGCCATGTTACACGGAACTTGTCGCTGTCATTGAATGTAAGACTGCCTCTATTCTCAATGAAACCATCAACTTGCATCATTAGTCGCATAGGGAAAACATTGGCAAGTCCAAAATTAACTACTGCATCACTATATGATGTGCCCGATTCTACCTCTCCTATAGGGATGTCTACTTGACTACCTGTTAGTGAAAAATTAGGACCATATACTCGTAATAAGTATTCTGCATTGTTATTACCGCTACCGTAACCTGCGCCATTCCACTCCCCTGCTGTAGTTGTCCCTAACTTTGGCATACCTAAATCCAAAAGTCGGCTTATTTGATATGTATGGTCTGCACCGACTACCGTACAAGTACCAGCCGATACTGTTGCTGTTGTATCCGATAGTTGTATTTCAATAGCATACGAAGCGGGGGTTGGATTAGTAGCCTGACTCTGTATTATATATTCTCCATCTATATTTGGAGTTGTATTAGAACCGGAGACTACTATTCTCTGCCCCTTACGGAACTTTGTTAAGTAACTGCTGCTTGTACCTGCTGTCAATTCTACTAGGCCAGCACCAGCAGAAGCCACATTCACACCCGATACTGCGGCAGGTTTGCCAATTGCACAAAAATGCCATATTTTATCTTTTTCGTGACTCACTATTGCCCCAACATCACCAATAATAGCATTGTCTATTTTTATTATATCATCATTAAGTTGTATTAGTTCATCACCAACTTCTATATCCGTAGTAAGAACTGTTGCTTCGCTGTTGAGGTATTTGTAATTGTCATTCCAAGCAGTAGAAGCAGATTCTTCTAGGTTACTCGGTCCGGTCGCTGCCCTAACCCAATAATTGTCTATCAGCACAGGGAATCCTTCGGTCTCTACTAAGTAGTCGCCCACTTCTTTTCTCCCACCCGAAGTCTGCCCAGTCTTACCTGCATTGGATTCAGTGTTTAGATTAAAGAACTTTGAGGTATCTACAAAGACAAAAGCCCCTGCTTTATCCTGCCAGTTATGGTACCTGTCGTCTACTGACCCACTAAAACTAGCAGGGCTATATGAGTCGGAACCTACTGAGGACCAAGTATTACCTGTTATTGGGTCTTGAGTAGCATCCATCTCCCATAAATCAACATCAGCCCCTATTGCCAAATCGACGAACTCTTGTCTTTCACTATCGTTTGATACTGCCGAGTTGGCTAAAACCATAGACACTGAGTAGTTCTGCGCGTAAGGTGCCATAAGTCCGAAGTTCTTTCTGCGGAATCCTTGGTCAGCATCAGCCGAGCCATCGTTTCTCATGTCGGCCCACATAACCCACACATGCTTATAGTCATCACTGTGACCTCTTACATTGACAGTCGCTCCTGCGCTGTGGTTTCTTTGAAAGAAGTTGGTTGCCGGTACAACAGCAGTCATAGTACCATACTTGATAGTACCTGCTGTGGTCTCGGTAGACCACACTTCACCTTTTGCTACTTGGTCTAACCTAAAACCAGTTACTCCTATATTTGCATTAGTTGTCACGCTTGTAGGATTAGTAGTGTAGAATACTCCAAATCCTTTTTTTGTTTGTGTTGTAATAGCAGGTGAAGAAAAGTGCCACTCACTAGTTATGTTGGTGTTGCCCCAAGTTCTCCAATCGCCAGCGGGGTATAGAATTACCGGCCAACAAGAAGTACCATTCCTAGTTACTGATACAGTACTACTACCTGTAAGTGGTGATAAGACAGCGTACCATGCTCCGTTTAGATTAGTATTAGATGAGCCTTCTATTACTATTATATTACGGTTAATATCACTAGCCGATGCAGTCGTAGGGACATAAATAATAGGAACCCATATGTAGGGTCTTGCTACGCCCCTAGTAACTCCCCAAAGTGCTGTGTTTGGTTGCGTCGGTTGCACATTCCCCACTGCAATCCAATCAATCGCTTTAATTGTAGCAGATGAAGCGGGACTTGCACTAGTAACAACACCGCCATCCACTGTGCCGTCAGCATCTATAATTTCAATACTACCGCCACCACCTAATATAAAATCCGATATTGACATAGCGGTACTACCTACGGTGAAATCCGATGCTAGCGTAGTAGTTGCTAGTGGTGTTTTTTGTATTTTACCGAACATATGTCTAAACCATAGAGAATCTCTAAAATCCTTCAACCATCGAGACTGCAAAACCCTGTATTGAGCAGAAGCAGTAGCGTGCCCATTGATAATGGCAGAATCCCAATCGACATGAGTTGCGTTAGGACCTATAGTGTCGTCATCATTGTAAATCTGTATAGGGTGAGCAGAACGGTTTCTCATACGAGAGTCTTTATGCGCTAGGAATACGCCACTGCCGTCATCTATTTCATTGAAACCAAGAGTAGCGTTGGCTGAGATTAGGCGGGATGCACCAAAATAGTAGGTGTTGAGGTTGTTTTGCGCTTCACTACGGTTATATGCCACCACACTAGTAGAGTCTGCATCTCCCGAATCACCAAGTTCCCAAGTTGGGATTTGTTGGTCGAGAGGTTCAAAGTTATCGGAGGCTGTCAATTTTATAGTAGGTGTTCTTTCTACCGCACTCATATTGTAATTAAGACTCTTAACAGTCCCTCTCCATATTGGTCTATCTACTGCGTCACGGAACATGAGCAATGACCAGTCGGCATATGATGTTGCGTTGAAGAACTCAAGTAACTTTAGTTGCGAGTCATCGTCAATTAGAGTTAGATTTAGTGTCGACACACTGTTCACAGCACTAGTATATGCCATAGACACCGCAGGAGGCATCTCTATGCCACTAGGATAGTCGTTGAGGGGTCTAATCAGCCCAACACGGTCAATGAGCACTGCGGCCTTCTTAGAGCAACTTTTTCCTTGTATCATCCAACCATACATATCTGTGGCTGTAAAATTAGTACCGTCAGCCTTAGTAGTCATGGCTTGGTTTGTCACCACTGCTGCGCCATTCTTGTACAAAGTGTAGCGGTTATTGGTGTAGTCTATTACAAAGTCATAGTCATCCCAAAGAGAAGTAAGAGTTGGTGGGGTAGACCAAGAAGTAGTCTCTTGATACGCACTAGGAGTAATTTCTAGTTCTATTGCTGCGCGAGAGTATCCAGTATCGCCGGATGACGAACTGGTGAATGCTGACCCCTCACACCCAATACTTAATTTAAATCGAGCGGTTGAGGTATCGACAGCGCATGCGTGCATACGAATAGTAAATATGTCTCCATCACCTTTGGAGTTAAGCGTACCGTCAAAAGAAAGCACAGGGGCGTAGGATGCAGAGGTCATGTAGACTTCACTCACTAAGAATGGCTTACCGGCAGGGGATTGAATAGGATAGAGCATGGCTTTTGGGTTACTGGCTGTGTATGCGTTATTATACAGAACCTCCCCCGAATACACACCTGCTAAGTGTGTTCTCACTACTGTCGTAGGAGTGGTGATACCGGTAGGTATTCCGGCCAGTGCGTCAAGAGTGCTTGTAGAGCCTCCGTCGTAGTCGGGAGTCTTTGAGGTTGCTCTGCCGTATGAACTATCATTAGTTCCTACTGCCGCATAGTATCTACTGCCTGTATTATGGGCATATGAGAATAATAAGAATGCGTCTTTGGCATCGGCGGTTTTGTACGCCTCCCCAAGAATACCTGTGCCACCATCGAAGCGCTGCCTGTTTGCATTTGTCAACGAATCGGGATATTGTAGTTGAGCCATACCTTCGTACTTACCGGCGTTGCGTCGGTTTTGGTCGTAGGTCAACCATTCATGGATACCTGCGTTGTGAGTGTGTTGGTCGGCTGTAGTAATAGCGGCATTGTTAAATCGACCGGATGCTCCGTCACCACGCTCACACCATGCGTAGGTATATCGGGGATTGAGGGTGGCCCATCCGTTGATAGGATTGCCATGATGGGTCTTTGATGAAGTCCAAGTGGTGTTCGGGTTGTTGAAGTCGTCGGGCAAAGTACGGGCGCTAAAGAAGTCGTCGTAGTATCCTGCCATCCAAAATGTTAATTTTCTATCTACTGAGCGCATTTACTTCACCTATACTATTACTGTGTCGCTAGGACTTCTGTTACTATATCTGTTATTCTTGCAGCGGCCTCTCGCTCGTTGAAGAAGCCGTGAAAGTTGTTAGTCATTATTACCTCACTCTTATTGTATAAAGTACCGACCCCTTGTTTCACTACCGTTCTGTAGAGTGAGCCTGTTACATTGCCGTACTTTCCACCAAAGAACAACTCCTCACGGGCACCGGAGAAGTTGTATATCTCATCGGTCAAGTTCTTTATTTCATCAGCCGCCCCAGCAGTGGCGGTAGCAGTTTCTTTGGTTTCTTCGTTTATTGCGTTGAGGTAATACTCTCGTTCTTTTTCGGAATATATCAGCCTATTTAACTCGCCAAGGTACGCTGCAATCTCTTTGTCATTAAATGCTTCTTGCGCTAACTCTAGTTGGTTTTTACTTAATTTGTTTCCTTCTCCCATATAATCAAGTAGTTCATCTAAGTTATCTCTTATATTAGACATGTCGAACCTACCTTCAAATCCAGTCTGCATGTTGATACCCAATACTGTTCCCAGCATCTCCATGTCCTTATCCTTCGCTCCCCCAAAGTTTTGTTTGGCCCAATTAGTAATGCTGAAAGCACCCATCAAATCGTCGGCAGTAGTTGCAGACAACTCGTCAAACTTCGCTTTATCTACAAACTTATTTGTTTCATCAATGGTACTTTTTAGTATGCCTAAATAACGAATAGCGCCATCAATTTGCAGATTTTGTGTATCATTAAATTTACCTTGGGATTCAGTAAGTATTCTAATGTTATCATCTATAACATCTATATTGTTCACCAATTCAGCAGTGCTTCTATTATCTATACCTAGTGTTTTTGCTAAAATACCATCTTCTAAGGTGGTAGAATCGGCTTTTAGTAACCCTATGCTGTTTTCTGTCTCAAGCATGGTTTCGTTAAGAGCGTCCATTTTGTCTTTTGCGTCCTTAGCATTAAGTTGTACGGCATAAATAGCCCCTCCTATGACTGCAAAAGGTGCTGCGGCAGCGACCATAGCGGAAAGAGCACCGGCAGTAGCGTATGACGCTTTTCCGACCTTCATAATTCCTTTACTTAATCGACTCTGTGCTACATAATTACTGTTGGCCGAAAAAGTAGACTCCAATTGTTTTTTGTTAAGAGCGAATAATGCGGTCGCTGATACACCGGCTGCTTTGGCCGCACCTAATATGTTACTAGCCATAAAGGCCATTGACATTGACGCTCCTAAAGTACCACCGGCCACTCCACTCATTAGACCTAGTAAATTATTCGTAGCGAATCCAAGTTGCCTAGTAACCATTACTCTTTTCTCACTTAACTCTATGGATTCCTTGTCATTTTGAATTACACTTTTAAGCAGGGGAGGCATGTTTTTTAACTCAGTGTTGTAGTGCTTAGTAACATAGAGTAACTTCTCTTTCATGGCGGCTTCTTCGCCAAGTTCTTGATTTACTTTGTCCATTAAAGGTTGGAGTTGTATTTTGAGTTGCTTATCCTTTTCCATTTCAACATTGAGTTCTCTTTCCGTCAATGTCAGTAAATGATTTACTCTATTTAGGGCATTCTTAGATGATGCCACCGCTCTACCGTTCATAGTATGGTCCTTATAGGCCGCATTTAGAGTATTGATTGCTTTGTCGGACTGAATGAATTGCCCCTGTGTGTCCTTCATGGCTCTTGTAAATAAATCATGCTGATAAGAAGTGTATTCTACAGACCCACCTAGCCCGTCCATCTCGAACTTCGTAAGAGCCAAATGGTCGGCATAGTTACTGAACATAGCCTCGTCGCTACTGTCTAGCATGAACTGCCTTTTGGTTTGTGTTTTGTCGGCTCTCTTCTTGAATGCTTCGGTGAATGCACTTGCACCTTGTTGTCCTGTGCTTCTTAACTTATTCATTAGAATTTTTTCTTCTCTTGGACTTAGTATTAAGCCGGACTGCTCAAACATATCAAGACCCATAGCCTGATACTCTTTTGCAGGGTCGCCATCATAACCTCCACCTCTCGCTCTATATCTGTTTTCGTTATCGGACTTAAGACGCTGTAGCAACATGCGTTCTTCTCTAAGTAACCCATGCCTTTCATGTATCAAAGTTATTTCATCATCTGTGAGGCGTTTAGCCACATCTAAGTCCGACAAGTATTGACTCATCATAGCGTCTTGAGTTGCTGTTTTTTGACTATACAGTGCCTCAACATCTGCTAGCATTGTGCCTTCTGTTGCTAAATTGTATGTTATTCTAGCCGCTGTTCTTTCAGCGTAAGTAGAGTTCTTATCATTTAAGACAGCCTCCATCTCTTTAGCCCGACGGATTTTGGCTAGTAAGTTGGCCTTCTTTGATATGTAACCGTTCTCCTTTTCTTCTAGGGCGGTTATTTTTTCTAATTGTTCTTTTTCATCAGCCAAAGCAAAGGCTATTACTTGTTGGGCAGTTCTTCGCTCTTGAGCGTGCATGTTTATTCTTTGTTGGATGTATTGGACATGTGACATCAAATCTCTTTGTGTTTTAGTCTGCCTTACCCCGAACTCTCCGTAGTTGGCTTGTTTGCTATGGAGGTGTTCGTTTGCTACTTGAATGTCATGCAGTTGTCGCTGTACAGATGTGAACATTTCAAGACCGATACCGAATGATTGAGTAGCCAAACCTATTTTGATAAAGCCACCCATAACTTCCATAGTACCTTTGAGTCTACCAAGCACCGCCCCTAGATTGCCGAACCCGTCAGTAAGAGCCTCAGTAACAGCGAGATAATCATTCTGTACCTCTACCTGTCCTCTCATAA